>PDWJ01008983.1_pt1 | contig 10774 bp, 9 predicted proteins | sample 1430881 | NCBI WGS metagenome assembly PDWJ01 (sample SAMN01162460, study PRJNA174530) | Oral metagenome, whole genome shotgun sequencing project. | biome: Marine environment; feature: Marine mammal; material: Swab sample of the gingival sulcus; isolation source: swab sample of gingival sulcus... | reverse complement strand
GTAAAAATAAACTATAACTACGGTTATACTTAATTTTTACGCCTTATCTATCACAAAAATTCATCATTTTATTTTTTGAGTATTTTTAAAGCAGAACTGGTATTACTCAATTACCATATCGCAATTTTGTAACCACTTATTTTATGGTATATACCGGCTTTACACAAAGATTTTACAAATAACAGCAGTTAACAATCAGTTTTCAAAACAAAAAACGGCCGGAAAAACCGGCCGTACATTTTTTGGGGAGTAAAAAAAAATCGTCGCTAAACACTTATATAAACCCAAAAAATAAGAAAAGGAACAAAGAAGATTTAACTTCAGTAAATAGGAGTAATCCTTTTCTTGTAGGTTGCTAAAATATTTAATTCTACCAAATAGATATGTTAAAAAATATCTAAATTATTCACAATTTTTCAACAAGCCGAAGTAAGATAAATTGATTCAGTTGCTTACCCAGTTTATTAAAATTATTATCCGCAACAAAAAGAAGCGTTTTGCTGCCGTCCGGTAAGGTGGGACCAAAGGTAAAACCCTCAATATTATCTATAATACCATCGGTTAATTGGCCTTTTATGGTATTAAAATTAAACAGTAATTCTTTTGATGCGGGAATTATTTCTTCCTGAGTTATACAATCTGTATTCAACGTATTTGTTGCTTTTGAAGCATCTACCTTAAAAACTTTTACCACATTACCGTGTGTACCCCAGCCGCTTGAAAAGCTTCTTTCCAGTACCAAAAATTTATCGGTATTATATTCCAAAATATCGGTTAGTCCATTAACAGCAAAATCTCCTTTTGGAACAAGTTCTATATTATCCAATGGATATGCAAATTGCCTAATAGCCTTTCCGGCCTTATTATCAAATAATGTAATCCTTACCGGATAATAACCTTTTACAGTAGCAGGCTCAGAACCATCATTTTCCAAAGGCAGTTCCATGCCTACCCAAAACCCATTTTGACCATAGCTTTTACAAAGCCCTTCAAAAAGACCATTGTGACGTGGTTTAGCACTACTATTTGCCAGAAAATAATCTGGTATAGCATAAGTATATTTCACTTTTCCCATAGTATCTATACTAAAAACAATTGGGTCTTTTCCGCTGTTTATATGACCTTCTGTACTAATAATCAAGGAATTGTCACCTGGATTGAACCGAATAGCTTCCATATCTAAAAAATTAAAATCATCTTTAATAAAAACTGTTTTAGTAAAGATAACTGTATCTATTGAAGCATTGGAAATATCAATTGTTGCCTGGTAAAACCTTGGTTCACTCGGATCATCTGCAATCAGATAATAAATGCCATCTGCAAAATCAACACCTGATAATCCGCCGATTTTGGTACCTCCAAAAGTTACATTTTCCGGATAGATATACTCATCGAGAAATTCCAATTTTATTTCCGCTGATTCTATATTGGGTTTCATTACGGAACATGCTAAACATAAACCCAACAACGAAAACAAAAAAAGTAATTGCTTTATTTGAACCATGAGGCGTATTTTACGTAATTATTGGCTATTCGCTCAATTTCGCCTTTGCTTAAATCAGCCGAAACGTCTTTTAATTTTTTTGCCGGCATTCCGGCATAGATGGTTCCCGAAGGCACCACAGTACCCTGTGTAACCACAGCACCGGCAGCAATAATAGAATTGCTTTCCACCACACAATTATCCATAACAATGGCTCCCATACCTATAAGGACATTGTCTTGAATGGTACAACCATGCACTATGGCACTATGACCTACAGATACATTGTTACCAATATTTGTAGGATATTTTTGATACGTACAGTGTACCACTGCTCCATCCTGAATATTTACTTTGTTACCTATTTTAATGTAATGTACATCGCCACGTAAAACGGCATTGTACCAAATGCTACATTGATTGCCCATAGTAACATCCCCTACAACAACTGCATTTTCGGCAACAAAACAGTCTTTTCCAAACTGTGGCTGCTTTCCGTTAATTTGCTTTATAATCATTTGAAATGTGATAAGAAATTAGATTTTTTAGAGGCAGAAACACTCAGTTCTTTGCCATTACTCAAAGTAATGCTTCCGCCTTTTCCTTTTTTGTATTTGGCAATATAAGACACATTTACCAAATATGACTTGTGAATACGGGCAAATCCTTTATCTACTAGTAATTTTTCAAAATATTTAAGTGTCTTACTCACCAGTTTTTTCTTATTGTTTGTTAAATACAACTCAGTATAGTTATCATCGGCTTTACCGTAAAGTATTTCCTTTATTGAAAGTACTTCAAAACCGCTTTGGGTAGGAATGGTAATTTTTTCTTCCGAAACAGGTATTTGCAAAGCGGTAACACTTTGTTGTAGTTCAGCTTCTTTGGCTATGGTAGCTGTAACATGGTCAACGGCTTTAATTAATTCGTCAATAGAAATGGGCTTTAGCAGATAATACGCAGCTTGTTTGTTCAAAGCTTCTATGGCATATTGGTCGTAGGCTGTTACAAATACCACTTCAAAAGGTATGTCTGTAAGTTTTTCCAACAAATCAAAACCGGTACCATAAGGCATTTCCACATCTAAAAACACCAGATCTAAATTGTTATTTCTTATAAGCACCAAAGCCTGATCAATATTTTCCGCTTCGCCAATTAACTGAACATTAGGACAGTACTTAGCCAAATAATTCTTTAGGATTTCCCTGCTGGTTTTTTCATCTTCTACAATGATGGTTTTTAAAATTTGGTTTTTTTTCATGTTGTTATTTTTTATAACTCCGAAAGGATTTGTAACAATGTTAATCCGGATTACTCATAAAGTTTTTAAATCATACAACTGTATTGTAACCGCATTATTTACCAATATAATCTATACCGTGAATTAACAATTAAAATGAAACAAATTGGTTTGACTATACATGAATAATTCGAGTTAGTACTTTTTCAACAATAGTGTTACTTTAGTACCGGTTTTGTCATCATTTAAATCTTCAATACCCACATCAATAATATTTTTATACATACTGTTCAAAATTTTTATACGCTGTTTTATATTCTGCATACCTTTGGATTTCTTCTTTTTCTGATGGCCGGTTTTTAACACCTTAGATTGCGTACGCCCAATACCGTTATCTATTATTTCTATTTTTATGGTATCATTATCTAAATGATGTAAATTAACTTTTAAAAATCCTTTGTCCTTTTTATATCTCAAGCCATGCCAAACCGCATTTTCTACATAGGGCTGCAACAACATGGGCGGAATTTGAAATTGCTCTTTGTCTATCTTTTTATCAATATTTAATTCATAATCAAACTTTTCAACAAAGCGGGCATGTTCCAGTTTTAAATATAACCGCAACAATTCCAATTCTTTTTCTAGGGAGATAAAATCTTCCTCGGAATTGTCTAATACACTTCGCATTAGGGTAGAAAATTCAGACAAATACCTATTGGCCGCCCGTTCGTCATTTTTAGCAATAAAATTATTAACCGAGTTTAAAGCATTAAATATAAAGTGCGGATTCATCTGTGTACGCAACGATCGCAGTGCCAACACATTATTGGCCAACTTCCGTTGTTTGTTACTGCGATACATAAAATATAAAGCCACCAATAGCAGGGCTAATCCACCAAAAAGACTGTAAATAATCCACTGCTGTCGTCTTTCAATAGCTGTAGAAAGTTTGTTTTCCGTTTGGAACAATTGATACCTGCTTTCATTTAATTCCCGGTCTTTTTCCAAACTGCTTATTCTGGTTTCTTTTTCCAGCAATTCGCGGTTTAGAGCCACAATTTTATCAATTTCTTCCTGCTTTCTATCGTAGAGTTTATCTACCAGTGCTACATATTCGCGATATTTTGAAAGAGCTTTATCTTCTTTACCCAAATTAGCGTATGTTTCTGAGAGTTGTTGTACCGCTTCTTTTTGCGTACTGATGTCGTCCATAACCCCGGCTTCCCGGGCACTTTCCTCCAAAACAGGCAAAGCTTCTGTGTATTTTTTTTGTTTGAGCAGTGCTTTTCCAAGATCTAATTTTGCTTGAGATGTGTTAATATCCATATCCGATGATTTGAGAGACATAATCTGCTCCGGTGCATCGCTCTCTTCCAAAGCTTCCAAGGCTTGTTTTCTCAACCGGACTTCTTTATCTACCTCGTTATTTCGGCTGTAAAAATCAGCAGCTTGTTTTGTTCTGGCCGCATTTAATTTTTTATTATCATCAACTTTTTTATTGAGCAATAAGTACTGCTCTGCTCTATTTAAATCGCCCGTAGCTTCATAAGCTTGAGAAAGCTTTAGGTTTAATGCTTCCTTGATTTCTTTATCTCCAACCGTTTTGGCAATTTCCATGGCAGACCGATAATGACTAACAGCCTTACTGTGATTATTTTCAAACATATAGGTATCACCCAAACCTGTATGTGCTGTTATCTTTTGCCTCATGCTTATGCCCTTTTCGCTCAACGAGTTTTTATAACGTAAAATCGCTTTTTTAGCCTCGCCGTTTTTTGCAAAAGCCTTAGCCAGTTTTAACGAAACCCTAAGGTCTTTTGAATAAGACAATGACAATTTATAATTTTTAATAGCCAAATCATACTGCTTTAAAACCATATAAATATCGCCCAAGATGTAATAAGACTGAGCCAATTGGGTTTGGTTATTATTTTTAGTTGCAATTTCTAATGCGTCTCGGATATAATCAATACTTTTAAGCGGATTAGAATTTTTTAAGGTTTTGGCTTGTTTTAAATTCTTATTAAAATTCCCTGAAGATTTACCAACAGAGCGGCTCTTTTTATAAATTGCTTTAGATTCATTACCAATAACATCTGCTTCATCTTCAAATTGATAATAAAGGCTGCCATCTAAGCGATAGGTATTTATCACCCGGCCATCTTTACTCAGTTCAATGATATCGCCTTTTTTTGCTTTTATGGAAAATTCACCATTTGCATCCGTATAAGTACTTCCCACCTTGCCTTTTACCCGTACACGAATACCGCTAAGCGGTTGCCCATTTTGGTCTGTAACCCTATCATTGTAAATTTTTACGGGAGCCTGCAGGTTTTCTTCCTGCTGAGCAAATATAATAGTGGTAAAACACACAATTAATATGGCCGATAATAATCGCTTCATCTCAGAATTTAAGTTGTGTAAATCTACAACCTAATTTCGATTTGTAAAAATCAGACACCTCGCAAATCAATGATTTTAAAGGTGTTTTTAATATAATTTTCTAACATTACACATTAAAAATTACCTTATACGCATTCAAACGGCCGGTTTCCTCATTTACACTTTTTTATGGCCTATACCCCAACTATTTTTACAGTGAATTTAAAAATCATATATTATGAAAAATGTATTATTATTGGTATTACTCTCGCTGAGCATTGCCACCTTTGCCACAAATAGCCCCAAACAAAATAGCATTAAAGTAGCCCTTTTACTCGACACAAGTAACTCTATGGATGGGCTTATCAATCAAGCCAAAGCCCAACTTTGGGAAATCGTAAACGAACTCTCCAAAATGAAATGTAACGAGGAAAACCCCAACTTACAGATTGCCTTGTATGAATACGGAAACAGCGATATTTCTGTTCTTAAAGGTTACATCAGACAGGTAACAGATTTTAGCAACGACCTAGATCTTATTTCCGAAAAATTATTTTCCTTAGACACTAATGGCGGCCATGAGTACTGTGGTGAAGTAATTATGACTTCGCTAAAAGATTTGAAATGGGGAAACAACAAAAATGACCTTAAACTTATCTTTATAGCCGGCAATGAACCTTTTACACAAGGTGAGGTTAATTACAAAGATGCGGCTACCCAAGCCAATGAACAAGATGTAACCGTTAATACCATTTTTTGTGGAGATTATAATTCCGGCATCTCCGGAAAATGGAAGGCAGGAGCTGACCTTACAGGTGGCGATTATATGGTAATTAATCACAATGACAGAATAGTTCATATTGCCACGCCCTATGATGATATTATCATAAAACTAAACCGTCAACTTAACGACACCTATATTTATTATGGCAAGGAAGGTTCTAACAAAAGAATGCTGCAAAGAAAACAAGATGAAAATGCTGCTGAAATGGACGAAGTAGTAATAGTTAAACGTGCCGTAAGCAAAAGTGGCAGGCTCTATAATAACGCCAGTTGGGACTTAGTAGATGCAGAAAACGACAAAGGTTTTAGCTATAAATCCTTAGACAAAAAAAGCCTTCCTAAAGAATTGCAAAATAAATCCACGGAAGAAATAAAAACCTATGTAGCCGAGCAACGCAAGAAAAGAGCCGATATTAAAAAAGCAATTCAATCGTATAATAAAAAAAGAGATGCCTACGTAGCAAAACAACATATTAAAAATGCCAATAAAAACAGCTTGGAAAATGTGTTGTTAAAAACCGTAAGAAAACAGGCCAAAGCAAAAAATTATGAATGGTAAAGTACAGATGCAAGCGTTAGAAATGCGAAGTTAAAAGTTTAACTGATTACAGATTTGTACTATGAAAACAATTCATTTATTTATGATGGCCGCCACTATATGCCTGTCATTATCCTGTAAAAACACAAAAAAACAAGACAGTAGTTTAAACAATGATAATTTGGTTAAAACTAACGATAACAATACCAATAAACCGATTATCTATTTGCCTGTGGTTTTGGACAGTACAGACTATTTAGTATATCCTGTGGGCAAACCCATACAATTAGAAGCATCAAAAATGTTTTCGTATCGTTCTAATAACGATTATAATAACTCCCTTCAAAATTTAATCTTTGAAGACACTCATACCGGTAAAACCCATATTTTGTCAGATAAAAAACTAAAAATTAAATCTTTTAGTCTGTTGGCAGATAATAATTATGATACTTCTAATAAGGATAGCATTTCTAACTCATCTCAGGTTATTTTATATCAATTAGAAGACGAAGATTCCACAGAAAGACAACCATTTATAGCAACCTACATTAGCCAAATAAACGGTAAAAACTTTACAAGATTACCACCATTGGATGCCGTTATAGTGGATTATAAATACGTAAGGGAGCTAAACAAATTGTATTTTTTAAGAAACAAGCCATTTTAACAAGAGAACTCGAAAAAATTAATTCACTTTAATTCCAAATTAATCTCAAACAGAATGCTAAGCCCTTTCATGGTTAAAAAACAGGTAAATCTTTGCTTTATTTTTTATTTTTGCAGAGTAAATTGAGAATTATGATTACCGTAAAAACAGAATCTACAAAAGACCCTAAGGTATTAAAATTTGTAAGCAGCGAAATGCTTACCCAGGGGAGTTTTGAATACAATAATATAGACGATGCAGCCAATTCAGTATTGGTACAGCAGTTGTTCCACCTGCCTTTTGTAAAAAGCGTATTGGTAACTGCCAATTTTATAGCCGTAGAACGCTACAATATAGTGGAATGGCCGGAAGTACAGGAAGAACTGCGGCAAGTGATAGAGAATTACCTACAACAACACGGATCGGTTTTTGAAACCAAAAAAAACCAAAAAGCTATGCCGGTACAGATCTATGCAGAAAGCACTCCCAATCCTGCGGTTATGAAATTTGTAACCAACAGATTACTAAGTGCCCAAAATATAGAGATAAAAACTGCCACTGATGCCAAAGGAGTACCTATAGCCCAAGCTCTTTTACAACTGCCGTTTGTAAAAGAAGTATTTATTTCAGAAAATTACGTATCTATTGCTAAAACCACCAATATTGAATGGTTTGAAGTAACTCATGAACTCAGAGATTTTTTAAAAGAGTACCTCACAGCCGGAAATAAAATTGTAGATGATAATTATATACCAAAACCATCAGAAAAAACAGAAGTAACCCCAATAGACACTTCTAATCTGGACGATATTTCCAAAGAAATTATCGCCATCTTAGACGAATACATAAAACCGGCAGTAACTTCTGATGGAGGAAACATACTGTTTCAGTCTTACAATGCCAAAGACAAAAGCGTATCAGTAATACTGCAAGGAGCTTGCAGTGGCTGCCCATCTTCTGTTATCACCTTAAAAAATGGCATTGAGGCCACACTAAAACAATTGCTACCCAATAAAATAGAAGAAGTAGTTGCTATAAACGGCTAAGTTTTGTACCTTTACTTTTTACTAATTATTAATTTAAAAAATCAAACAAAATTATGGCAGTATTAAAAGTAATTGAAGTAATGGCTAACTCAAAAGAGAGTTGGGAAGATGCAGCAAAAAAAGCGGTTAAGCATGCTGCTAAAAGTTTAAAACATATTAAATCTGCGTTTGTACAATCTCAGAGTTTAGTAGTAAATGACAACAATGTAGAAGAGTATAGAGTAAATGTTAAAATAACTTTTGAAGTTAAAGATTAAGGTTTACAAAAGAAACTCTTTAGTAACTGAATCGCTTTATAAAATCAGTTAGAAGCGTTCTGAAAATTTTATTTTCAGAACGCTTTATTTTAACCCTGATTCAAGAAACTCATCATAACTTTTTCTATTTCCTAAAAACGGCTATAATTTCTTATCTTTATCGGCATAATTAAACCATTATGCCTACACGAAACTTTCTTTTGATTTCATATATTTTTCTTATTATAAGCTGTAACGGCCAAGACAAAGATGAAATGAAGCACAAATACACCAACCACCTTATTAATGAAACCAGCCCCTATCTACTGCAGCACGCTCACAATCCGGTGGACTGGCATGCATGGAATGAGGCTACATTGGCTTTAGCCAAAAAGGAAAAAAAACTTATCCTTATTTCCATAGGCTACGCGGCTTGCCACTGGTGTCATGTAATGGAAGAGGAAAGCTTTGAAGATGAGCAGGTAGCAACCTATATGAACCAACATTTTATCAATATAAAAATAGACCGCGAAGAACGCCCGGATGTGGATCAAATTTATATGAATGCCGTACAATTGATGACTGGAAAAGGCGGCTGGCCATTGAATTGTATTGCACTACCTGATGGCAGGCCTTTTTGGGGCGGCACCTATTTCCCAAAAGAAAACTGGCTGGAAGCCTTAAAGCAAATTGTAAAATTACATCAGGAAGAACCAAACAAAATAGAAGAATATGCCCAAAAACTAACCGAAGGCATAAAGGAAAACAACTTAATAACCCTTAATACTGATACTAAAGATTTTACTCTGAAGGAATTAGACAGCACTGTAAGTAAATGGCAAGATTTTTTAGACAATGAAAACGGCGGCAATAAAGGTGCACCCAAATTTCCGATGCCTAATAACTATCAATTTCTTTTGCGATATGCTGTTCAAAAAGATGACAGCAACCTGTTGCAATTTGTAAATACCACACTTACAAAAATGGCATTGGGCGGGTTAAACGACCAGGTAGAAGGCGGTTTTGCCAGATATTCAGTAGATGAGAAATGGCATATTCCGCATTATGAGAAGATGTTATATGACAATGGCCAGCTAATGAGTTTATACGCCAAAGCCTATGCCCAGACCAAAAACAAACTGTACAAAAAAGTAGTCTATGAGACCGATGCGTTTATAAGCCGGGAGTTGACTGATAAAAGCGGTGGGTTCTATTCCTCTTTAGACGCAGACAGTAAAACAGATGACGGCCAACTGGAAGAAGGTGTATATTACGTTTTTACCAAACCGGAATTACAACAAGCCATTGCTGATGATTTTAATTTATTTTCTGATTATTACAATATTTCTGATGCCTATAAATGGGAAAATGATACTTACCATCTATATCGTACACTAACCAACCAAAATTTTGCAAAAAAACATAACCTTTCCATTACGGACTTAGAACAAAAAGTAAAACAGTGGAAAGATGCACTTACTAAATTAAGAGAAAAACGGGCAAAACCAAGGCTGGATGATAAAATTCTCACTTCTTGGAATGCCCTAATGGCAACAGGTTATATAGATGCTTATAAAGCCTTTAATGATACCTCTTTCCTTAAAAAGGCAAAGAAAAACTTAAATTTTATCCTTACCCGGCAACGTAATGAGAACGGTGGATTACACAGAAATTTTAAAGCCGGAAAATCAACTATCAATGCTTATCTGATAGATTATGCTACGGTAACCAAGGCATTTCTGGATATGTACGAAGTTACCTTGGATAAAATCTGGCTTACTGAGGCCAAACAACTTACAGATTACTGTTTTGACAATTTTTATGATGACCATTCAAAAATGTTCTTTTTTACTTCAAAAAAAGATACCGAATTAATCAACCGGCAAATTAATACCGAGGACAATGTAATTCCGTCTTCAAATGCAATTATGGCCAATAATTTGTTTTTACTCAGCCATTATTTTGACAACAAAAAGTACAGAGAAACTGCTTTGCAAATGCTGCATAACGTAAAAAATAAAATTAGCGAATATCCGGGAGCCTATTCTGAGTGGTTATGGCTGTACAGCAACACCTTAAATGATTTTTATGAAATAGCTGTTGTGGGCAAAGATGCAATGAAAAAAGTAGCAGAAATAAATAATAAATTTATCCCCAACAAATTAATTGTAGGCAGTACTACAGAGAGTTCTTTACCCTTATTAGCTTATAAATACAGTGATGGAGAAACCACTATTTTTGTATGTATAGACGGCACGTGCAAACTACCCGTAGATTCTTCAGAAAAGGCTTTAGAGCAAATACAGGTAAAGTTTAGGCAAAATTAATAGTGCTCTAAATAAATCTGTTCATTTTTTCTATGAACTCGTTTAAACTTTTTGGATTTAAGCGAAAATTAGAAATTTTTGTTCTGCCAAAAG
>PDWJ01005242.1_pt1 | contig 10774 bp, 6 predicted proteins | sample 1430881 | NCBI WGS metagenome assembly PDWJ01 (sample SAMN01162460, study PRJNA174530) | Oral metagenome, whole genome shotgun sequencing project. | biome: Marine environment; feature: Marine mammal; material: Swab sample of the gingival sulcus; isolation source: swab sample of gingival sulcus... | reverse complement strand
AGAAAATTTGGAAGCCATTCAATTACTAAAAGTCAAATACTATTTAATGCAAAATTTAATGAACTTTTTAACCACTTTAGAACTTAACAGCCCTGCTCCAGAGGAGGGGAATTGACCACCCCGTCCTGCTTCGCAGTCCACCCCTCCAGAGGAGGGGAATTGACCACCCCGTCCTGCGGACACCCCTCCAAAGGAGGGGAATAGGTTTTGGGGTTAATCGTTTTTTCCCTCAAAGTATTTATTAATAGCTTCTTCCCCTTGGTCTATAACGTCATAAAGCGGCTGTTCAATTGGGTTGTCCAGCAAAATAATACCATTTGTTTTCGGGTTTAAAGTCAATGGCAAATGAAAGTTTTTAAGAAACTCAGGCACTGTTTTTATGTTGTTGCCCGTAAGGTCAAAATTTTCCAATAATCTTAAATCAAGTACACTTTTCGGAATAATTTTTATGCTGTTTCCTTCGGCAAACGAGAGGTTTTTCAGTTTTTTCAGCTTACCAATTGCTTCCGGAATATGAGAAATTGAATTTAGCCCTAATTCTAAGTGTATCAAGTTTTTAAGCTCAAAAAGTTGTTCCGGCAATTCTTTTATGTTGTTACTCATAAGTAGCAACACACTAATATTTTTCATTTTATTTATATTTGTCGGAATTTCTTGAATTTCTGTACCTATTAAGTTCAGTTCGTATAAGTTTTCGAGTTTTATTACAGGCGACGGAATAGTTTTTAACTTATTACCGGCAAGGTCTAATTTTCTAAGTGTTTGCAGTCTTTCAAAAGATGCCGGAATTTCCGAAATCATATTATAATCTAATGCTAAAGTGCGTAGATTTTGAAAATTGCCTATGTACGGAGGTAATTTTTCTAACTGATTGAAACTTAGGTTTAAAAACTCCAAAGGTTCAATATCTGTGATACACTCGGGAATATTTTTAAGCATATTGCCGGAAATATACAAACGATACATGTTCAATTTGCACAATACTTCAGGCAGCGTTTTAAATTTGTTGTTACTTAAATTTAGTTCTTGAATATTGCTCAGTGCGGCAAATTCGTCGGGCAATTTAGAAATTCCGGTTTGTTCCAAATTCAGATAAGAAAGTCGGTCGTATGTTTCTATGCAAGCCTGTATTTTTTGTATTGGGTTTTGGCTCAAATCCAACTCAAGCAGATTGCTGAGGTGTTTCAACTCGCTTGGCATTTCTGATATGTTGTTGCTTGAGATGTTTAGCGTTTCTAATTTTGGAAATTTTGTGCGAAATTGCGGGAACTTTTCAAATTTATTGTATGCCAAATTGAGAAAACGTAAATTTTCCAGTCTTACAAAGGTATCGGGAAGTTCGCTCAATTCATTTTCTTCTAAAGACAACTCGCGCAGACTCGTTATTTGAGTTAGAGTTTTAGGAATTTCAGTAAGTCCGGCTTTTGTGAGTTTTATTTTTACAATTTCACCTTCGCTATTAGTCTCATAGCGTGCAAAATCATCAAATACCCAACCGTCGATATTAAATTTTGTGTTTTTAAAAACTTTTCCGGTTTCTTTTTCAAGCTGTTTAATTATAGTATTTTGTGTTTCCATGATAGTATTTTTATAATAGTGCTAATTTCTAAAAAAACTTAGTTTTACGCATCGGGGGCTAACTAAGTGTTGTCAATACCGATAGTTCGTTGTTTTTGTATAAGTGTTTGATAGTTAAGGTTTTACAGTTATGTGTGATCGGATAGTTATCAGTAAGTTCGATTTTAATTATTAACTTTTACACTTTAATTTAACGAGGTGTCGGAATATAGAATTCAAATTAAATTTAACATTCTATATTTCCACATCAATTTTAAGAAAAATTTACGATTTTTCCAATAAAATTAGAATAAAAATCACTTTTTATGTCATAAAACATAATTACAGCTTCATCAAAACAGCTTTCCTGCAACATTTTGATAATTAAGACTTTATAAGAATATTTTTAAACCGTAACTTCTTGTTTATCAGTGATTTAACAGGGTTTAGGCTAAGGGCTTGTTTTTATTAGAGCTTCATAAAGTATTTCAGCGGGGTGCATTGCTGTTTTTTTAGCACCATCTTTTATTTGATGACGACAACTGGTGCCGGCAGCTGCTATAATTGTGTCAGCTTTGGCGTTTCGCACGGCAGGCAGAAGCACAAGTTCACCTATTTTTTGCGAAAGCTCAAAATGTTCCTTTTCAAAGCCGAAAGAGCCTGCCATTCCGCAGCAACCCGATGGAATTTCTTCGGCTGTGTAGTTTTGTGGAATTTCTAAAATCTTTTTTGTAAAATTACTGTTCGATAGTGCTTTTTGATAGCAATGAACATGAAATTTTATATGTGCCATTTTTTGGGTAAAAACATTAGGGGCTATCCTGCCTGTTTCATATTCTTTTGCTATAAATTCTTCAAAAGTGAAGCAATTTTGAGCAATTTTTTTAGCCTTTTTTTGTATTTCTGAATTTTCGGGAAACAGGTCGGGGTATTCGTCTCTAAAAGTCAGAATTGCCGACGGCTCCATTCCCATCAAAGGGGTTTCAGGGCTTACTCTGTCGTGCAGAAGTTCTATGTTTTGCTGAGCAAATTTTTTAGCTTTTCTTACCAAACCCTTAGATAAATAGCTCCTTCCGCTTATTGCATGTTTATGAATTTCGGGTTGATAGCCCAATGCACACAAGAGTTTTATTGTTGTAATTCCTATTGCTGTATCGTTATAGTTTGTAAATTCATCATTAAAAAATAATACTTTGCCTATTGGTTTTTGGGGTAAATAATTTTTTAATTTATGTGCAATCCACATTTTCAGTGTGCTTTTGTGGAGCAAAGGGAGCGAGCGTTCCGGTGCAAATCCTGTTAGTCGTTTTATTATTTTTGAAGTAGCCTTATTACCCATAAAGAAGTTTGATATTCTCGGAGTTACAGCTGCTAATCTGTTTATTTTCGGAAAGTTAGCAATGAGTTTACTTCTGAAAGGCACACCTTTATTATCGTAAAAATGTTGTAAAGCTTCAGCTTTTAATTTGGTCATGTCTACTCCGGCGGGGCATTCGCTTTTGCATGCTTTGCATGACAAGCATAAATCTAACACCTGCATCATTTCTTTATTTGCGAAAGGATTTGGATTAGTATTTTGTGTTATGTATTCTCGCAAAATATTGGCACGTGCGCGGGTGCTGTTATATTCATCTTTGGTAGCCTGAAAACTCGGACACATAGTTGCTCCGAACTCCGCCGATTTACGACAATCGCCCGAACCTGTGCATTTTTCGGCACTTCGCAAATAGCCCATGTCTTTCGAGAAATTAAATATTGTAGAAATTTCTTTATGGGGCGTATCCGGTTCGTAGCGTAAAAATTCGTTCATTTTTGGGGTCTCGGTGATTTTGCCCAGATTAAAAATCATTTTTTCATCCCATGTTTTTTTAATCAGTTTAAAAAGTTCGTAGTTTTTTTCTCCTAATATTATAGGTATAAATTCGCCTCGTAATCTTCCGTCGCCGTGTTCGCCCGATAGACTGCCTTTGTATTTTTTTACTAATATAGCCGTTTCGTATGCTATTGTTTTAAACAACTCATTACCGGCTTTGGTTTTTAGGTTTATTACCGGTCTGAGGTGCAGTTCGCCGGTTGCAATATGAGCATAATAAACACATGATAATCCATTGTTTTTCAGTAGTTTGCCAAAGTCTCGCATATAGTCGGGTAAGTCTTCCGGACGCACGGCAGTATCTTCTATTACGGCAACAGGTTTAGCATCTCCCGGTATGTTTTGCAGCAAACCTAAACCGGCTTTTCGCAGCTCGTATGCTCTTTTTATATCCTTGCCTTTGAGTACGGGAAAGTGGTATCCCAAACCTGCTTTTTGCAGGTCGAGACTTAATCTTTCTATTTTTTCTTTTAAAATATTTGGATTTTCTTCGGCAAATTCTGTCATTAAAATTGCTTTAGGTTTGCCTTTTACGAAGAAAGAATTACGTTTGCCGAGAGTGTTCCTTTGACTTTGTTCTAAAATTATGTCATCCATTAACTCTATGGCAGTAGGTTTATATTTTAGTATTTTTATGTTTGCTTGGTAAGCATTTTCTAAACTGTCGGTATGTATGGCAACCAGAGCTTTATGCTTGGGTGGCAGGTCGTTGAGTGCTAAAACTATTTCGGTTACAAAAGCGAGTGTTCCTTCGGAGCCTGCTATAAATTTTGCGAAATTAAATTTTTTGTTCGATTTGCTAAATATTTCTGTATCTAACAGAATATCAAGTGCATATCCTGTATTTCTACGATTTATTTCAGGGTGTGGATATTCCTTGATTATACTCTCTTGGTTCTCTTTTTTCGATAGTATATCTTTTATATTGCGATATATTTGACCTTCTAAATTTTGCAATTTTGTTTTTGTTTCAAACTCATCGCGACTTAGTTCCTTAAATTCCGCTATGCTGCCATCGGATAGTATTGCACGCAGCTCTACTACATGGTCGCGTGTGCTTCCGTATACGAGTGAATGAGCGCCACAAGCATTGTTGCCCAGCATTCCGCCCACGGTACAGCGATTTGAGGTAGAGGTTTCGGGACTGAAAAACAATCCGAGAGGTTTAAGGCGATTGTTAAGTTCGTCGCGCACTACGCCGGGTTGTAGTTTTACTAATTTATTTTTGGCATCTATTTCTATGATATGGTTCATGTGCTTTGAAATGTCGGTAATTATGCCTTTGCCCACTACCTGTCCGGCGAGTGAAGTACCTGCTGCGCGTGGGATTACAGGTATTTTTTTTGTTTGTGCAAATTTTATAAGTTTTATTATATCGGATTCGTCTTTGGGACGTACAATTGCAAATGGTATTTCTCTATATGCCGATGCGTCGGTGGCATACATAACTTTTGACGATTTATCGGTATACAGCTCGCCTTTTAGTTCTTTTTTTAATGTGTTGAAATCAATGTTTAGAGTATTTTGCATGATTTTTTAGTTCAAAAGTTATTCCCAAAATATTAAATATATCAAAACTTTATTAAATTATAAATTGTAGAGATAATATGCTTATATTCAAATAGTTACAAGGTGCGTAGCAAGGCTAATATAATTCTTAATTGAATAAAGGTTAAGAACAAAGATATTGTTTTAATTTATCTTTCTCGTATTGTAGTTCTGTTTTAAAATTTTCTATAACTTCCTGAATACTTGTTATTTGATTAATTTTTTCTACACTTTTACCGGCTATCCAAAGATTTTTATAATTCCCCGGTTTCACAGACTTTTCCAATTTTTTCATGCCACGCACTTGTACCAGCATTTTAAAATATTTTCTTAAAGTTTTATTTTTTGACATTAATTTCTCAAAACCATTTTGACGATAACCTATTTTTTTTGCATAATCGTTATTTATTATGGTTGCCGGCGTACCTGAAATACGTTCCGACATTACGATATCGTCCATTTGGGCATCTACCACAGCTTGTTTGTATTCTTCAGAAACAGGTGCTTCCGTAGTTGCTATAAAGCGAGTTCCTACCGATACACCATCAGCGCCAAGTAGGAGTGTGTGCAACATTGAACGCCCGTCTGCTACTCCACCTGCGGCAACTACCGGTACACTCGGGAAAGCGTCTTTCAAAGCAGGTATTAGAAGCGACAAAGGGTTTGAGCCGGCATGCCCGCCGGCTCCTTGTCCTACGGCTATTAGTCCGTCGGCACCGAGCGAAATAACTTTTTTGGCATGGCTTAGGTTGGTAACATCACAAAATACTTTTGCACCGTATTCGTGTGCGGCAATAATAGTTTTTTGCGGGTTGCCCAAAGAGGTAATGTAGAACGGGACTTTGGCTTCAACGCAAATTTTTAAATGTTTTTCATAAAATGGATTTGAGCGTTGCACTATAAGATTTACTCCATATATGCCGGAGTTGTATTTTTTTTTCTCTTCGTTTAAATTGTTAAGTATATTTTTTAAACTATCTGTTTCGCGGTAGTTTAAAGTTGGAAAAGTGCCTGCTATGCCTGCTTTCATAGCCTCTGTAACCATGCTTTGATTAGATACTAAAAACATGGGTGCCATGATTAGTGGGAACTTCACTCCTAATATTTCATTTATTTTTGTATGTTGCATTGAAATTGATTTTTTAACTATGTCTTGTCTTATAAAATATTATCAATGTATTGCGTGAATTTTTCGTGAGGAACAGATACACATATTCGTGTATAATTATCAGTATTTATTTTTTTGTCATTAGTGAAATAATCTAAACCCACGCTACCGATAAGATGTTTTTCCAATGTTGCTTGCGATTTGTTTACAATAGCAAATATCCCCCATATTGTGTCGTGTATGTATAATTCTTTTGCGAGTAAATTGTTGTCGATTAAATGCTTGATATTCAGTGATATGACTTTCTTTGTGGTTGCCCTGAAATCGTATACTGCCTCTAAGCCTTTTGGGTTGGTTAATAGTTGATAAACAAGTTCTTGAGCAAATGAATTTACTCCATTTTCCGAAAATAATAATCGTATTGAAAATTCTTTGTTAAACTCCTTGTCTTTACAGTAAGTAAAGCCTATGCGTTGTCCGCTCAGCCCTACTGATTTGCTAAAACTTTCGCATATTATTACATTACTAAATTGTGATAATTTTTTATAAATTTCATCATTATCATCAGTAAATAATTTCCTGTATGGACAATCAAAAATAATGCTTGTATTGTATTTTTCTGTGGCTTTTGCTGCATTTAAGATGAGTTCATCAGGGGCTTTTTCGCCACTTGGATTGTTTGGGTCGCATATTATAACTGTGCTTTCTGCGTACAGTTCCGGAAAATCAACAATATGTTTAATATTCGGATAAATTAAATGTTCTTTTTTCAAAATTTTTAAAACATTGGTATATGCGCCCCAAAATAAATTGGGAGTGTATACTTTTGGGTTTTTTAAAGAAGACAGGGAAAGTTGCAAACCGTGCATTCCGCCTGCTGTAATAGTTATATTGTTAGTATCGGCAGAGTTTTGAAAAAAATGATTGTTTATTGCTGCCTTTAAATGTGGCATTCCTTGATTTGGCGGATAATATTGTATTTTTTTTGAGTTGAAATCTATTTCATCAGTTATGGGTTTTAGATTTATATTAACTACTTGATTTATACCTCTGTTAAGGTACAAAAACTCTTTGTTTTCTTCTATACTTTTTTGTTTTAATTTCTCGCTTATACCAACAATAGAGGAATATTTAGCTCCTGAATAATCTATGTTATTTGACATATTTTTTTGTAATTTAGTTGTTAAAAAAACCACCCCGTCCTGCGGGCACCCCTCCAAAGGAGGGGAATGAACCACCCCGTCCTGCGGACACCCCTCCAAAGGAGGGGAATGATTTCGGGCTTAATTAAGTGTTTATAATGTTTGAGTTTCTAAATGTGTAATAGGTTGTTTATCAGTGCGTTGTGTAAAGTTGTTACATGGTTTATTTCTTGATAAACTTTTTATTATAAACACCTTCATCAGTAATTATTTCAAGAGTATAAACTCCACTTGATAAATCATTTACGGAAATTTTATTGCTATTAGTACTGATGTTAACTAATTTTCCCAAGACATTGTATATTTTCACGGTAAATTTATCTGTATCTGCTGTTATATTTAATATGTCGGTTACAGGATTTGGGTATATAGTTATGTTTAAAGCAGTTACATTGTCCACTGCACTTGCACATTCATACGTGCCATCAGTTTCAGGTATATCAGTATCGTCTTCGTAATATGCAACAACCCAGTTTTTTGCTTCCGCATTGTGTTTGTTTGTAGCAAGTACTATTTCTAAATTGTCAGAGTTCTCATTATTAATAGGTTCTATATAACCGGCACTTAAACCTGTTCTGTCAGGTAATGAACAAAATAATTCGTCTAATTTTTCGGTGGTAAGTGCGTTATCGTGGCAATAAAGCCCTTCTAAATCTAAGTTTTGTGATACATCTAAACTTCCAATCTGATTTCCAAAACAAGATATTGAGTATAAAATATTGTTGTGGCTCACGTCTAAAGCATTAATATTTGTTTCAGAACACCTGATAGATGTAACGTCTCCGTAAATTGTCATCTCAGAAGCGCCGGCTCTGTAATATCCATAGGGCGACCAGTCTAAACCTACTGTAAGATTATATTCTAATGTTCCGCTTTTTATTTTTACTGCGGTGTTGTTGTTTTTTGCTGTCATTTTAAATTTGACATCTTCACCGTTATTTACGCCCAAGGTTATATAGTGGGACATATTTTGTGCCACTATTTCACTGTTAAAAAGTACGCATAGGGTGATGAGTATATTTAGTAATAAAATTTTTTGTTTCATGATTATAAATTTTTAATAAATACTTTGTTGAGTTAAATACATATGGTTGATTATCAGGTTTTTGTGAAAGATAAACAATTATTGTCTTTGACAAATATACTGTTTATTTTTATTTAATGTGTTTTATAGAATAGAATTTTTGTAAGTTCGATAAGTTTTGAACTTTTTAGAAATTAACCCCACAGTTAAAATTAATGACCAAATTATTGTCAAACAAGATATTGCGCTAATTTATTGTAATTTTAATTTCTATTACATAATACGGTTTTGATGATTGATTTTCAACACTTTATTATAGAGCAGACCCCAAAGGTTTTAAAAAACTTTGGGGTCTGTAAATCTTAATAGATAATCTCTAAAAATTCATAAATCAAGTTTTTTTATTTGAAAGTTAAACAAAGATTTAGATATTTTCAGAGATTCCCATAAGCTGTGTAATTTATTATCCTACAATTACTATTTTATTGTTTCAAAAACAACTGTAAGTTCAACCCTACGGTTTTGTGCTCTACCGGCAGCAGTACTATTATCGTCTATTGGCATAGTTTCACCATATCCTTCAGATGACAATCTGCTTGCACTTACACCTTTATTTATGAGATAATTTTTAACAGCAAGAGCGCGTCTTTTTGAAAGGTCTAAGTTCATTTCATCTTTACCTTGTGAGTCTGTGTGTCCTGCAATTTTCAAGTTGTAGCTTGGGTTGTTTTGCATTATAGCTACTACATTATCCAATATTCCGAAAGAAGAACGTGCAATAATATCTTTTCCTGATTTGAATTTGATACCATGAAGTGCTTTTTCTAAAATTTGTTTTTCTTCTTTTTTCACTTCAGGGCAACCTCTATTTGATCTTACGCCCGCTACTTTAGGACAAAGGTCATCTTTATCTGCAATGCCGTCGCCGTCGCTGTCAGGACAACCTCTAAGGCTTCTAACACCTTTTACTCTTGGACATCTGTCTTCCGAATCTTGGATGCCGTCGCCGTCAGTGTCAGGACAACCTGCAAATTTTGCTAAACCTTTCACTCTGGGGCATTTATCTTCTGAGTCTTGTATACCGTCGCCATCAGTATCAGGACAACCTGCAAATTTTTCTAAACCTTTTACGTTCGGACAGCTGTCTTCTGAATCTTGAATGCCGTCGCCGTCGCTGTCAGGACAACCGCCAAAGGTTTCTAAACCACTGGTATTTGGGCATTTGTCGTTCATGTCAGCAATACCGTCGCCGTCGCTGTCGGGGCATCCGTTGAATTTGAGTTCACCTGCTTGTTGAGGACATTTGTCTAATTTGTTTGGTATACCATCGCCGTCGTCGTCTTTGGCTTTACCCAAACTAAATACTACACCTAAGCTGTGTTGCAAGTACGAGTCTTTAAGACCGCCTCTTTCAAATTCAATGTTGTCATAATCTGAGAATATGAAAGTCTCTTTGAAAACAATGCTTATTGCAGGTGTAATGCTGTATGTAACACCTAAACCGGCATCCGGTAATTGAAAGTTGTCAAGTACTCGGTCTGAACGTTTGTCTTTTAAGTGCAAATACCCTAATCCTAAGAATACAAAGGGGCGTAATTTTACGCTTTCGGGTTTAAAAAAGTTGTATTTTGCATTAAGGTTAAATTGTGTCATGGTAAATAGAAAGTTGTTTTGTGCGCTTTCTACGTGTCCAATGTCGCCATAACTTGCATTTAGCTCTACGTCAAAGTGTTGTCCTAAGTTTCTTGCAATTGAAATACCTCCAAAGGCATAAAATGCTTGGTCAAATTTGTAGAAGCCGTTTCCAAAGTCGCCGCTATATTGTTGTGCTCCTCCGTGAAGTCCGATAGCCCATTTTCTGTCGGGTGTTTGGGCAAATGAACTAATTGTAAATACAATTAATAGTGTAAAAATTAAAATAACTTTTTTGGTCATAATTCTAAATGTTTAATGTTAATAAAAAAATGATACTTTTTAAAATTTGTTTTTTAAAAGTGTTAAGTACTTGTATAATAAATAACAAAGCCACAATAGCATATTTGTATAAATGCTAAACCTTTTTAGTTATAAAAAAAATATTAGATTATTAAAAAGGGGAGGATTATTTTTAAGAATTTATATTCTTATGGTGAAGGAACAAGTACATAAAATTGGATTATAAATTTATACAAACGTAATAAAAAAATATATAATATCCTAATTTTATTCAATATATAATTGACATAATCAATATAAAATTGGATTAAAATATTGTATTACAGATAATTACAATTCGCTGAATTATTGTATGGTAGTGAATTTTATAATTTTTAGTTTATATAGATTAGAGAAGTGGATAAGTGAAAAAAATATTACATACAGAATTTAACCCGAAATATGCATTAGAAAATCTATTACGCACTCAAATTACTTCAAAACAAGGCACTTCGTTAATTTACAAAACTTCACCATAGCGGTGCTAT
>PDWJ01005241.1_pt1 | contig 10775 bp, 10 predicted proteins | sample 1430881 | NCBI WGS metagenome assembly PDWJ01 (sample SAMN01162460, study PRJNA174530) | Oral metagenome, whole genome shotgun sequencing project. | biome: Marine environment; feature: Marine mammal; material: Swab sample of the gingival sulcus; isolation source: swab sample of gingival sulcus... | reverse complement strand
TAATGCTCTTAACGATATATTTTATATCTGAATTATACATAATTAATCTCGATAACTGCCTCTGATCAAAATCATTCGTATCAGTTGGGTAACTGTAACGGCCAAGGCAGCAACATAGGTCATCGCAGCGGCGCCTAATACTTTAGAAATGCCCGTGCGCTCTTCTTCATAGATTAGACCCAGCTCAACTAGCTGAATTTTGGCACGATGACTGGCATTAAACTCAATCGGCAAGGTAACGGTCTGAAAAGCGACAACTGCCAAATAGAGCAATATCGCCAAATCCATTAAACGCGGGCCAAATGAAGTCACACTTGACAAAAAAATACCGGCAATAAAAATAATGCTGACAAAACGCGAACTGGCTATCACAGTTGGTAGCAGAATATTGCGTACGCCTATAAAACCATAGTTTTCAGCATATTGAATGGCATGCCCCACTTCATGAGCGGCAATTGCCGCCGAGGCAATACTGTTACCGCTATAGACGCCGTTTGACAAACGTACGACATTACTACGCGGATCAAAGTGGTCAGATAATAGTCCTTGAGCACTTTCAATTGCAACATTGGCTAAACCATTTCTGTCCAGTATCTGACGCGCGACATCACGACCGGTTAAACCGCGCATATTTCTGATTTTCGAATACTGTTGATAGGCTGCTTTAACACGCCACTGCGCAACCATCGACCAGATAAAAGTGATAATAATCAACACAAAAATAATATGATTGTCGAGCCAAAAGAAACTCATTCCTAACATACTTACCTCCCCTTGATTTGCGCTTTGCTGCCAAGCGCAATGTGGTGCCCCCGCAAATAAGCGGCAACTGTCATACTTTTCTTGTTTTGCGGCTGAATTTCTTCTAGTCGCACCAAACCATCGGTGCAACTGATATAAATATAATCTTGATCGATGCGCTCCACTGTGCCAGGCGCCGTTTCGGGTGCCGCTATCAGGGCAGTCGCGCGGTGAACCTTCAGATTAACACCTGCCAACGTCGTCTGAGCCGACGGCCAAGGATTATAGCCGCGAATCAGGTTGACAATTGTCTTAACATCTGCCTGCCAGTTGATGATCGCTTGACTTTTTTCTATTAAAGGCGCATATGTGGCCAATGCCTCATTTTGCTTTTGCGGTTTTATAAAACCCCTTTCGATATTGTCAAGTGTCGCTAACAGCGCACGCGCCCCCAACATCATCAATTGATCATGCAGTTGACCGGCGGTAGCATTGGCCGCAATCGGCGTGGTTAGCACATTGAGAATATCACCCGTATCCAAGCCGCGATCCATTTGCATAATCGTCACGCCACTTTGTGAATCGCCGGCGACGATAGCCGACTGTATCGGCGAAGCGCCACGCCAGCGTGGCAACAGCGAAGCGTGTACATTGAGACAACCGTACTGTGGCAAGTCGAGAATCGCTTGCTTTAGTATTTGTCCATAGGCGACGACGACGATGACATCGACGGCGAGCGCTTTCAATTTGGCCACTACGTCATCGCCATTGATATTATTCGGCTGATAAACGGCTATACCGTGTTCTAGAGCGGCTGTTTTAACAGCTGACGCACGCATTTTTTTGCCACGGCCGGCTGGTCTGTCGGGCTGCGTAAATACAGCTAAAACTTCGTGCTCAGCAACTAACGAATCAAGGGTCGGCACCGCAAATTGCGGTGTTCCCATAAAAGCTACTTTCATTCTGCTTGCTCACTTTCGGTCAGCTGAGCCAGTTCTTCATCGCTCAATAATTCGGCATTATCGGCAAATAAAATGCCCTCTAAATGGTCAATTTCATGGCAAAACGCGCGCGCTAAAAGTCCCTCGGCAGATTTTTGGCAAACTACACCATCTAAATTTTGATAACGTACAGTGACGCACTGCGGACGATGTACTCTACCGCTAATTCCGGGCAGACTAAGGCAGCCCTCAATCTCAAATTGCTCCCCGCTTTGTTCGATTATTTCCGGGTTGATGTAGATGCCATAACCGGCATCATCATATAAATCTATCACGATAATACGACGCAAAACGCCAATTTGCGGCGCAGCTAAACCGATGCCATCGGCATCGTACATCGTTTCCAACATATCATCGACTAATTGCTTTAATCTTTCATCAAATTTTTCTACCTTGCGCGAAATTTTACGCAATACCGGATCATCATCCGTTCTTATCGTTCTAAGTGCCATATTTTCTCCCTTAACCGTCAAAATCGATGTCGACCCAACAGTTGGTGTCAACTAAATTGTATTTATTTTTAACAATACCATAATAGAGCATCGTCAGCACGACAGAGCGACTGCCTTTGTTGACCTTAAACAGTATCTGCACGCGGTACTGTTGCCTAATGCGCGCATAATAAGGCTGAATAGGCTGAAATACTTGAGCGTCAATGCCGTGTCTTTTAAAATTCTTTTCATAAAAAGTATAAAGTTTTTGTGCTTGGTCGTGCGTTGCCAACTGGCTTTCCGATTGTACTTTTACAGTTATCAGCGAAACATAGGGCGGATAGCCAACGATATCGCGCAGCTGTTTTTCTTCGGCAATAAAAGCCTCAAAATCGCGCGCAATCACATACTTAAAAAGTTCGTGCTGCGGCTGATAGGTTTGGATCAAAGCCAAGCCCGGCTTAGCGCCCCGCCCGGCACGCCCCGCCACCTGTGTCAGTAATTGATAGGCTCGCTCCGTGCTGAGATAGTCCGGCATGTGAATTAACTGATCAGCCAATACAACACCTACCAGCGTTACATTGGCAAAGTCAAGTCCTTTGGCAAGTATTTGCGTACCGATTAAACAATCGATTTCAGCATTCTGAAAGGCGCGCAACATTGCATTATAGTCGGCATATCTATGCGTTAAATCGGAATCGACTACAGCGAATATTTGTTCTGGAAAAAGTGTCGCCAGTTTATTTTTAATTTGTTCAATGCCATAGCCAATATCTGTTAATTGATCATTACAAACCGGGCAATTTAACATCTGCGGTTCACGATAACCACAATAATGACAAACAAGCCCGCTGTTTCCTTGATAAACAGTCAAAGGTACAGCACAATTCTGGCAGTTCGGCACATAGCCACAACTATGACATTGTTTGGTGCGCGCATAACCTTTGCGATTGTGAAACAATATAACCTGCTCGCCTTTTTCAAAGCACTGCTTCATCGCATCGATCAATGGTGACGATAACAGTGTATCTTTCGGTAATAAAGTCATATCGACAATTTTGATATCACTCAGCTGCGCACTACCAAAAGCCTGTTTCAAATAAAGCGCTTTAAGCGCACCAGTATCAACCAGGTGATGTGTCTGTAATGACGGCGTTGCCGAGCCCAAAATAATGTCAATCGATAGCTTCTCTGCTAGTCTCAATGCCAATTCAACCGTATGATAACGCGGAATCGTTTCCGATTTATAAGAGTATTCATGCTCTTCATCTATGACGATTAGGCCGAGCTGCTTAAACGGCGCAAAAATGGCAGACCGCGCACCGATAACGACCTTGATACTACCTGATTTAATTCGTCGATACACAGCCACTTTGTCAGATGGCCGAATATAGGTGTGAATCACCCCTATATCGGTCGTCAATTGGGCTGAAAAGCGCGCCACTAGCTGTGGTGTCAACGATATTTCCGGAACGAGCAGCAACACTTGTTGCCCACCAGCCAGTGCCTTTTTGGCCAATTCAATGTAAACGCGTGTTTTGCCACTGCCCGTAACGCCGATTAACAAAGCAGCGCGCGGCTTTGCCAGTGACAAGTAATCATCGACAACACTTGCTTGAGCATGGCTTAACGGATAACTGATTGACGTGTTGTCGTCAGCTAGATAAGACCTGACGGCATCATCTGCTGAGCGTTTCTCGAATGCCAAAAAACCACTTTTAGCGAGTGCGACAATATCGCTTCTCGTCGCCCTTGTCGCCCGCTTTAATTCAGATAGGCTAACGCCCTCTATGTGGGCGAGATGTCGGATGATACGCCGTTTTTTAACGGCGCGCGGCGACACTGTTGCCAGCGTCGCTTCTAAATCGTTGAAAAGCGGTTTGACCCACTCAATCGTTTTCTGTTTATGTTTAAAAGTAAATGTCAGCTGCTTTTTAAGTTGCCCTGATTTTATTTTTTTGGCAATTGTGGTCTGACTATAGCAATTTAATAATTTATCTTGGGTAATAAAGTAACCTACTTGGTAATCATCAAAGGCCTTTAGCACTTGGTATTTTTCAACTTTAACAAGTTTTTGCACAGAAGGCAACACTGCTAAATAGGCCTCCTGATAGGTCGCCGCATAGCGCTTGCGCAGGATCTGCATCAGATAAAGTTGACTTTTACTAAGCGCATAATCATCTGCTATTTTTTCAGCGATGGCCTTAATCTCAAACTCGGGTTTTTGACTGCTCAACGACCAGACCAAACCATCGATATACTTGCCTTTGCCAAAGGGAACAACCACCCTACTTCCAACTGAAATCTGTCCACTCAAGTGAGGTGGAATACGATAGGTATAAAGCTGGTCAAGTTGGCGCGATTTGAGGTTGACGATGACATTGGCATAGTACATCAGATTACCCAGTTCGGCAGAGTGCAAAGCGATTACTCTTTGACAACATTACTGACAAGGACGTCAAATTTGCCCTCGTACATTTCGCGTACGGCAATCGACACCGGCTTAGAATAGGACGTATCGATTAGTGGCGCTTCACCTTCAATTATATGTCGGGCACGCTTTGACGTCATGACAACTAAAGCATAGCGACTACCGGCCATTTGCACTAATTCATCAATTGATGGTTTTAACATATTGTACTCCTTATACTATACTGACGTAACTAACAATTATTAGATGGACATCGCTTAATTGCTTCAATCACACGATTAACATTTTGACCGACGCGATGTCGCTCTGCCAATAAAATGCTTTTTAACGCTTCGACGGCGCTTGGCACATCGCGATTGACGATGTAATAGTCATAGCGATCGACGTAATCAATTTCGTGATAGGCGCTTTCCATTCGCGTTTTTAAGCTGGAATCGGTTTCTGAACCGCGTTTAATAATGCGACTTTTCAGTTCAGACATATCGGGTGGTAAAATGAAAATGTAAACGGCATCAGGACACTGTTCTTTAACTTGCATAGCGCCTTTGATATCGATTTCCAGGATGACATCTTCACCTTGCGCCAGTTTGTCTTCGACAAATTTTTTGGGCGTGCCATAATAATTGCCGTAATTCTCTGCATACTCGTAAAACTGGTCACTGGCAATACGATGTTCAAACTGACTACGCGTCAAGAAAAAATAGTTGACGCCATCAATCTCACCAGCACGCGGCGGTCGTGTCGTCGCCGAAATCGACATACTGACAGCTGGGTTAGTAGCCATAAATGCCCGACAAATTGTCCCCTTACCGGCACCGGATGGCCCTGATACAACCAATAGTAGCCCCGTTTTATTCATTTCATCTACCTTATTCAATATTCTGCACCTGTTCTCTAATCTTTTCTAGCTGGCTCTTTAATAAAACGACATATTGTGAAATATCAATATCGGGAGATTTAGAACCAATTGTATTGACTTCGCGATTTAATTCTTGAATTAAAAAGTCCATCCGTCTGCCCTTAGGCGCTTGCTCCGCAATCATCACTTTTAATTGTCCAAAATGTGCAGTTATGCGCACTAGCTCCTCAGAAATATTGGTCTTATCGGCAAAAATTGCCGCTTCGGTTAAAAGACGCGTTTCATCAATATCACAGTTTTCAATCATATCTTGCAATCTCTGTTTCAGTGAAGCATGATACTGTTGACTAATTAATGGCGCTTGTTGCGACAGTTTTTCTGCCACTTGTTCCATTTCGGCCAACTGCCTAGTTATATCACCGAGCAATTTCTCACCTTCAACTTGGCGCATTGCCAATAAATCATCAAGTGCTCTCGTTAAAGCTTGCTGTAATGTAGCCGATAAAAGCACTTCGTCTACAGCGGCACTTTCAACTATCAAAGCATCTTTTAAATTGAGCAAGCTGATTGCACGTAACCGTTCGTCTATTTGATAGCGCTGACAAATTGCAGCATGTACATTGACGTATTGATCAATTAAACCAAAGTTAGGCGATATGACAAAATTGCCCGTCAGCAAATCCTCAAATTGAATGTAAACTTCAAATCTACCGCGTTGACAGCGCGCTTTAATCGCTTGACGAACGACATCTTCAAAGGCATTCAATTGGTAAGGCGTACGAATATTAATGTCACAATAACGATGGTTCAAACTCTTAATTTCAACACTAATACGATAGTGTTCATTTTCGACAGTTGCTCTGCCAAAACCAGTCATACTATACATAATTACCTCAATAAACCTTAACCTACACCATATAGTCCATTATACTATAAATTGGTCCAATAATTAATGATAAGTTTGTAAAAAATCAAAGTCACCACCAAAAACAATTGAAAGTTAATAGCAAATTGCAAGTTTTTGATTTACAAGCAGGTGAGTTTTTGTGTAGTGTCGACAATAATCTGGTATAATACAGTATAATGACAAAGGAGAAACGCATGGCTTTTGACGGCTTTTTTTATCGCAAACAAACGCGCCTATTATCGGATGCTTTAACGTCGACCTATATCGACAAAATCTACCAAGTGGGGCGCTATCAGCTGTACATGCAATTAAAAGGCGGTGGCCGACAACACTTGCTAATTAGCGTGCAATCAGACCAACCGCGCATTTTACTAATCGATGACAAACCGGAAACACCGGACAAACCGACAATGCTGACAATGCTGCTTAGAAAACATCTCCAATCCGGCAAAATTAAAGCGATTAAGCAACTGGGACTAGAACGCATTATCGACATTGAAATTGCCACTAAAAACCAAATTGGCGATGCCATCGACTATAAATTGCGCCTGGAATTGATGGGTAAGCACTCTAACCTCATGTTACTCAATCCTAATGGCGTAATTATCGATGCCATTAAACGGGTTGGTCAAAATTTGAGCATTAGGCCAATCTTACCAAACTTGAACTATCAACTGCCGCCATCAAATAAACACAATCTTGAAACCATTGATTACGCGCAGTTCAGTGCGCTATTAAACAGTGCTGAAACCAGCTTACAAAAGGCCCTTTATAGCAACTTTGAAGGCGTTAGTCCGACTTTAGCGACCGGTTTTTGCCGCCGCGCCGATACTGCGCAAAAGACTAAATGCAACAACCTGACAGGCGAACAATTAGAACAATTATGGCAAGTAATACAAGAGGCATTAGCCGAACTTGCCAATCAAATGATTTGGCTTTACCGACAAGGCGACGTCATTAAAGAATTCTCGGCTATAAAATTATCAGATGACAATGCTATAGCCGTTAGCGGCGCCGACTACAGGCAAGCCTTGCAGCAATTTTACATTGAAAGACGCAGTAGCAATCAAATAGCCCAAAAGGCCGCCGCCTCGCTAAGGCGCATTGAAGCGCTAATTAACCGTACCACAACGCGCATTGCCAACTTAACGGCTGACTTAACATTGGCGGCTGACTTAGAAACCTATAAACTATACGGCGAACTGTTAACCGCCAATCTGCACGCCGTCCGCAAAGGTATGCCTGAAGTTAAGCTGCTCAACTATTATAATGGCAGCGAAATTATCGTACCTCTGGCGATCGATAAAGCGCCCAATGAAAATGCCCAGTACTATTATAAACGCTATAACAAAGCCAAAACCACCTTGGTTAAAGCCAAAGCACTAATTGCCCAGGCCAAGGCCGACCTCGCTTATTTTAAGCAAGTGCGCAGTATGTTAGAACGCGCTGAAAGCAACAGTGACGTCGACCTGCTCAACGTCGAACTGGCCGACGGTGGCTTTATTAAACGCATACAGTCAAAAAAGCGCCGTCAGGATAAAAAGTTACCGCCGCTTAAGTACCGCTCAACAGAGGGCGTTGATATTCTAGTCGGACGCAACAACTACCAAAATGATGAACTGACTACCAAGCGTGCTGCCAAAGAACATATTTGGCTACACAGTAAAGACATCGCCGGCTCACATGTGATTATCACGCGCAGTTTTGCCGAAATCGATGAACAGACCATCGTTGAGGCGGCGATAATTGCTGCCTACCACTCCGATGCGCGCCACTCATCACAAGTGCCAATCGATTTTACCGAAGTCAAGCACGTTAAAAAACCAAAGGGCGCCAAACCCGGTATGGTGATTTTTACCGATAATAAAACCATCTACGTCAACCCCGATAAGGAAAAAGTCGAAAAAATGCGGGTGATTGAAAGCGGAAGTTAAAGTTTAAAGTGGCAAGTTGAAAACACAAAGGAAAAACATAAAATTGTATTAGTTTTTAAGACATGAAATTGGTACAATTAGTACGCCGTCATCCCTTTGATAAGCATATTGCCCACCAGTTAGCACCATTAAAAATGATGGTTCTTTCATTTTTTTTGTATTAATTCTCTTCGCTAGTTTAATTAGATTAATTGCTGCCTTTTCAATTTCCTTTGAACCAAGTTTTATTTCAATTGCGCCCCACCTGCCATCAGCCAGTGCAATTATTGCATCGACTTCTAAATCGCTTTTGTCTCGATAATGAAAAACTTTGCCATCAATTGCTTCTGCATAAATTCTTAAATCTCTTATACAAAGTGATTCAAACAAAAAACCAAAATACTCAAAATCTTCTAGAATTTTTTCCGGGTTAAGTCTTAATATTGCCGTCGCAATTGAAGGATCAATGAATTGCCGCTTTACGGAAGTCCTGATCGCCGTTTTTGAGCGAATGATTGGATTCCAAGCCGGTAAATCTTCAACTACAAATATTCTTCTCAGCGTACTAATGTAGTAAGACACCGTTTTGCTAGAAACGCAATCACCCTCCGCGCCGGCAACATCTTCTGCTATGGTATTTACAGTAGCAAGCGTTGAAATATTGCGCGCTAGAGAACGCATTACTGTACGTACTTTTTCAGGATCTTTTTTGACCCCATCGACCAGTACAATATCTCTATTAATTATTGCATCTGTGTAATCAATGGCATACCTTAGCATTGCCCTATTATTGCTGGTTACAGCAGCCGGCCAACCGCCCCTTACAATAGCCGCTGCAATCTCTTCAATAGATAAGTTAGCAACCGCCTCAATATCAGACATACCATTAAATAATGAATCTAATGATACGGTTCCATTTGATTCTGAAGATTCATATAAACTCATCGGCCGCATCGTTAATCTGCCAATTCTACCCGTACCACTATGCATTACCGCATTATCACGCGGTACAGCTGAACCAGTTAAAATATATTGATTTGTTAAGCCAGTTTGATCAATATTAAATCTAACTGCATCCCAAAGGACTGGTGCCATTTGCCATTCATCTAAAAGCCTCGGTTTATCACCTCTTAAAAGAAGCGATGGCTTCGTATCAGCCGCTTTTAAATATGAAGATTTGTTGTCTGGGTCTTGCATAAACAATTGACTTTTGGAAACCATACTAGCGGTCATCGTTTTGCCACACCATTTTGGTCCTTCAATTAGAATAGCACCAATTGTTTTTAACCTTTCAACTAAAACATCATCAATAATTCGCGGTAAATACCGATCCATAAAACCCTCCTATAGCAGTTGATACAATAATATTGTACCATCAACTTCCGGTTTTGGCAAGTTTTTAGTTCTCATTTTGGCGAATTTTTAATTCTCTCTTTGGCGAATTTTTGCTTCTGTTTTTGGCACATCTATGTTGATGGTTATCAAACCCAAGATATCTCGACTTCGCAACTGCGTTGCTCGACATGACAATAAAGTGGAAAAGAAAACTGAAAAGCTGTTGAGTGAAAAGCTTAAAGTGGAAGAAAGAGTTTAGAAATTGCTTCCTAAACTCTTACAGAATTATAATTCGTTTTTCCACAAACCGTGTAGATTACAGTACTCTCTCGCCTTAATTGCCTTTTTATCGGTTTTGAAAATAGCAACCGGCTCGTCACCCGGATTGAAATACCTAACTAAAGATTCTGATTCAGTTATGAGTTCAATCCATTCAATATAGTGCTTGTCTAACATTGGATGGATCGTCGATCCGACCGTAACTTTGTAACCACCATCAATTGCTTCAATAACCGGAACATGTTTTTCATTTGTCATATCGGCAGATTGTTCTTCGAGTTGTTGCATCTCTTGCCCGCAACAGACTAGTGCGCCGGCAGCAGCGTGTCCAACGCTTACGATATTGCCACACGCTTCACATTTAAATACATCTAATTTTTTCATTGAACCCTCCCATAAGTTCACTTGCTAAATAATGCGCTTGAATCTTCACTGATATTCTAGCACAGTTTGTATCTATTACTCAACACTTTAGTATCACAAAAAATATTTATATGCAAAAACCCAAGGCAAAGCAAAAGCACCCCGATTTGGGATGCTTTTTTATTGTGTTAATGGGTGTCAGGCAACGTCTCGCTAATATCTGTGATGCTTGCCCGCATCTGCCAGACAGCGGCGATTGCCAAACGCAGTTGAAAACACAAGTGTTTTCAACTTATTCGATAATGCTTGCAACTGCACCGGCACCGACTGTGCGGCCACCCTCGCGAATTGAGAAGTTTAAGCCCTGCTCAATGGCGATTGGCGCAATTAACTCGATCTCCATCTCAACGTTATCGCCCGGTACACACATCTCGACGCCTTCCGGCAAAGTAATTGAACCCGTGACGTCAGTTGTTCTAAAGAAGAACTGCGGTCGGTAACCGTTAAAGAACGGC
>PDWJ01005240.1_pt1 | contig 10777 bp, 11 predicted proteins | sample 1430881 | NCBI WGS metagenome assembly PDWJ01 (sample SAMN01162460, study PRJNA174530) | Oral metagenome, whole genome shotgun sequencing project. | biome: Marine environment; feature: Marine mammal; material: Swab sample of the gingival sulcus; isolation source: swab sample of gingival sulcus... | reverse complement strand
TGATAATGATACCCTGATATGAACACAAAAAACAGTTTTTAACTAACTATTTTCGAAAACGTTAATTCAGGTAATCGCCACTTGACTGAATAGTTACAAATTAATAAATATTATAGTTAGTATCGAAGCAATAAATTGTGCTAACGCATGCGCAAACCAAACGCCATCCAACCCATAATGATTGATTTTAGGAATCAAAATAACCAAAGGAACATAAATCAGTAAAACTCTTCCTAAAACGAGAAATAATGCTGCTTTAGCTTTTCCAAGCGCTTGAAAAAATGAAGTGCCTAAACTTATAAAACCTATAAAAATAAAACTGCTGACAATAACCCTGAAATTCTTAATTCCCATTTCAACAACAGAGGTATCATCAATAAACAGACTAAGTAGTTCTTTTGGAAAAACTTCTAAAATAATGAAAACTGGCAGTCCTAATACGATAACAGTTTTAAAAAATACATTTACTATATCAAAAAGCCTATCGTATAATTTTGCCCCATAATTAGCACCAACAGAAGGTTGAAACGCCTGACCAAGCCCAAAAAAAATCACTGAAAAAAACATGATGATTCGCATGCTTGCTCCCATCAGTATTTGCCAATCTTTTGAACCGTAAACTGCAATGATGCGGAAGAGAATAGTAGACTGTACAATTCCAAGAATCTGCATAAACATGCCAGAAAGGCCAATGCTAAATACCTCTTTAAGTAAAGATGGTTCTAGTTTTATTTTACCTAAAGGAACTGCACTTTTCTTTTTGAAATAATAGAAGGTAATTAAAGAATTAATAAATTGCGATAAAATAGTTGCATATGCGACACCTTCAATCGCCATATCATATTTTTTAAATATAATGATAAAGATTGGGTCTAGTAAAATATTCAGTAACGAGCCAATCGTCATAAATATCATTGCCGTTTTCATTTTGCCGGTAGCCCTTAAACAAATATTGGCTCCAAAAGCAAAAATCAAAAATGTGGCGCCTAAAAAAACAGTTTTTAAATACCTGCTTCCCAGACTTAACATCTCTCCTTCTGCGCCAGTAAGCCTCATAATACTCTCTGAAAAACTAACTACTGGTATCGTAATGAGTACAGATAATACGATTGTCAAGAACGTAAGGTTGCCCATTATCTTATCAATAGTCGCTTTATCATTTCTTCCAATCGCTCTTGATAAAATTGAAGCCGAACCGACGCCGATGAGCATAGTCACAGCGTTTATAATCCAAGTAAAAGTAGATGCCATAGTAATAGCGCCCATCGCCTCTTTACTTATCATTTTTCCTATATATATTGAATCAACAAAACTATATAAGAGTGTAATAGATAAACCGAAAATCGCCGGAATACTAAGATGCCACACGAGTTTTCTAGGTGCCATAGTTAGCAATACTTCTTTATCATTTTTCATTTTCTACACCTTATCCAAAACCACAAAAAGGTCTAATTTTTTATAATTATGTTGTGCATTAACAATCGCTGACTTTACGTTAAAGAATTTTTCTACGTTTTCACTGCTGAGTATTTCGACCGGCTTGCCAACTTTATAATCGCCTTTGCCAAGTAATAATACTTTATCGGCAAGTTTAATGGCGTGGTTAGGATAGTGAGTATTTAAAATACAGGTAATCCCTTTTTCTTTGGCAAGCGCCTCGATAGTGTCTAATATTATGACCTGATTATGAAAATCTAAGTGTGATTCGGGTTCATCAAGTATCAATACTTGCGGCTGAGCGGCAAGCGCCCTTGCTACCATAACCATTTGTAGTTGCCCACCACTGAGAGCGTTGCAAGACCTATCTTTTAAATGATATATTCCCATATCTTTAAGCGCTTTAGTCGCTATTTTATAGTCTTCTTTCTGCGGCAAAGAAAAAAGCGACATATGTTTTGCCCTGCCAAACAAAACCATTTCCATAACAGAATAAGAAAAAGAAGACCTTTGTGCCTGTGATACATAGGCTATCTCTAAAAGACTTTCAGCTCCTTTTTTATCTTCAATGTACGATTCTCCGGACTTCCACTTTAATATGCCCATAATACATTTAATAAGCGTCGTTTTGCCGATGCCATTGGAGCCCATGATGGCAAGTATCTCGCCTTTTCCTAGAGTAAAACTAACATCATCTAATATTAACTTGTCTTTTTCATATTCAAAACTGGCATTTTCTAATCTAAAAAACATCATTCTGCTCCCTTCATTCCTATAAAAACATACGCAAAAAACGGAGCACCAATAAGCGCGGTTAGAATACCAATAGGAATTTCAGCCGCCGTTGCCGTTCTGGCTAGTGTATCGACTATAAGCATAAAGATAGCACCTAAAAATATAGAAGTAGGTAGTAATTTTTCATGAGCTGTACCAAACAACTGTCTGGCAATATGTGGAATAACTAAGCCCACCCAACCGATTATGCCGGACACCATCACGCAAGCTGCCGTCACAATCGCGCTTAAAATAATAATGATAATTCTAATGTTTTTAGGCTTTATCCCCAGCGCAAGCGCTTCTTCTTCGCCAAGAGATAAGATATTTAAACGCCATCTAAGTAAAATAATACCTATTATTCCAAAGACTATCGGAAATATTACCAATAATAAATCATCATAATTTTTATTGGTGAAACTGCCCATTAACCAAAAAACAATCGCTGGTAGCTGATTATCTTTGTCGGCCACATATTTCAGCATTGAAGTTAAGGCAGAAAAAATTGACGTCGTAATAATACCACCTAAAACATAAGACATAATATCTCTCTGTTTTCTAGCTTTTACGATAAGTAGCGTTAATAAAAGGGATAATAAGCCAAATAAAAATGATGAAGTTATCGTAAAAATACCCACATTTGAGGAAAGCAGTATACCAAGCGCCGCGCCAAAACCGGAACCGGCGCTTACACCAATAATATCGGGGCTTACTAAGGGGTTCTGAAAAACCCCTTGTAGAGATGCCCCAACAACTGAAAGGCCGGCACCAACTAGAGCAACAACCAAAATTCTCGGTAATCTATTCTCAAACAGAATAAACTTGACCATATCTAAATTGACGCTGTCATCAGGAACAAATAATGCTTTAATATCTGCAAAAATTATTTCATACCTACCGAGTTTCAGGGAAATAAGCATAGTTACTATCAGCAGTAGACTTAAAGCGAAAATTTTTTTAGCAAAATCTTTTTGTCTTACCATTTAAGTTCTCCATATTACCTATTCATAATTCGATTAATTAAATCTTCTTCTAACTCGATATTGTAAACTGTTTTGTAATAATCAAAGAATATTTTATCCATTTCATCATCCGATAATTTTTCTGGATAGCATTTGTTTATAAAATAGTACATGCCTAATGGCGAATCCATCGATGGATAATTCCAAGTCGTTTGAGTTAGAGGAATGCTATAGATATGATTTTCTTTAAACGCTGTCAACTTAGACCAATCTTTTTGCTTGTCTTCTCCAGCTAAAATTTCTTTAGCATTTTGCGGAACTAAAAATATATAATCCGGATCCCACTGATAAATTTGTTCCATATTAACTGGTTTAACACCGTCTATTTCATTAGCACTATTTGCTAAATTAATGCTTTCACAGATTTTTATAGTATCTGTGCCTGCTCCACCAACGAGAAGCTGTTCTCCCATATCTTGCCAAATAAAAAGTATAGTTTTTTTATCTTGACTAAAATCCACAATCTCTTTTGCCTTATTATTGGCAAGTTTCCACTGAATTTCTAAAATGCTGTCACCCTCTACTCCAAACATGGCCCTAACAAATTTATCCATTTCAATAGATACGCGCTCTGTATCATCGTTATAAGCATAAACATCGATAGGTATTTTACAAGTATCTACTTTATCCAGTCCCTCTCCTTGATACTTAGCATCATAAAGAATAACATCCGGTTCTAATTTCATCAGTTCCTCGATATTTGCGCCAAATGTTCCTTCTGCCGTAAATGATGTATTGACATTTTTCCATTCCGGAAAAAGCAATTCTCGAATTTCTTTATCCATGGAATCTATTCCAACGATATGAGAGCCGACAATAAATTTTCTATCAGGCACATAATGTATAGCATAAGACATTAAAGTTGGGTGCATAACGACAATATTTTTAATTTCTTCAACTGGCGGTAAAACGACAGGTTTTCCATCTAAGCCGATTATTTCCCTTGAACCATCTTCATTTGCTTTATCAGTTTTTGTACTATTTGCAGCCGTATTCTCCACCTCTGTATTGCCTTTATTATCTTCAATTTGCGTTTTATTCTCTTGGTTAGATCCATCACTAGATTCCACATTATTATTTGCACCGCAAGCGGTAAATATTATACTTAATGCTAACACTAAAATTAATATCAAATTTTTCTTCATAAAAATCTCCTTTACATATTAGAATTCTCTTTAAGATAATTAAAAAAATTTGCGAACAGCTAAATGATTATAATTATCAAATTCGCAAGTACATAGAGTATAATATATTAAAGATAAATTTAATAGATTTATTCGGGCAAAAAAAAATAGCTAATCGGTTATAATTAGCTAATAACTACAATTTTATTTGTTTTCTAGTAACATTCAGTTGAAAAGTATAACATTGTGTCATCTCGACCTAAGTGCGTAGCGCGTAGTGGAGAGATCTCGCTTTTAAAACCCGAGATTTCTCGACTCCTTTCGGTCGCTCGAAATGACAGTTTTGACTTAGACTGAATAGTTACGTTTTCTATAGTTGGAAGGTAAAGTTTTATATTTTTTTAGAAAAGCCTTAGAAAAATTACTGTTACAAGAAAAACCCAAATTTTTGTATATATACGTTATTTTATAATCCGTTTCTTCAAGTAATGCCCTAGCTTTTTCTAACCGTCTATTCAAATGATAGGTATACGGCGAAAGACCACAAAACTCTTTGAATAGATTTTTCAAACTACTTAAACTTATCGCAAATTTATCGGCAATAAAGTTCATTGAATAATACTTATCTAGATTATTATCCAAAAAGTCTTTTATGTCATTAAAGATTAGCTGATTGGCCTCTTTTAAATCTTGATTTTCTGGTTTTATAAAGTCTTTATAATGTAAGGCTGACAGCGATAAAAGCTCTAAAGTTTTTGCTTTAATTAAAAGTTTATTTTGGCTATCACAAGCATATTCCAAATCAGAAAACAACTTATTTATTTGATAATTACCCCTATGTATAAAGCAATTTCTGATAACTTTGTCATAATAAAATTCCTCTAAAAAACTGTTGTCCAAGGATTCATTTTTGATGGCATTAATCATCTCCTTGTAATAACAAGCTACACCAATATAAGTTGCTTTTTTCCCAAAACTATGAAATTTTTTCATTTTATAGTTGCCGGCGGCATTCATAATATCGCCAGCTTTTAATAATAGTTTTCTGCCATCTTCAAAAACAGCTTCTATCTTTCCGCTAAGAACCTTATATATGACTAAGGCATCGTCTATATAAGAGTATCTGCCCTGATAGTCAACTTCATTAAAAATATAATCCGTTTTATACATACAAATGCCATCAAGAACCTTGTAAGCGATAGAATCTCCAGCTGTAACGTATTCATTGCCTTTATATATAAGTAAATCTCCTTTTTTATCTACATAATAATTTCTAAAGTAACTTTTATTGCTAAATTCAAGTACTTTAGTATTTTTGGCTACAGTAAGTTCCAAAGCATATCTCCAATCGATAATATTCAAATTGCAAGTTCTTCTTGTAATTACAAATGATTATAGCATAATTGACTTTAATTATCAATTATGGCTCAGTGTTTTATATAACTCAACTATCACTTCTTTTTTCAGAAGTAAACCTTGTAATATTATTTATTTTTTGTGCTATTCCTTTTGTCATTGTCAGTGAAATCTGCATCATTCTTCGGGTCATTTTCAACAGTCTGCAGATTAGCGACTTTGTCGACACTCTAATAAACTTGTTAAAAGTTTATATGTTGAATTTTGATTTAAATCATAATTATCGACTATATCTTTATTATTAAACTCTACAATATGAGTGCAACAAGCTAAAATAAATTCAATGTCGTGACTAATCACAATAACCGTCTTGCCCATTTCCTCTAATTTTTTTATTTGCTCGGCCACAATTTTCATGTGTTTATAGTCGAGTCCACTGGTTGGTTCATCAAAGACAATCAGCTCTTTTTTGCCCGCCAAGGCACAGGCAACTGCCAAACGCTGTTTTTCGCCACCCGATAGTGACATTGGATGTCTTTTTTTAAAATCGGAGAGGTTGAGTTGCTCTAGGATAAGGTCAATTTCATCACTTGTTAGATTTTTTTTACTCAATGTTACTTCTTCTACGACATTCTCAGTAAAAAGCTGATGGTTGACATCTTGCATCACCATAAAAGATATGTCTAGGCGTTCTTTTGTACGGTATTTTTTTGAGCGCTTCGTCACAATTCCGCTGTTTTCATTTAAACCGCATAGACATTTTGCGAACGTAGTTTTACCCGAACCATTGCGGCCGATAATTGCAGTTGTCGCATTTTCGGGAATTTCAAAATCTCTTAGATTAATAATTATTTCTCCCCGCTTGTTGACTGCCTTGAAATTAGAAAAACTTATACGCGTTGTCGCGGCGCGTCTCGGCCGAGAATATATTTCGGCAATGTCGTCCTTACTGAGTATTCTAAGCCCCATTTCAATTCGCTTGGCGCCATCTAATTCGAGCATTTCTTTAGCCGTAAACAGTTTGTCTATTTTTCCATTTTTTAGGTAAATAACCCTATCGACCATATCCAAGAGATAATATAGCCTGTGTTCAGCGATGACGATTGTCTTACCCCTGGCTTTCCAGTGCGCCAATATTTTGGCAAGATTTTCTATGCCAATTGCATCTAAATTTGAAGACGGTTCATCTAAAATCAAAATGTCGGGATTAATTGTCGATACGCTGGCACAAGCTACTCTTTGTTTTTCTCCGCCCGACATTTCAAAAAGGCTTCTGTTCAATAAATGTGCTATACTAAAATCTTTAATTGTGTTTTTTACTTTTGATTTAATTTCATCTGTTGGCATTCCCATATTTTCACAGGCAAATGCCAGTTCACTGATCGTTTCTGCACAAAAAAATTGGCTTCTTGGATTTTGAAAAACCGAACCTACCTTTGGCGTAAATTGATATAGTTCAGCTTTACTGATAGACTTTCCATCTATCAGAACATCGCCGCTAAAAGCGCCCTCGTAATAATGCGGTATTAATCCGTTTAGCAGCCGAGTTATCGTAGTTTTTCCGCAGCCGGATTCGCCGCACAACAAGACGCATTCGCCCTTTTTAATGCTCAAATTAATTTTATCTAAACTATACTGGCCAATCTGTCCATGGTATGAATAGCTGACATCTTTTAATTCAACCATTTACTGCTCTTTCCCTTCTGATTATCTGTAATTAGTCGATTTGTCGAGAAACTGAGGTGGCCAAAGCGGCAAGCACTGGCCTTTTCGACTTATCATAAAATCACAACACTCATATCCCTCGGCCAATGTCTTGGTTCTCTTTAAGCCCAAGCCCAGTTTTTTATATAATTTATAATCGAGATTACACATATAGGGCAGTATACTTAAATGACCCGTATTTTTGGCAAATAACTGAATGGCACATTGCGTATAAATTATTTTTATATCGCAGTCGGCACTGTTCACCTCTTCTATCGTCGAGACCCAATCATCTTTATAGACTACATTTTTAGGAGAATTATCTTTGTTCTGCCGCCTTTTTATCGTCGCTGAATTGTACATATATTTTCCCGCAATTTTTGTGATAATGTCTGGAATTCTATCTAATATTTTTTCTCCCATATTCGTCAGCAAATGGCCGATATCATGTATCGGCACGCCATAGTTGGTCAACGCGTCGTAAATGGCAAAAAAATAGGCCGACTGCACTAAACCCGATGTCATTCTATTTTTATCGCCGCCGACATATTGCACTTCTTTGAGCAGCTGATTAAACTGTTTGAGCACATCATTTTTAAATTCGTCAAACGTTCTAGCGCCGATTAACGGATCGATTTCCCGTCTGACGAGCTGCATATATTTAACGAGTTGCCTATTGTATTTTTTACTATTCTTCTCATAGTATTCATGCTTGTAGCCCATATTGTCTCCTTTCATAAAATAAAGTATGCCAGTAGCGGAAAACCCAATACGATTAACAGCATGATTAAATCGTACAAAGAAATTTTCATTTCACAAATATTAGTTCTTTTGATCGGTGCACCAAGCCCTCTAGTAATTGCCGAAATTGAAAGTTCTTCACCAATTTTTACAGAGGATGTGATCACAGGTATTATTCTATATTCAAATATTTTTGTCATTTGGCTTCCGCCAAATCTTATGCCTCTCATTTTCATTGCAGATGATATTGATTTGTTTTCCTCTATGACTGTGGGGAAAAATCTAAAGACGACGGATAGGGGAATAATTATTTTTTCGGATACTTTCATTTTTTGCAATCCGGCAACAAATTCGCTTACCGTCGTTGTCGATATTAAATAAATCGCCGCTAAAACGCCCGGAATTAATCTTACAAATATGCCCGCATTAATCAATAAAAGCGCATTCAGTAGACCCGCTGTCTTCTGTAAAAAGACGACTTTTAACAGCAACGAGATGAGAAATAGAGCGCCATATAGCAACACAATTTTAAAACGCCTTTCAAATGACAACAGTACAAATGGTATTGCCGTTAAAATCAATTGATACGCCTTAAACCAGTCCTTGTTTATACTGTAGCCGCCAGTGATAAAAATAGCCAATGCCAAAAGCAGCAATAACTTCGTTCTAACATCGAGACTGACTATCTGATTTTTTGCTTTGCCAAAGGGATTCACTACGCTATACCGGCGTGCTCAAAGTGCTTCTTAAAAATCGCCTTGCCCAATATTCCGCCCAAAATACCACATATAAAACTTCCTATGATAAACACAGGTATTAACCAATAGGGCAGCAAACTAGACAATTGACTGACATAGTCTGCACCATAATCGACGCTGAGCGCCTGAAATGTCGCATCTCGATTGACATAGAATGTCACAAAATTGCCAATGATCCACATGCCGAACAGCGCGTGACATAAAATGGCTTTTTTATCATTTTTATATTCAGATAATTTTGCAGTTAAGTCGGCCAGCAACCCAAAAACAGCGCCTGTAATAATTGGCCAAAAGGTCATGCCAAACAAAAACATGAGCAAACCTATAATGATGCCCATTAAAGTAACCATGCCAAATTTTTTTACCTTAGAATAAAATAACATAAACGGAATTCCGCCAAATAAAGGCGTTAAAAAAGCCAATAACGGAATGAATATGGGAATAAAACCCAAAAAACTCAACAGCAGCATAATGATAAGATAGAAAACCGTATATATGCCTACCGTTATTAAGTCCTTTCCCGTTAATTTTGTCGACTGTATAGCGTTCATAAAATCCTCCTCTTATGTAAATTTGATTACTAAGTAATCTTCTGTTCGAAAAAAAAATAAATTGACAATACTTATTTATCAAGTAATATCTTCATCCATCCCGCATTAAAAAAATCTGCCAAAGTCTTTGCTTCGCACAAGGTTTCTTCGAGGCTATACTCGTGCTTTATACATTCAAAAACGGCGGTAAAATAGGAATACGTAATCATGTGTAAAGCGCGTTCACTGACGACTTTATCGATCAGCTTTCGCTTTTTGGCGAGGTCAAACAACCGCTTACTTTCTAAAACAGATAAATTTATAAGCTCTTCTATAAAATTTGCATGAGATGTTCCCTGCGATTTAAACACTAACAGCTTAAATTCGGCAATGTTTTTATAGATATAATAAATAAATTCAGCGAGCGCATCGTTGCCGACTTTCATCGTCTCCAAAATTTTCTCGTCTTCCATAAATTCAATGCTCTTTGCTGAAGCGACCAGATACATTTGTTTTAACTGATTGACACAAGGTTCTACAATTGCCCCAAACAAATCATCCTTGCTATTGAAGTGCTTATAGAAAGCGCCATTTGTTACGCCCGCCGCACTGCAAATTTTTCTAATATTTGTGCGTTCATAGCCCTTTAAGAGAAATAATTTTTTGGCACTGCTTAAAATGGCATGATGCGTTTGTTCATAATCGTATCCCATGAAATCCGCTCTCCTCTCGGCCGCTATATTACTAAGTAATATTACTTAGTAATATATGCCTTTTTATTTGTTTTGTCAATATGTTTTACCATATTTTTCTAAATATAACTTGATATTGGTAACTTTTGCTTTTTACAAGGTATGACGTTGTTGGCTATATAGCGGCAACAAGGCTATATTTTTCCTTAAATAAATCATATCCTTAAGCAAAACGCCAGATTCATAAATTTTATGGTCATAATTATCTGTAAAAAAATCTTTAATTCTATGTGAGTATTCAAAGCCACATTTCTCATAAAAAGGTACAGTTAATGGGCTATCACCAGTACCCACTTGCAAAACCTTATATCTACTCGAATACTCTTTTGCAATAAATTTTATTGTTTTTTCCCATTGCTTCACTTTTTTAGGTGCCAGGTTCAATTAAAATTAATTCTAATCGTATTCGCATCATTCTCTTTCTCAACAATATTAAAAAATGCATCCATTAATTTGGATTTTCCAAACTGTCTTATTCCAATATTTTCTTTCCTTTTTCTCCAATATAAACGCCAAATATAATTAGCAAAATACCAATTATTGCAATAAAAGGGTTCCCTACAATATTTCTAAAGTAAT
>PDWJ01005238.1_pt1 | contig 10780 bp, 9 predicted proteins | sample 1430881 | NCBI WGS metagenome assembly PDWJ01 (sample SAMN01162460, study PRJNA174530) | Oral metagenome, whole genome shotgun sequencing project. | biome: Marine environment; feature: Marine mammal; material: Swab sample of the gingival sulcus; isolation source: swab sample of gingival sulcus... | reverse complement strand
AGTCTATTTATAAATAAATTAATTTAGGAGGAATAAATATGAATAACAAATTATTTTTAGGAATAGCACTAATTACTATTGGGCTATTTAGTCTTTTTGGATCATTATTACCAAAAAACTTTTTTATCTATATATTTAATTGGCAAGTTATGTTAATTTTAATGGGTATATATTTCTTATTGAAAAAAGGTATTAATAATGTTGCTGGAATAGCTCTTATTGCTACAGGTGCTTATTTCTATATTATGGAATTTTTACCATTACCTTATACAAATATAACATTCCCAATTATATTAATATTGGTTGGTATAGCAATTGTTGCATTATACTTTAAAGATCATTCAAAATAAAAAGATTATTTAAATTTAAAAAATTATTAAAATAAATGTAAAACAGGGGTGCTTTATGCTGAGATTATACCCTTTAACCTGATGTAGTCAGTACTACCGTAGGGAGTTTTATACAGTGATTTTTAATTACTCGAGAACTCTCTATTTTGAGAGTTTTTTTATTATATAGGAGTTTTATGAAAAAAATTATAAATTACAGTTTAATATTCATTATACTAATCATTTGGCAAATATGCTCTTATTTAGAATTAGTTTCTAAATTTTTACTGCCATCACCATACGAAATAGCACTAGCTTTTATACACGATTTTAAATTAATTATGTATCACACTAGTTATACTATGAGAATTGCATTTATTGGTATATTTATAGGTATTGTATTAAGTATCTTTTTATCTTTAATTATGGATAAATTTAAGTTTTTACATGACTTAATATCTCCAGTTTTAATACTTACTCAAACTATACCAACTATTGCAATAGCACCTTTACTAATTATTTGGCTTGGTTATTATATGGCACCAAAAATAGTATTAGTAGTTTTGTCTACATTTTTCCCTATAACTATTTCCCTTATAAATGGTTATAAATCAGTAGATGAAGATAATATTAAACTATTAAAAGCTATGGGTGCTAATGAATATCAAATTTATAAATATTTAAAAATACCTTCATCTATGCCTTTTTTCTTTTCTGGTTTAAAGGTATCTATGTCTTATGCACTAATATCAGCAGTAATAGCCGAATGGTTAGGTGGTTATTATGGTTTAGGAGTGTATATGACTCGTGTAAGAAAAGCATACGCACTTGATAAAATGTTTGCTATTATCTTTTTTATCAGCATATTAAGTCTATTACTTATGTTATTCATTGATAAATTAGAGAAAAAATTTGTTAAATATTAAAATTTAGGAGGAAAAATGAAAAAATTATTAAGTATTTTTACCATGTTATTGCTATTATTCTCTTGTGGAGAATCAAAAAATAATAAGATTAATGAAAATAATAAAGAATTAAAAGAAGTTACATTTGTATTAGATTGGACACCAAATACTAATCATACTGGTATTTATGTTGCTAAAGAACAAGGATTATTTGAAAAATATGGATTAAAAGTAAATATTGTTCAACCAAGTGAAGACAGTTCTTCTACAATAGTTGCAGTAGGTAAAGCAGAATTTGGTGTATACTTTCAACCTAATATGATAAGAAAATTAGAAAAAAATATGCCTATAACAGCTATTGCTGCTATTATTCAACATAATACAGCAGGATTATTAACTCTAAAAAGCTTAAATACAAAAACTCCAAAAGACCTTGAAAAACTAAGATATGCTACTTGGGAAGACAAAATAGATGATGCTACAGTTAAAAGTTTAGTAGGAGAAAATATAAATCCAGTTCCATTTGGTGATGTTACAGACCCAATAGGTGCTATAAAACATGATTTATTTGATTATTTAATATCATACTATGCTTGGGATGGAATAAATGCTAAAATTAAAAATGAAGAAATAGATTTCTATTTCTTTAAAGATTTTAATGAAAATTTAGATTATTATTCTCCAGTAATTATAGCTAATAATGACTTTATAAAAAACAACCCAGAAATTACTAAGAATTTTTTAAAAGCCGCTAAAGAAGGTTATGAATTCGCTATTAAAAATCCAAATGAAGCAGCAGATATTTTAATAAAATACGCTCCTGAATCAGACCCTAAATTAATTAAGGAAAGTCAAATATGGATTTCTAAACATTATGTAGAAAAAGGAGAACAATGGGGAGAATTTGATATACAAAGATGGGATAATTTCTTTAAATGGGTATATGATAATAAACTGATAGATAAACCTTTCCCTAGTTCTTATGGTGTAACTAATGAATACATCAAATAAAATTAAATTAAATGTTAAAAATATTTCATACACATTTAATAAAGAAGAAAAAGTTTTAAAAGATATTTCTTTTGATATAGAAGAGTATAAAACAGTAGCAATTATAGGTCATAGTGGAGTAGGTAAAACAACTTTATTTAATATAATAGCAGGTTTACTTAAAGCAGAAAGCGGACAAATATTTTTAGAAAATGAAGAAATTACTGGGCAAACATCAAAAGTTAGTTATATGCTACAAAAAGATTTACTCTTACCTTTTAGAACTGTTTTTCAAAATATATCTTTACCTTTAGAAATAAAAGGTTACAAGAAAGAATATATTAAAGAACATATAGAAAAACATTTAGATGATTTTGGATTAAAAGGACTAGAACATAAATATCCAAAACACTTATCTGGCGGTCAAAGACAAAGAGCTGCACTACTTAGAACATATATGTTTTCAAATGAAGTAATACTACTAGATGAGGCATTTTCATCACTAGATTATATTACTAAAAATAAGATGCATAATTGGTTTAATAATTTAAAAAAAGAGCTAAAACTTACTTGTTTACTTATAACACATGATATAGATGAAGCCCTATTTTTAGCAGATAAAATTTTAATTCTAAAAGGAAAACCAGCAAAATTAGAATACGAATTTGAAATTCCAAAAGATAAAGACTTATTAAGCCCAGAAATTATAGAAATTAAAAAAGAAATATTGAAAATTTTAAGTGAATAATAAGAAAATACATACCTAAAACTTTATAGTTCCATGGTATGTATTTTTTTAATACTTCTTGTATCATTTTATAAAGTTCAATATTCAACTAAACAAAGTTTATCCCAAGCATTGCTTGTTTCATAATATTTCATTACATAATCATATTATAAAAAAATATGATTATATTACATTTCTTTTATACCATAATACTAGTATAATTATGTTGATATTGAAAATATAAAATTAAAAAATATTTAGTTTTATATTTTTAACATAATATTTCTCCAAAAATTTTCTTATTTAAGTATTATAAATACTGAATAATAAAAGATACTAGTGATTTAAAATTCCATTTTTGAAATCTCCCCAACTAGTATCTTTTTTTATTATTTTACAACACTTTCATAAGGTTTAAGTTCAATTTCCTTACCGTTTAATGTAATCTTTACTGGCTCTTTTGATAAGTTGTGTAATATTACTTTTTCTTTTCCCTTATATTTCATTTTAAACGCAAATACACTGTCATTTCCTAAATCAAGTGCTTCATATTTACCATATCTTATTTCATCATTTTCTTTTCTAATTTTAATCCATTTCATATAATGTGAAAGTAATGAATTTTCATCTTTTTCTTGTGTATAAAAATCTTTGATATCATCATTATTTACTTCATTTACCCACGATGTTTGATACTTATCTCTCCAAATATACCCTTGTCTAATGTATTCATCGGGTTTTGAGCCTCTCATACCTAATTCTTCTCCATAATAAATATATGGATTCCCTGGTAGTGTTAAAAGTATGCTTGCAATTAATTTTAATCTTTCGGGGTCTTTAATTTTATTTGCTACTCTTTCTTGGTCATGATTAGTTAAAAATATAGCGTCAGTATAATTAGGATTTACTTTTTCAAATTTATTATAAATATTTTCTAATGCTGGTCTTATCTTTGAAGAATTACCCGAAAATACTGTGTAAAATATTAATTTTTCAGAAAATTCAAAATTAAAATTAGAATCAAATACTTCATAAAATTTAGAGATATAGTCCGTACTAGACCAAACTTCTCCAACAAGATATATATTTTTATTTACTGATTTTAATTCATTTTTAAATTCTTTCCACCATTTAATATTTTCACTCATATTATCCATACTACCTTTTGCGTGTTCTCCAAATGCAAAAATATGAGGTGCTGCATCTAATCTATATCCATCAAGTCCAGTTTCTTTTAACCAGTATTTCGCATATTCAGTTATTTCTTTTCTAACATTTTCATTAGCAAAATTTAAATCTGGCATTCCACTCCAAAAAACCCCATAATATAGTTCATTGTCATTTAATTTATGCCAAGATTTTCCACCAAGTACAGCAATTTCAGTATTATAGCCCTTTTCATCTTTATTTATTATATTATAGTATTTTTTATACTTACTTTCTGGATTTTTTATAACATCTTTAAACCAAGGATGTTCTATACTAGTATGATTTACTGGAAAATCTACTATAACTTTAATATCTAACTCATGTGCTTTTTCTATTAATTTTTTCAAATCCTCTTTCGTTCCATATTCTTTATCTATTTTAGAATAATCAGTAACATCATATTTATGATAACTAGGCGACTCAAAAATTGGAGTTAACCATATCCCTTCCATACCCATTTTTTTAATTTCTGGTAATTTTTCAGTAATACCATTTATATCACCTATGCCATCACCATCACTATCAGCAAATGACCTTACAAAAATTTCATAATATACTCTATTTTCTTGTTTCCCTTCAAAACAAGATACTACCATTAAAAATGTTAAAAAAACATATAAAATCTTTTTCATAATTAACCCCTTTTTTATTTTTATTTAATTATACAACATTTTTAAGTTTATATTCAACTAAGTTAATTAAGTATTTTTTATATAAAATAACTGAAATATAATTTAAAAAAATGATCTTATAATTTCATAATATTTTTAAGCTCTAATTTATATTTTTTTCTAAAATATCTAGAATATAACCAATATATTCATAGTTTAATTTACTTGATTTTTGATTATTATTCAGTTAAAATAGTTTTATAATCAAACTATTTTTATAAATATATAATAATTAAAATTAGGAGGAAAATATGAATAAAGAAAAGAAATCATTTTTCAAAAAATTTATGCCATATATGGGAAATAAAAAAAAATATATTCCTATAGCAATGGTTTTTTCAGCAATTTCATCAATAATAAATGTTATTCCATTTTATTATATTTGGAAAATAATAAACGAATTGTTTTTACAAAAAAGTAATTTTAATATTTCTAATATAAAAACTTATGCTTGGCTTGTATTAATGTATTCAATATTAGGAATACTTTTCTATTTCTTCTCACTAATGATATCTCATTTAGCCGCTTTTGAAATAGAAATCGGTATGAAAAAGGCAGGTTTTGAAAAGACGCTAAAAATGCCTTTAGGATTTTTTAATCAAAATTCTAGTGGAAAAATAAGAAAGATAATAAATGATGGAGCTGCTAGCACACATACGTTTTTAGCCCATCAATTACCCGATATGGCAGGAACTATAATAACTCCAATTATTTTACTTTTTATGTTATTTATTTTTGATTGGAGACTTGGTATTGCGTGCCTTGTCCCTATAATTTTATCATTTATGACTATGTCAATGATGATGTCAAAAGAAGGAAAAGCTTTTCAAGAAGAATTCTTTTGTAAATTAGAAGAAATGAGTAGCGAATCTGTTGAATATGTGAGATCAATACCAGTTGTAAAAACTTTTGGTCAAAGCGTTAAATCTTTTACAAGATTTTATAATAGTATAGAAAACTATAAAACATTAGTAATTACATATACGAAATTATGGGTAAGACCTTATTCTTTATATCTTGTTTTAGGAGAATCCGCAATATTTTTCTTAGTTCCATTAGCAATATTTTTAATAAATAATGGTAATAATATCGGAAATATCATTAGTAACCTCATTTTATACATACTTATTGCTCCTATTTTTGGAATAACTATAATGAGAAATGCTTATTTTACTCAACAAAAAGCAATTGCAGAAAGAAGTATAGATAAGTTTAATGAATTATTTGTATATAATAATATAGTTTATAAAGAAAATGGAGAAAAATTTAAAGAACAAGATATTGAATTTAAAAATGTAACATTTTCATATGATGGTAAACAAAAAACATTAGATAACATAAATTTAAAAGTAGAAAAAGGGAAAACTCTTGCTCTTGTAGGTAAATCAGGTTCTGGTAAAACAACTATAGCAAGACTATGCGCTAGATTTTGGGACACAGATTCTGGTGAAATTTTAATAGGAGGTAAAAATATAAAAGAATATTCTAAAGAAGAACTTATGAATAATATATCTTTTGTATTTCAAAATAATAAACTATTTAAAACAAGTTTACTAGAAAATATAACATTTGGAAAAAAAGATGTTAGTGAAAAACAAATAGAAGAAGCATTAATCAAAGCAAGAGCAAAAGAAATAATTGATTCATTAGAAAATGGTTTAAATACTATAATTGGTAAAAAAGGAACTTATTTATCTGGTGGAGAACAACACAGAATAGCACTTGCCAGAGCCTTTTTAAAAGATGCTCCAATTATACTACTTGATGAAGCAACAGCCTTTGCTGACCCAGAAAATGAACATTTAATCCAAAATGCTTTAATAGAACTTAGTCAAGGTAAAACAACTATAATGATAGCACATAGAATGACAACTGTTAAACATGCTGATAATATTGCTGTTATTGATAATGGCGAAATTGTCGAATATGGTACACATGATGAACTTATGAATAAAAATGGACTTTATAAAGAAATGTGGGATGAATATCAACAAGCAATAGATTGGAATATAAAAAAAGGAGGACTAGCATGAGAAAATATTTACAGAAAAAATATGCTTTAACAGATAAAGGTGTAAATGATACTATAAACGCGATTAAAAGTAATACATTATTTAAAATTTCAGCAATGCTTCCTATAATTATAAGTTTTATGTTTTTAAAACAATATAGTAGTGATTTTTTTAATTTTGAAAATAAAATTAATCTTACATTAATACACTATTTAGTAATAATATTAATATCATTTACATTAATGTATTTTATAGCTAAAATAGATTACAACAATTCTTATACTAAAATTTATGATGAAAGTGCTAAAACAAGAATAAATCTTGCTGAAAAATTAAAAAAATTGCCTCTTTCATATTTTGAAAAAAAAGATATAGCCGATCTTAGTTCAACTATAATGAGTGACGCAACTATCTTTGAACAATTATTCTCGCATGCTGTTCCACAATTATATGCTGGAATAATTAATATGTTTATTATTTTTATAATGCTTTCTATATTTAATTTTAAACTTACTTTATCATTATTTTGGGTAGTTCCTTTTGCCTTTTTAATTTTTAAACTATCTAAAAACTATAATAATAAAATAATGAAAAAACATTTTGATTTTGATAGAGAAATAATAGATGACATACAAGAAGGTATAAATTTAGTGAGTGAAATAAAGGCATATAATAGAGAAAATCATTTTATAAATTCTCTTAATGAAAAATTGGATAAACAAAAAAAATTAAAAATAAATTTAGAACTTACAGCAGGAACTTTTATTAATTTATCATTCATTTTTTTAAAACTCGGTATGGCTACTGTCGCAATTTATGGAGCATATTTACTTTCTAATAAAACAATAGATATATTTACTTATCTAGTTTTTATAATAATCTCTGCATCGATTTTCACACCTATAATGAATATATTAACAAATTTAGCAGAACTATTATATATGGATTCAATAACAAAAAGAATTAGAGAAATAAATGATATGCCTACTCAAGAAGGAAGCAAAGAATTTAATCCTACAAATTATGATATCGTTTTTGATAATGTTAAATTTTCTTATGAAGATGGAGTAAATGTTCTAAATGGAGTTTCATTTACGGCCAAACAAGGTGAGGTAACTGCTCTTGTAGGTCCATCTGGTAGCGGAAAGACAACTGCCGCAAAACTTGTAGCAAGATTCTGGGATATAAATAGTGGTAAAATTACACTAGGTGGCATAGATATAAGTACAATAGAACCTGAAACTTTACTTAAAAACTTTTCAATAGTTTTCCAAGATGTTTCATTATTTAATTCAAGTGTTCTAGAAAATATAAGACTAGGTAAAAAAGGCGCAACAGATGATGAAGTAAAAGAAGTTGCTAAAATAGCAAGATGTGATGAATTTATAACTAAACTACCTAATGGCTATGATACTCTTATTGGAGAAAATGGAGAAAAACTTTCTGGAGGTGAACGTCAAAGAATTTCAATAGCAAGGGCATTATTAAAAGATGCTCCTATAATCCTACTTGATGAGTCAACTGCTTCACTTGACGCAGAAAATGAAAGTGAAATTCAAAAAGGTTTATCAAAACTTATAGAAAATAAAACTGTTATTATAATTGCTCATAGAATGAGAACAGTAATAGACGCAGATAATATAGTTGTTCTTAAAAATGGAATTATTAAAGAAAGTGGAAAATCTTCTGAATTAATAGCAAATAATGGAGTGTTTAGCAAAATGTATAAAGCACAATTAGAAAATAACTAAAATAAATGGCGACAATTAATGTCGCCTATTTTCATATATAATCAATTTATCATATTTTCACTAATTAATCTAATTATTCTCTATTAACTGGAGAAAATCAAACACTTTTATATAAATATTAAAAAACAAAAAACCAGAGTTTTACTCCAGTTTTTATTCAACATCCATATATACATTGATTATATCACCTAACATTATTAATTGTTCCTCTTTTTCCTCTTTAATCACAAGGAAATCGTCTCCTATTTCATCAATAAACCCATAAATTTTAGTTTCTTTATCAAATAGTTCTAAATTACAAGAAATCTTTTTATCTTTTGCTTCATTAAGTACACTTAAAAATAAATTGTTCTTATCTCCTTTTATTTCAGCATTTCTAAATAAATTACTCTCTTGTATATTTTTCTTTGAATATTCTTTAATTAATCTTTTTATTCTTTCTAAATAATCTGTATTTTCTTTTATCATATGTACATCTTTATTTCTAAACATTTGATACCCATCATCAAAACCTTGTTTATCTACACATTTTAAAAATGTATAATCCTTATTCTTAAACACTATATAGCCTACATAAAATTTATCTGAATTATATTTTTGATATAGTTCTATTAATTTTTTTCTCATTTTAAATCACCTTTTTTTAACTTAATAAAATAATCTCTTCTATTATCTAAACCATTTATATCAAACCCTTTTATACTATTTTTTTTAATCTTTATTATTTCTCCAAAATATTCTAAAGTTATTTTATTTTTACTTATTTTTGTTATAAAGCCAGTTTCATAATCATCATCTATTAAAAATATGGTACAAATTAGTTTTTTATCTTTAACCTCATCTAAAATATCATCAAAATTATTAGATTCTATTTCTACATCTTTAAATATATAACTATTTAATATATTTTCTTTAGAGTTTTCTTTCATTAATAATTCTATCTCATCTAAATAATCTGTTCTTGAAATCATATTTATTCTTTTTTTTAAAATTAATGAATAACCATCATTTATCCCTAATGGACTTATTTCCTTTAATAATATATAGTCTTCATCCTCATTTACTATATACCCAACATTTAATTTATCTAGTTCATCATTAAAATATATTTCTACTAATTTATTCTTATATCTTTCTAAATATTCCATGCTTTCCACCTCTTTTGAAAAAATTATACCTCGATTTTTAAAAAAAACTAGTAAAATATTTGAAATTTATTCATTTTAGAGGTAAACTTATAGTATCTATTAAAAAACCAAGGGGGATATACAAATGAAAGGATATTTTAGTCTAGTATTACATACACATTTACCTTATGTAAGACATCCAGAATATGAAGAATTTTTAGAGGAAGATTGGCTATATGAAGCAATTACGGAAACATATATACCACTTTTAAAAATGTTCTCAAATTTAAGAAAAGATAATATTGATTTTAACCTTACAATGTCAATGTCAGGAACTTTAGTAAATATGCTAAATGATGAATTACTTATGGAAAGATATTTAAAACATCTTGATAAAACATTAACTTTTTGCGAAAAAGAATTAGATAGAACAAAAGATGATTATAATTTACAAAGAGTCGCAAGACATAATTTTGATTTCTATAATTCAGCAAAAGAATTTTTCTTAAATTGTGATAGAAAATTAATTAGAGAATTTAAAAGATACCAAGATTTAGGTCATTTGGAAATTATTCCTGTTACGGCTACTCATGGTATGTTACCTGTTATGAAAGACTTACCAGAAGCAGCAAACGCACAAGTATTACAAGCCAAAAGAGACTATATGATAAACTTTGGAGTAGAACCAAAAGGTATATGGCTTGCAGAATGTGCATATTACCCAGGGCAAGATAAATATTTAGCAGAACATGGAATTAAATACTTTTTAGTTGATTCTCATGGAATATTACACTCTGAACCTAGACCTGAATACGGAGTTTTTGCTCCTTGTTATACAGAAAATGGAGTAGCAGCATTTGCTAGAGATTTAGAGTCTTCAGAACAAGTTTGGAGTAGTGATATGGGTTACCCAGGAGATGTTGTATATAGAGAATTTCATAAAGATGCTGGTTATGATTTAGATTATGATTATGTTAAACCTTTTTTACATAGCGATGGTGTGAGAAGAAATACTGGTATTAAATATCATGCAATAACAAATAAAAAAGGAGATTATAA
>PDWJ01005237.1_pt1 | contig 10780 bp, 5 predicted proteins | sample 1430881 | NCBI WGS metagenome assembly PDWJ01 (sample SAMN01162460, study PRJNA174530) | Oral metagenome, whole genome shotgun sequencing project. | biome: Marine environment; feature: Marine mammal; material: Swab sample of the gingival sulcus; isolation source: swab sample of gingival sulcus... | reverse complement strand
CGCGCCCGCCGCGATTGCCCAAACCAACGACGACGAATATGAAAACCAGACCTGCAGACTCTCGTTATCAATGACGGAGCCTCGGGCGGCAGGTCACGCAAAAAGGGAGAGCGGTGATGGCTGCACGAAAGCTGCACTCCAAATGGCAGACCCATGGCGTCGAATAATGAAGGTTCGAACCCATGGGTTTGCCTTATGAGGCGACTATTTCAGACGCCTTTTCGGGGCGGGCTTTGGTATCGCATTCCATCGTAGTGCAGTGGAGTATCGGCGGGGATGGAAAAGAATGGCGGAAATGACAGGCAGGGCGGTCTGAGGAGTGCAAGATAAAAGACGCGGCACCACGAGGGGTGCAAACCGTTGCGCTGCAACAGCTTTTAGAGTGCCGACGATTTTGGGAACGTGCCGGAAAACAAGGGTTTTCCAATAATTTCAAAGGTGTTTCCGGCACTGTGCTGATTTGATCACATTCACAAAACAACGTTTTGGAGCGCCAAAAGCATTCCTAATGGCCATCATCTTTGTCACCTCCGGCAGAGGCGTTGCTTATGGCAAGTGAAGCCACCAGAAGAGTAACAGGGGCATTGGTGGTATCTTCAGTGGGTCTCTTCGAGGGATGCTGCCACATGGGCAAAGGTATCCTTTGCCGTGTCAACAGCGCTAACGCGCCCTATCCAAAATTAACCCAAAATATGGTTCATAAATCGACGAGTCCGAAAGGGGGACATGCTGAGCCTGAACCGGTCATGGCCGGAATCTGATGCTGTATCGCTGTGTGTGGAATGCGGGGCGGTGGTGGTGTTTGTTCTGCATTGCCTTTTCGTCGCGGCTGTCGCAGAAACTGTGCAATGGGTCAGGCGCAAAGCAACTTTGAATTTCTGGATCAGCTGGATGGTGAACTCGCCAATCTAGGCAGGCTAGCGGAGAGCTATTTTCAGGAAGATCCCAGCACAAGTCTGATCAAGCTTCGGCAATTCAGTGAACGCCTTGCCAGACGACACGCTGTGTTGATGGGGGTCGATTTTGCCCAGACCGATACGCAAGCGGATCTGTTGCGCCGACTGAAGTATGACAGGGCCGTGCCCGATCGCGTTTTGGATGTGCTCCATCACATCAGAAAACGGGGTAATGCCGCAGTTCACGAGGGGCAGGGCGATCACCGTCAGGCCTTGGCGTGTTTGAAAATGTCGGTTCAGCTCGGCGTCTGGCATTTTCGGGCGAGTTCAAAGGATCAGAAATTTTCACCGGGCCCGTTTATTCCGCCCCGCGCTCCTGAATCTTCCACCGAAGACCTCACCAAGGAACTTGAACGGCTGCGCCGGGAACGAGACGATGCGCTCACCGCTGCGCAGAAAGCAGAGGAACAACGGCAACAGGCTCTTTTGGACGCCGAAAGTGCCGAGGCCAGGCACCGGCGTGAACGCTCGGAGAGGCAGACCTGGGAGGCTTTGGCGCAGGATGCCGACAAGCAACTGCAGGAACTGGCAGCACAGGTACACGAACAGCCAGCCGCGCGGCGAACCGAGTTCGTGCAAGCTGCGAATGCTGCCGTCGGTGCCATTGATCTGGACGAGCAATCCACCCGCGCTCTGATAGATCAGCAACTGCGGGACAGCGGTTGGGAGGCAGACAGTTCGGAAATCCGGCATGGCAAAGGCGTCCGGCCCGCGAAGGGACGAAATCTGGCAATCGCCGAGTGGCCAACGCAATCCGGCCCTGCTGATTATGCCCTTTTTGTTGGTGAAAAGTGCATCGGTATTGTTGAGGCGAAACGGTATCGCAAAAACGTGTCCGCAGCGATTGATCAGGCTGAAAGATATTCAAGGGGGCTTGAGTGGAGCGAGAATGAAGAAAAATGGAATGACGGCTTCCATGTGCCATTTGTCTTTTCCACGAATGGGCGTCCCTACCTGAAACAAGTCGAAACCGAGAGTGGAATCTGGTTTCGGGATGTGAGGCTGGCTCAGAACCTGCGTCGTGCGCTCATGGGGTGGTTTTCACCCGACGAGTTGGTGTCGATGCTGGAGGTCGAGAAGGACAAGGCTCAGGCAGCTTTGGAAGCCAGATCCTTCGACTTTGGCTTTCAGTTGCGCCCCTACCAAAAGGCAGCCATTCAGGCCGTTGAAAAAACACTCGGCACCCAAAAACGCGAAATGCTGGTGGCTATGGCGACCGGGACGGGCAAGACCAAGCTGGCCATTGCCATGCTTTACCGGCTGTTGGCCACCAGACGTTTCCGGCGCATCTGTTTTGTTGTGGACAGGTCGGCCCTTGGCACGCAAACCAGTGACGAATTCATGAGCACTGCGATAGAGGGCCCGAAAACCTTTGGGCAACTATTTGGCATGAAGGGGCTTGAGGATATAAAGCCGGACCCCGAGACCCGCGTGCATATCTGCACAATTCAAGGGTTGGTGAAACGCGTTCTGTACAACAAGAACCCGGAAGATATTCCGCCGATTGGTCAATATGACCTGATGGTGGTTGACGAGTGCCACCGTGGCTATTTGCTTGACCGGGAAATGTCAGACGCTGAATTAAGCTTCAGAAGCCAGGATGATTACGTATCTAAATATCGCCGGGTTTTAGAGTATTTCGACGCAGTAAAGATCGGACTGACAGCCACGCCCGCATTGCACACCGCGCAGATTTTTGGCGATCCGATTTACACCTATACCTATCGCGAAGCCGTGGTGGACGGCTGGCTCATCGACCATGAACCACCGGTTCGGTTCCAAACCGCCCTGAGCCGCGCCGGCATCACCTTTGAAGCTGGCGAAGATGTGGAGGTGATGGACAGCAAAACGGGCGAGATCGACAACGTCACAACCCCTGACGAGCTGAATTTTCAGGTCGAAGCCTTCAACAAGCGCGTGATCACACAGCCGTTCAATCAGGTCATTGCCGAGGAGTTGGCAAGGCATATCGACCCAAGCCTTGAAGGCAAGACACTGGTGTTCGCGGCAACAGATGCCCACGCGGATATCGTCGTGCATGAACTGAAAAAGGCATTCGCGGCGCAATACGGATCCATTGAGGATGCCGCCATTCGTAAGATCACGGGCAGTGTGGACAAGGTGGGGGCGTTGATCCGTTCGTTCCGAAACGATGCCTTCCCGCAGATCGCGGTTACCGTTGACCTGCTGACCACGGGCATCGACGTTCCGAGGATCACCAATCTTGTTTTCCTCCGGCGGGTGAACAGCCGCATCCTTTATGAGCAGATGCTGGGCCGCGCCACGCGCCGGTGTGATGACATCGGTAAAGAGGTCTTTCGGATTTTCGATGCCGTGGACCTCTACGCCTCGTTGCAAGATCTGACGCAGATGAAGCCCGTCGCCAGCAATCCGAAGCTCACATTCGAGCAGCTTTTCGATGAGCTTGCTTTGGTTGAACAAGACGATCAGCGCGCGCTGGTGCGCGATCAGGTGCTGGCGAAGCTTCATCGCAAACTCAGAAAGCTGCCCGAAAAGGTTGCAGAAGACGTAAAAAACCTGACGGGTGAAAGCGCCGAAGAGTTGCGGGACCGTTTGACAAACCACACCCCCGAACAGGCTGCAGATTATACCCGGCGCTTCGCGGGTCTGGGCAAGATACTGGACGGGGACCCGGGTGGCTCCGGCGCGACCCTTCTGCCGATTTCGCACCATGCAGACCGCATGGAAGCCGTGACAACCGGTTATGGAGACTATGAAAAGCCCGAGGATTTTCTCGAGACTTTCACCTCATTCGTAAATAATAACCAGAACAGGATCGCGGCCCTTTCGGTCGTCGTGCAGCGACCAAGGGAGCTCACGCGGGCCGAGCTGCGAAACCTGCGGCTGGAACTGGACAAGATGGGTTTTTCTGAAACCAGCCTGCGCCGGGCGTGGAATGATGCCTCGAATGAAGACATCGCCGCCTCGATCATTGGCTTTGTCCGGCAGGCGGCGCTTGGTGACCCGCTCATTCCGTTTGAAACCCGCGTGCAATCCGCCACAAAGGCGATTCTGGCCAAGGCCCGTTGGACAGACCCGCAAAGAACATGGCTGCGGCGGATCGCCGAGCAGATCACAAAAGAAATCGTCGTGGACCGTGAAAGCATCGACCAGGGCACCTTTGCCGCGCAGGGCGGTTTCAACCGCCTCAACCGGGTGTTTAACGGTCAGCTGGAAAACATTCTGCACGACTTTAACGAAGAACTCTGGAAAGTGAGCGCATGAATCCGAACACCGCTGAAATCGTCGCCAAGCTCTGGCGCGAGTGCAAAACCCTCCAGTCGGCGGGCGTGTCCTATTCCAACTATGTCAACGAACTGACCTATCTGCTGTTTCTGAAAATGCTTGAGGAAACCGGGCAGGAGGCCCGCCTGCCGAACGGGCATTCGTGGCGCAAACTGGCAACGATTGAGGGTGGCGATCAGCTCGAATACTACAAGGCGATGCTGCTGGAACTGGGCAATCCGAAAAAGACGACAGACCCGGTGACGCTGGCGATCTTCACCGATGCAATGACCCATATCCGCCTGCCCAAAGACCTCAAGACCCTGACAACGAACATCGACAAGCTCGACTGGTTCTCAGCCCGCGAGGATGGCTTGGGCGACCTCTATGAGGGGCTTCTCGAGAAAACCACCTCGGCCACCAAATCCAAGGCCGGTCAGTATTTCACCCCGCGCGCCCTGATCGACAGCATCATTCGTCTGATCAAACCCCAGCCCGGCGAGATCATTCAAGACCCTGCCGCTGGCACCGGCGGTTTTCTGATCGCCGCGGACCGCGCGATTAAAGACGCCACCGACGATCTGTTCACGCTGTCCGAAGAGCAGGGCAACTTCCAGCGCCGCCTTGCCTTCCGGGGGCACGAATGGGTGCCGGATACGCACCGCCTGTGCGTCATGAACATGCTGTTGCATGGGATCGAAAGCCTTGTCGGTTGCGAGGACAGCTGCGCCCCGCAGGGCGAAACGCTCGGCAAGGCCGATGTGATCCTCACCAACCCGCCGTTCAACAAGATGTCGGGCAATGTGAACCGCCCGGATTTCACCCTGACCGCGGGCGAACGTGTCGGCCCGATGCCCTTCCTTGAACACGCCGTGCGCAACCTCAAACCGGGCGGGCGCTGCGCCATTGTCATGCCCGACAACATCCTGTTTGGCGATGGCACGGGCACCGAATTGCGCCGCTTCCTGATGGTGAATTGCAACCTGCACACCATCCTGCGCCTGCCGACGGGGATCTTCTATGCGCAAGGCGTCAAGACCAACGTCCTGTTTTTCACCCGCGTGACCGAGAAGATTTATCCGGCAAATCACGCAGAGCAGGCCACAAGCGAGGTGTGGTTCTATGACCTGCGCACCAACATGCCCTCCTTTGGCAAGACCAACCCGCTGACGCAGCAGCATTTCGAGGAATTCGAACGCCTCTTCGGCCCCGATCCCCTTGGCGGCGCGGCGCGTGAAGAGCAGGGAGAGGAAGGCCGCTGGCGTAAGCTCACCCGCGACCAGATCACCGAACGCGGCAACAACCTCGACTGGACTTGGCTGCGCGACGAAAGCGGCGGCGCGGAAGACGACCTGACCGACCCGACCGAAATCGCCGCCGCCATCATGACCCACCTGCGCGCCGCTTTGGACGAGATCGAAGCGCTTGGGGAGGAGTTGGAAGGTACCGAGAGCGCTGAGGCGGTGGGATGAGCGGGCTTCCGAAGGGGTGGGCGAAAACTTCGCTTGGAGATATTACTGCGCCTCGGGGTGAGAAAGCGGACCCACAAACGCTTGGGGAAATGCTTTTCCTAGGCATGGACCATATCGAAGCTCATTCAGCCAAGCTTTTAGGTAGCCAGCCAGTAAGCGAGTTGAGAAGCTCGGTCGCGATCTTCAAGAAAGGTGACTTGCTCTACGGACGGCTTCGACCATACCTCAATAAGGTTCATTTAGCCGAGTTCGATGGTGCAGCATCGGCGGAGTTCATAGTCTTACCGCCATCCGAAGCCGTGGAACAGCGCTTCCTGCAAAGCCTGTTACGCAGCCCGGAATTTCGAACACTTGCGGATCAGCGTAGCACTGGTGATCGACCACGCGTCAAGTTTGATAGTGTAAGAGATTTCGAATTTGCACTTCCCCCCCTCGCCGAACAAAAACGCATTGTCAGGAAGCTCGACACCCTGAGCGCCCGCACCACCACCGCCCGCACCCACCTCACCACCATCGCAAAGCTGGTGGAGCGGTATAAAGCGAGTGTGCTTCGAATGGCTTTTGACGGCACGTTGTCCACTGACTACAGAGGGGCTAAAAGCAAACAACGGGTTGTTGAGTTTGAATTGGCTCCCCCAGAACTCAAAAAGTTGAAACTCAGTAGTCATCTGCTGTCATCTGAAGAAGCACCTTATAAAGTCCCAAGAACGTGGCGATGGATTGCTTTGCCTGCATTGGGTGAACTTGCTCGCGGAAAATCCAAGCATCGGCCGAGAAATGACAAAGCCCTGTTTGGCGGTCCGTACCCCTTCATTCAAACTGGAGACGTTAGCAATAGCAGCGGGCGCATTGAGGAGTATTCATCAACCTACAGTGAATTCGGGCTTTCTCAAAGCCGCCTTTGGCCAGCGGGGACACTCTGCATCACAATTGCCGCTAACATCGCAGAAACCGGAATTCTGGGTTTTGAAGGCTGTTTCCCTGATAGTGTGGTTGGCTTCATAGCTGACGACGAAAAAACCCAAGGGCCTTTCATCGAGTATTTCATTCGCACGGTAAGAGCTGATCTCGAAGCTTTTGCAGCAGGTGTGGCTCAAAAGAACATCAACTTAAGCACCCTCTCTGGTGTGTTTGTTCCCATCCCTCCACTCAATGAACAACGCGAAATCGTCCGCCGGATCGAAACCGCTTTTGCCAAAATCGATCGCCTCGCCGCCGAGGCCGAGAAGGCGCTGAAGCTTACCGACCGGCTCGATCAGCGCATCCTGGCCAAAGCTTTTGCCGGCGAGCTTGTCCCCCAAGACCCCACCGACGAACCCGCCAGCGCCCTCCTCGCCCGTATCCGCCAAACCCGCGCGAGCGCCCCCAAACCCAGACGGCGCCGCAAAAAGCACCCCAGAACCTGACGCGTATTCTCATGACGACAGCCTTCTCCGAAGCCCTCACCCCGTTGTCCAAACGCATGCCCCGCGCGGTTCGTGATATCGAAATTCTGCGGGTATCGGCCCAGCTTGAGGGGGACGACTTTCCCGCAGCGGCGGAGGCTGCGCGCAAAGAAGCCTTGAAATGGGCAAAAAAGCGTGCGGGTCGGGCACTCCCCAAGGCGGCCTGGGAACTACAAGATTTCGATCTGCTGGTGGGGGGGCGCAGCAGCTCGGCAATTCGGATCGAAAATGAGACACTGGACCTCTGGGCGCTGAGGGCGGAAGATCCCGACAAGAACGTGGCAGGCCGTGTCTGGTCCACAGAGATTGTCATCGGCGGCGAGGTGGGCAGCCGCCCCCATGTCAGCCTTCGCCTGATCGTCAGCACAAACGAGCCGGGTTTTTCCATTGAACCCCATGTGCCTGGTTTGATTTTGCAAATGATCGACGCGCCGGGATTGATCCGCGGCGCCCGGCGGCTCACCTCGGAACCGGTGACGATCCAGACTGAAAACGACGCTGAAGACCTTTGCGACCATCTGGAAGACCCGGAGCGCCGGTTGCCAATCATTGTCGTGGCTTTGCCAGAGGACAGCGGCGAGCCACGGATCGAAGCAAAGGTGTTGGCCAAGGCCGCCGCTGGTCTTGCACGGGTCGTGCTGCTGCCCGCCGAGTTGACCTGGGTTCTGACCAAGCGCTTCGGCAAATACCGCTCGGTATTCAATGGCGGTGTGCGGGCTTATCTGCGTGGCTTTTCTGCATCGGATGGTCCATTCCGCCACCACCTGTTTCTTGAAACTGACTTGTGCAAGACCGGTGGTGGGAGCGCTTGTGTTCGCAATCTGAGGGCACTGGTCGCCGAGGTCAGTATTTCGGAAACGCGGCTGGGCAAAGATGTGCTGGATTTCGCATCGGTCCGCACTGCAAGCAAAAAACTTCGGAAGACCGATCTTTCCAACCGATCCGCGCCGGGCGAGGAGCTTCTGAAGACTGCGGAAGAGTTGGTTGAAAGCCTGGAAAAACAGGTCGAAGAGAAGGAAAAAGAGATTGATGGCTACGTTGCCGAGATTGAAGCAACGGAAGGGCGTGCTCAGGCGGCTGAGCAAGAAAACCGGTCCTTGTTGTTCCGTGTCAGGCAATTGCAGAAGGCATTGGCCGAGGGAGGAGAAACCCCAACGGAAGAGCCCCCCTTGCCGCAAGACTGGTCTGAGTTCACCGATTGGCTTGACCAGACCTATCCCGACAAGGTCTTGTTGACCCCGGCTGCCCGGAGAATGACTCGCTCCCCCGAGTTCGAAGACGTGACACTGGTCGCACGCGCAATCGCATGGCTTGCAACCGTTCAACATGATCGACGTATCAACGGTGGGGGAAGCCTCAGGGATGTGCCGATAGAGAGTGGCATCCTGAATTCGCCGTGTGGTGGGGATACCTATTCAACGGACTGGAAGGGCAGGCGTTATGATGTTGACTGGCATGTGAAAACTGGCGGCAACGTGCGCGATCCCAAACGGTGCCTGCGGATTTACTACTTTTGGGAGCCTGAAACGCAACAAACCGTGATTGATCATCTCCCCGCCCACCGCCGCACAGGTGCAACTTAGGGAGTTTTGACAGTATGCCGCGCAGATCAATTACGGATGAGGAAATCGGTCTGATCAAGGCGATGCTGCGAAGGGGGATGTCGAGCCAGAAAATTCACTTCATTTTCAATCGACCGGATCGCCAAATCAGCAGTGGTCGCATTACGAATATCAAGCAGGGCAAGTATGGCCCCGAAGTGTCCGAGGCCACAGATGCTGACGTGGATGCCTTTTTGGCTGCCCTTACGCCCGCCGAAGTGGGCGTGGTAATTGACAGCGGAAAACAACCCGAGCCGACGCTGGCCGATAAGGCGCGGGCGAAATTCGTGCGACGAGATGATGGGAACTGGTATCTTGCGGATGGTGAGACGTCAGAACAAGAGTGTAAGGCACAATTTGACCCCCGGCGAATGGAACCGATCATTCGCGCAATCGCAGCTTTGGCAAACAACCGGGGCGGATTCGTTTTCATTGGCGTCACGGATAAAGAATGCCGAGTGGCAGGGATGCCAGATACATCTTTTCAAGACACTGATATCGTGAGGATTACTGACAAGGCCAAAACGCTTCTGACCCCGACACCGGACTTTTCAAAGGACGTAATTGATCTTGGGGGGCATTCTGTTGGGGTACTCTTCGTTGAAAAATATCACACGCCACCGGTGATTGTGTGCCGGGATGCAAAGGGGCTTGAAGACGGGTCTATTTTGTTCCGCTATCCGGGGCAGTCTGGAAAGATCAAGTTCGGAGATCTGCTGGCCATGCTGCGGGAACGCGACAAAGCCGCAACGCATAGCCTGTTGGCCAGTGCGTCCCGGTTGAGCGAAATCGGTGCAGATCGGGCTTTGATCGTGGATACTGAAAAAGGGGAACTGGACGCAGGATCAAAGCGCATCGTGATTGATCGTGCGTTGGCCGACCAACTCGATTTTATTCGTGAAGGAGAGTTTGAGGAACGTTCCGGGGCACGTGCTTTGAGGCTGATCGGGGACGTTCATGCCGTGGATCCTGGTGGGCAGGTGGTCGAACGCATTGAAGGCCGGGCGCTGGACGCTGATGCCGTGCTCAAGGCTTACTTGAACCACGATACGGTGCGCACCCCGCTCGAGTATATCTGCTTATCAGCCAAGGTTGGGCGCCGGTGGCTGCCTCTGTTCTACTTCGTCAAACTTGCGGGCGGGAATACTGCTGCCGCAATCGAAGCGCTTACCGCGACGAATGCCGTCTACCGAGCTTCGAAGACAAAAGCTCTTGAACGTCTTCGCGGGCAGTGCTCCGCGTTCGAGAAACCTGCTGGCGCGATCCTTCAGGTCGTTTCTGACTTACAAGCCAGCCGCTTTGACGACCTGCGTCAGAAGTTCAAAGATGCTCAGATCGTGCACGGCATCCGCAGCCTGCCAGATGATTTCGAACCGACCGATCTGATTTTCGATCTTCTCCGAAACATCTATCATGACGCGGACGGTGACGCTAATCTCCGAAGCGGTGTTTTCCGCGCCGCTGCTCGCCTTGATGAACTCGAATTCGCGAGGCAGCGGAAGTGAGTAAGGCCTTCTCTATCCGTGTCGGGGGAGGGATAGATTTAAGTTCTGTTGCATAAAAGAAATTTCAAAACGGAGTTTCCGAAACCTGTTACGGGTTTCCCTTTGATATAAAGGTTGATTGCCCAAGTCTGGCAATATGCCATAATCAGTTTTCTTGCTCAGGTGAAGATTCCGAAAAGTTGGATAGTTTCCAACCGCGTATCCGCACCGACGATATCGTTATCGTGCTATAGTGAGCATATAGTTTTCATCATCATCCCGCACGGCCCGCCACCCACTATTCGAGAACTCGATATGAGGTCCCTGACGGGGCCTTTTTCTTTTTGTTTCAAAGGGGTTAGCGGTGCAATCCGACTTTCGGAGGCGGCCATCTGGGGCAATATCGGTCTCTGACCGCCCGGTGTCTCTTTTCACCCGCCCTTTGTTCAAATCGGGCCGCATTCAAAAAGTCGAGCCTTTTCATGGGCTTGCCAGAACAGGATTGCGCCGCAGTTGAGATGGGTTCGACCGCCACCATGCAAACAGAGACACCCGAAGGCGGCGTGGTTGTGCGCG
>PDWJ01005235.1_pt1 | contig 10782 bp, 11 predicted proteins | sample 1430881 | NCBI WGS metagenome assembly PDWJ01 (sample SAMN01162460, study PRJNA174530) | Oral metagenome, whole genome shotgun sequencing project. | biome: Marine environment; feature: Marine mammal; material: Swab sample of the gingival sulcus; isolation source: swab sample of gingival sulcus... | reverse complement strand
GGAGAACGCAATGAGTAGCGGTCGTATTGTACAAATCATTGGCGCGGTTATTGACGTTGAATTTAACCGTAGCGATGTTCCTCAAGTTTATGATGCTTTGACAGTTGATGGTACTGAAACCACCTTAGAAGTACAACAACAATTAGGTGATGGTATTGTGCGTACCATTGCCATGGGTTCGACAGAAGGACTAAAACGTGGTCTTCCTGTAACTAATACAAATAACCCAATATCTATCCCTGTTGGTGAGGCAACTTTAGGTCGTATTATGGACGTATTAGGTCGTCCAATCGATGAAGTAGGTCCTGTGAATGCTGAAGAAAAATGGTCTATCCATAGACAAGCTCCAACCTATGATGAACAATCTAACAGTACCGAGTTGTTAGAAACAGGTATTAAAGTAATTGACTTGTTATGTCCATTTGCTAAGGGTGGTAAAGTTGGTCTATTCGGTGGTGCTGGTGTTGGTAAAACCGTTAACATGATGGAATTGATTAACAACATCGCATTAAAACATTCAGGTCTATCTGTATTTGCTGGTGTTGGTGAGCGTACTCGTGAGGGTAATGACTTCTATCACGAAATGCAAGAAGCAGGGGTTGTTGATGTTGAAAACTTCACCAATTCTAAAGTTGCCATGGTTTATGGTCAGATGAATGAGCCACCTGGAAACCGTTTGCGTGTTGCTTTAACAGGTCTAACTATGGCGGAATATTTCCGTGATGAAAAAGACCCTGCAACTGGCAAAGGTCGTGATGTTTTGTTATTCGTTGATAACATTTATCGTTATACGCTTGCAGGTACAGAAGTTTCTGCATTGCTTGGTCGTATGCCATCAGCGGTTGGTTATCAGCCAACACTTGCCGAAGAAATGGGCTTATTACAAGAGCGTATTACTTCAACCCAATCAGGTTCGATTACTTCGATTCAAGCAGTTTATGTCCCTGCTGATGACTTGACTGACCCATCACCTGCTACAACTTTTGCTCACTTAGACGCAACTGTGGTACTTAGCCGTGATATCGCTTCACAAGGTATTTATCCTGCGGTTGACCCATTAGATTCAACATCACGTCAGCTTGACCCACAAGTGATTGGTGAAGAGCATTATAATGTAGCTCGTGGTGTGCAAGAAGTATTGCAACGCTATAAAGAATTAAAAGATATTATTGCTATCTTGGGTATGGACGAATTATCCGAAGAAGATAAACTAGTCGTTTATCGAGCTCGTAAAATTCAGCGTTTCTTATCACAACCATTCCATGTTGCCGAAGTCTTTACTGGTGCAAAAGGTAAATATGTATCTTTACGTGATACCATTTCTGGCTTTAAAGCAATTATTGATGGTGATTATGATGATTTACCTGAACAAGCATTCTATATGCAAGGTAATATCGAAGAAGTTGTTGCTAAGGCAGAAGAATTAAAAGCTAAAGCTTAGCTCAACTTTAGCGATTTGATTGCTTAGGCTTTTGACCTTATCAAGGAAATAATGATGAAAACCTTTCAATGTAAGGTTGTTAGTGTAAATAAAGAATTATATTCAGGTGAGGCAAAAGCATTAATCGCAGATGGCAAGTGTGGACAGCTAGGTATTTTAGCAAATCACGCACCTTTGATAACACTGTTAAGAGCAGGTACGATAAAAATACGGACTGTTGGTAGTGTTGATGATGAGTATATTGATATTTTAGGTGGTGTGTTAGAAGTTCAACCTAACCTTGTAACGGTACTTGCTGATACTGAAGTTAGAGCTAGAAATCCAGCATAACTTAGCAATTTAATTGTTTGGGCTTTTTGATTTAATCAAGGAAATAACAATGGCAACATTTCAATGTAAAGTTGTGAGTGTGAATGGAGACTTATATTCAGGTGAAGTGGAAATGCTTATCGCAGAGGGTCTAGACGGACAACTGGGTATTTTAGCAAATCATACACCTTTAATAACTCTTCTAAAACCTGGAACAATGAGAGTGAAAACTGTCAATGATGAAAGTGAGTATATTTATATATCAGGTGGTGTACTTGAAGTGCAACCTAAGATTGTAACTGTACTTGCCGATATTGCAGTTCGTGCGAGTAATTTAGATGAGGCTACAAGAGCTGAAAAACGCAGAGAAGTAGAGCAAATGCTAGAGAATCAAAAAGGTACAGTAGATACTGCTGCTGCATTAGCTGCTCTTACTGAGACTTTTAAAGCAGTGCAAGATATGCAAAAATTTAAAAGTCGGGCGTAAGAAAAACTTAAATGTTTTTCTTCGTTTTGACTATTTTTCTGTAGTTTTTTTGTGAACGCTCAATTTGTTGATTGGGCGTTTTTTGTGATTTTTTGTTGCTATTATATAACCAATAGGGTAGAAAAGATGGTAACAAATCTCATAACATGTTACTATAGTTGCTATAAATATAAAAATGTCTCTTTTTTTTAAAGTTTTAAAAGGTGAATTATATGCCAACAAATATGTTAGAGGATGTTGTACCAAGAGTACTAATTGTAGAAGATGATGAGCGTTTAGCCATGCTCACCTTGGATTATCTACGCAAAAATGGTTTAGAAGTTGCTATTGAAACCGATGGAACAAGAGCCATTCGTCGTATTATTAGCGAACAGCCTGATTTGGTTGTCTTAGATGTGATGTTACCCGGTAGCGATGGCTTGACCGTTTGTCGAGAAGTTCGCCCTTATTTTAATAATCCGATTTTGATGCTAACTGCTCGTACTGATGATATGGATCAAGTATTGGGACTCGAAATGGGTGCTGATGATTATGTGGCAAAACCTGCTCAGCCTCGTGTGTTACTTGCTCGTATTCGTGCTTTATTGCGACGTACAGAATCAGCAATGGCAGAAGAAATTCCGCAACGGTTAGAATTTGGTGAGTTGATTATTGATAATGGCGGTCGTTCTGTTTCGGTAAATGGTAAATTTGTTGATTTTACTAGTGCTGAATATGATTTATTGTGGTTACTTGCTTCCAATGCAGGTAAGATTTTATCTCGTGAAGATATTTTTGAGCGTTTGCGTGGCATTGAATATGATGGACAAGACCGCTCGATTGATGTGCGTATTTCTCGCATTCGTCCGAAAATTGGAGATGACCCAGAAAATCCTAAGCGTATTAAAACCGTGCGTAGCAAAGGTTATTTGTTTGTCAAAGAAGGTCATTAATTTATTTTTTTTCGTTTGTTTAAAGTCAGCATTATGCTGACTTTTTGAATATTGTTATGATGAAAGTTGTCTCTGATTTAAAATATAGAATATTTTTTCGCATTTATACAGGGCTATTGCTATTATGTTTGGGGGTGGCGGTTTTAGCCTATCAATTATTAAATGTGGTGAATGATTATCGAGCCCAAAATTACCGTGAAAATATTGCTACAGGTATTTTTCATGTGATTACCCAAGATATTGTACGTCAGCCTAATAAGGAACAAAGACAATTTTGGATTTCTGATGCGAGTAATTTATTTGGTGCTAAATTAGATATTTTACCAATATCTAAGGCTAAGCTATCTCATAAAGAATTGGAAAGATTAGCAGATGATTTATCAGTCGTTCATTTTGATGATAAAAAACAACATGCTCAAATTTATCATAAAATCCCCAATGAAAACAATGTGGTAACAACAAAAATTACCCAAATTGATGAACAAAAAGTACGAGCATTGGGGATATTTTTATTAGATGATTTATCTTATTATAATACACAAGCGGAAAAAGATGCTCGCTTAAAATCTTTATCGGCAAAGTTTCCTTTTGAAATTACTTATCGTCATCTTAAAGATATTAATATTGATGATAATCAGTTGTCTCGATTACATCGAGGTGAAGTTGTGGTCATTTTTCGTAATGGCACAAGTAGCAACAGTACCAAAATCGATGTTTTAGTGCCTTCTGGCATGTCAGATATGGTGATTGAGTTTGCCTCTTTGAGTCTGTTTGCTTGGTTTCCGTTGCAATTAGTCGCCTTGTTGGTTATTTTTTCAATCGCAGTGGTGAGTATCGGCATTTATATGCTAATTTTTCCCTTAGAGAAAAAATTGCAATTGTTACAATCAGGTTTAAATGATATTAGTGAGGGCAAATTAGAAACGAGCTTGACTATTAAAGGTCAAGATGAAATGGCAAAGTTGGGGGCAACTTTTAATGCGATGGTTGCTCATATTAAGCGTTTGATAGAGTCACAACGTGAATTAACTCGTGCGGTATCCCATGAATTAAGAACCCCTGTGGCAAGAATACGTTTTGCGGTGGAAATGCTAGCGGACACTGATGATGATGAATCTCGGCAAAAACAACGAGATTTTATTGACCAAGATATTGAAGAGTTGAATGGGTTGATTGATGAAATTCTAACTTATGCCAAGTTAGAAGAAGGCTCGCCGAAGATGAATTGGGAAATGGTTAATCTAAAAGAGTTATTAGAGCAAATTGTGCGAGAAAGTAATGCCTTGGGAAAAAGTACCATTGAGGTGAGTGCGATTTATCCCAATAGTCGTTTACTTGTGGAAGCGGATAGACATTATTTGCATCGATTAATCCAAAATTTAGTCGGTAATGCCTTGCGTTATGCCAATAGCTCCATTATTATCAGTGCGGGCGTGCAAAAAGGCATGGCATTTATCACAGTGGAAGACGATGGGGCAGGTATTCCAAAGGAAGATAGAGAAAAAGTATTTATTCCGTTTGCTCGTTTAGATGATAGTCGTACTCGTTCTTCAGGTGGTTATGGCTTGGGCTTGTCGATTGTGTCAAGAATTTGTTTTTGGTTTAATGGTGATATGAAAATCGAGGAAAGTCCTAGCTTGGGCGGTGCAAAATTTGTGATGATTTGGCCAATAAAACAATTAACTAAAGCGATTTTGGCTGATGAATTAACCCAAGAACATAATGAGCTAAAAATCAGTTAAGCGAAAGAATAAGAGGAGTGATTATGCACTATATTTTTGCCATGCTTGTGCTATTAAACGTCTGTTTATTTGGCTATTTTGTATTTTTTGATGATGGTATTGATGATACAAGTTTTATGCAAGAAAAAAGCTCATTAACCAAAGAAGTGACTTTTAAAAATTCATCAAAAGAAATTCCACCAATTATTGGCACGGCAAAATAGTTTTTTATTTTTTATGCTCTATCTAAAGAAGTAAATAACGGAATGTGAGTATTTACTTGCAATCCACCCGCATTTGGTGTGGTGATAATTTCAATATAACCATGATGTAATTGAGCAATTCGATTAACGATGGCAAGTCCTAAGCCACTGCCTTGCGAAGTGCGAGCAGTTTCTCCACGCTCAAACGGCTGAATAATCCTTTCTAAATCGTTTTCTTGAATGCCCTCGCCACAATCTTGGATAGAGATAATTAATTCTTCGGTTGCTTGATTGATATCTTGTTCTTTTTGAACTGGATTATTTTCATCGACAATAAAAGTTTTGCTACTTTTTTGTTGATAATTAGCATGATTGATAGGAATAATTTTGGTAAAAATATAAATCGGTGGTTTGCCATATCGCTCGGCATTATTAATTAAATTGATAATCAGCCGTTTAATGGATAATGAACGCAAGGGAATTAAAGGTAAAGTTTGTTTATCATCATAATGAATTTCTAGCGGTGCAAATTGCACCATAATTTCATGAATAATTGCTCCTAAGTCGGTTAAATCGACAGGTTCATCAGAGCCATCTTTCATAAATGAAATAAATTGTTCCAAAATCGCATTCATATCTTCAATATCATAAATCAGCCCTTCTCGCAAAAATTCATCAGGGAGCATTTCCGCAGTGAGTCGCATTCGAGTTAAAGGGGTGCGTAAATCGTGAGAAATCCCTGCTAACATAATCGTGCGTTCTTTTTGGGCTTGGCTTAAGCTAGTAAATAGGCGATTAAAGGCGGTATTGACTTCACGGATTTCTATTGTCCCTTGATGAGTGGGTAAAATGGTGGCTTGTCCATATTGATTATAATCATTCGCTGTTTTTTGCAGGCGACGTAAGGGGCGATTTAATTGGCGAGTAAGCAAAATAATGCTAATAATAGAAAAAATTGGAAAGCCAAGTAATAAACTTACCAATAAAATAGGGTTATATTGTGAATAATAAACAACAGGTTCTAAAATCCAATAATTTGTGTGTTTGCTATCTTGTATCCATAGTTGAGAAGTCGGTTTAAAATCAAAATAAACAATGACTTCACGATTTAATTGTTGCTGAATGTCCTCTTCGATAATATCAGTAAAAAACCCTGCAATAATTTTATCTTTGACATCAGGAAATTTTTTTGTGTCTGCAATAAATTGGGTGTGCATTTTATCACGCAGACGCTGACGTTCTTCAGACGTGGAATAGCTATTAGTGCTAATTTCATCTAATACGGCAAGTTCTGTAGCAAGATAACGAGCATGGCTTTTGAGTTCGGGTAAATATAGACTTCGCCAAAATATCCATATTGTTAAAATCATGGAGACAAAGACGACAAAAACCACCATAATCGTGGTTTGCCATGTGTTTGAATAATGGATAGATATTTTTTTCATTTATAAAACAGGTTAATTAACTTTACTTGCTTTTTGCCTTGATGATTTTTTCAAGTGCTAATTTTAATTGCTGTTCACTAAACGGCTTGCAAATAAAGCCCCTTGCTCCATATTGTAAGGCTCTTAAGCCAGTGGCTTTATCAGATAACGCAGAAACAACAAGAATGCTGACGTCAGTATTCATCTTCACAAGTGTCTGAATGCACTGTAGGCCGTCCATATTGGGCATGGTTAAATCCATAGTAACAATATCAGGCTGATGTTGTTTAAACATTGCTATCGCTTGCACGCCATCAGTCGCTTCCGCAACAATCTCTATAGATTGCATTGTTTGAAAGCTTTTTTCGATTCGCCGTCTAATAATAGTAGAATCATCGACAATCATCAGTTTATACATCAGTAGTTATCCATTTTTGCTATAAAAATTACTTTAGTTGCTTGTTTTTTCGCTAGGAAAGGTAATCGTAAACCGACTGTAGATATTTTCTTTTGAGCCAATTTTTAAGCGACCACCTAATTTTTTTACTAACGATTTAATAATATCCATACCAACACCACGCCCTGCATCTTCATTTTGTGTTTCCGCTGTGGAAAATCCCGAGGTAAACAATAATTGTAGCAAGTCTTTTTTCGTCCACGCTTCAACAATTTCTTGGTTATATTTACCACTATCTAATGCAATTTGACGAATTTTAGCATAATTAATGCCTTGTCCGTCATCTGTCATCGATAAGACTAAGTTATCATCATTTTTTTCTAAACGCAGGATTAATTTTCCTGTTCTATTTTTATGATATTTTACTCGCTCATCTGGTAACTCGATACCATGAACAATCGCATTCCGTAATAGTTGAATACTAATATCTTTTATCAAGTCTTGTTGCTCGGAAGTTAAGGCTATGCTATCCATACCAACACAGTGGAAGCTGACTTCTTTGCCATTACGCTGTGCAATATCTTGAGCAAATTGCGTATAATAGTCTTTTATATTAATGCTCGGCCGAGTGTTTACCGTCGCATCAACAATCGGTGAGAAATTCATGTTATCATTCTCAACTTGACCAATATGTCCTATGCGATTGGTTAGACTGTCAATAAAAACAGTCAATTTTAATAATTCTTCTAGGTCTATTGTCAAGCTCAAGAAATCATTACCAACTAAATCAGGTTTCTCTACTAACTCTTGAATTTTTGACTCTGATTTTTCTGCTAAACTGACAAAAGGAGCTAATTTCAGTGAAGAGGCATCACCTTTTAAACTATGAATTTCACGATAAATTTCGTTAATTTTGTTATGTAATTCAGTTAATTCATTACCTTTTTCTTTTAAGATATTATTAATATTATCAATACGATTAAAAGTCGTTTCGATAAAGTGCTGTAATAACTTACTATCACTATTAATAATAACTTTTAGCATTTCTAATTGTTTATCATTGTGTTCTTTTTCTTGTTCAAGCGTTATTTCTAACAGAACGGAATCAGTAATATCATAAACATGCACGAGAATATGAACAATTTTATCACCCTCATAGACGCGTGAAAACTTAAAGTCTAAATAACGCTCAATAAAGGCATCATTGTCACTTGGGATTTGTACTTGTATTCTATTTAATGGATTTAAATCATTAATCAAATCTTCCACAACCCAATCACTGTATAATTGTTCCACAAAAATTTTGGTGGTTTCTAAATCTTGTTCGGAAATAATGGAAGATAAAATATCGGTCAGTGTCTTGCCTGCAATATCTTTTTGATTAAGAATTTCTTCAAGAACCTGTGAATATTCTTGGGCAATCACTAAATCTTTATCAATTAAAAATAAACCCTCTTTTACTGTGGCTAAAATTTCAGTTGTTTGTCTGCGAGCTTGCGTAAGCTGACTATCAGTTTGTACTAACTGACGTAATACCCCAAATATGGAATAGATAAATAGCAGTGTCACCAAAATAAAACCGATAACTTGTACTCTTTTTACTGCATCATTTTTATTATTCGCATCATTAACAAGAATTTTTTCTAAGTCTTTCATTTCACGGAATAATTTTGCATTAAAAATACGAGCATAATTAGAGGCAAAATGAATACTTTCCGCATCAATATCTTCTTCTTTGACCGAGATAACAAAACTTTCAATAAGACGCTTGTAAGGTTGCCAAAGCACTTGAGCATTTTCAATACTTTTTGCCCCAATTTTATCAGAAACTTTGGCAAGTTTAATGGTTTCCCCTGAATTATTAACCACCTCTCCACCTTCGGCAAAGGCATTTAAGGTTTCATCAAAGGTGGTTATTGACTGTTCAAGTTGTTTGGTTGCCAAAAGAATTTCATCAGCAATTGGCTCACCTTTTTTTGCCCCTTTTTGTTGATTAAGCAGTTCAATGTCCATCACTTCTTTTGCAAGTGTTTGTACTAACACTTCTTGCCGAGCCACTAAATCCGCTGACTTTGTTACATGGACTATCTTGCTCGACATAATATAATTATAGCTCAAGATAGATAGGGTAATCAGCAAGAATAAAAAAATAGTAATACCGATTGCAGAATATTTAGATGAAATAATCTGTGATGCCTTTAGCGACATCATTTGTTTTTTTAAGGACATCATTTGTTCTGTAATCTTCTTTGCTTGTTTCTTGTCAGTAGTCATCATCTTTTCCTAATTTTTTATTTTTTTACAGAGATGAAATCATCAACATTGTCACTATTAACAAAGGTTGCGGGAAGTTCTAATTTTCTATCAACTACTTTCAATTCTGTACCTGTGGTGAGCGGTCGCTTAGCAATCAGATTGCTCGCAAGATTAAGCGTTTCTTTGGCAATATCTCTCGGATTTTGCACAACCGTACCTGTCATATTACCCTCTTTAATTGCTTGTAGAGCCTCAGGTAAGCCATCGACTCCATATAATGGACGCTTGATTGCTAATGCCCTAAACGCATCAACTGCCCCAAGAGCCATGCCGTCGCTATTGGCAATAATCACTTCCGCCTTTTCTAGCGTGCCATTATCGTGCCATGTTTCAATCACTTTTTTTGCCTGTTTTCTATCAAAATTGGCAACATCAATGGCAATTTTTTCTGCTTTAATCCCAGATTTTGGATAATGTTTTATTGTGGATTGCACCCAATCGGTTCTATCTTCGGAATAAGGATTGCCTTCAACCCCTTTAATAATCGCATATTGGATAATACCATCACCATTTAAATCCCATTGAGGGTGTTTTTTCCAATCTTTGACAATCGCCTCACCTTGATAAATGGCAGGCCATGCAGGAATAAAACCGACATAATATAAATTATCATAATTATTTTGATAAATTGGTTTTGCTCCAATGACATATAAAATCACAGGGATATTTTTGTCTTTTGCCATATCAAAAATAATTTTTTGATGTTCTTTAGGGGGAATTTTACCATATTGATTGGCTAATAATAACACATCAGGATTTTCTTCTAATAAGGCTCGAACCTGTTTTAATTGCTTTTCTTGTTGTTCTTCAGCAACTTTAATATTCAGTTTTAAACCAGATTTTTTACTATCTTCTTTAAAACCTGTCAAAACTTCTTCGACAAAGGCAAAACTTGGATTGCAACAGTGGCTGACTGCTATCTTTGTATCTTTTGCTAAGGGGGTATTTTTAGCATTATCCTGTCCGCAAGAAGACAAGAGTAACAAGCCCAACAATGAACAGAGTAGTTTTGGTATTAAAACTAAGAGTGGTTTCCTGGAACATTACTTTCAAGATTTGTTGGCGTGGGGCGAAAAATACCCTAAATCGTCTTGGTTATGGGCGGCTATTGGCAATACCTATTTTTATATAGAGAACCATATCAATGCCATTGAGGCATATAGCAAAGCCATAGCACAAGCAAAAACAATTGTTTGGAATGGTCCGATGGGTTGTTTTGAGATGCCTAACTTTGCAAAAGGCACGTTTGATATTTGTAAGGCTGTTGCCGATAATGCAAATGCAACATCTGTAATTGGTGGTGGCGATTCGGTTGCCGCAGTTAATAAAAGCGGATTGGCAGATAAAATGACACACATATCAACAGGAGGAGGAGCATCATTAGAATTTTTGGAAGGAAAACAATTACCGGGGATAGTAGCTATATCGTAAAAGTTATAAATAACAACAAAATTACCCTATAAGTTTTAGTACTTGTAGGGTATTTTTATTAGAATAATTCTGCTTTATTTTGGTAGGATTTTTGTAGTACATTCTTCTGCTATTTTTAGTA
>PDWJ01012843.1_pt1 | contig 10784 bp, 7 predicted proteins | sample 1430881 | NCBI WGS metagenome assembly PDWJ01 (sample SAMN01162460, study PRJNA174530) | Oral metagenome, whole genome shotgun sequencing project. | biome: Marine environment; feature: Marine mammal; material: Swab sample of the gingival sulcus; isolation source: swab sample of gingival sulcus... | reverse complement strand
GGCTCCTCCGGTTTGCCCATCACCGCCACCCGGCCGGAGATCACCGCGGGCTCCAGAGCCGCCGCCCAAGCGCCGGGTCCCAAACGCCGACGCCCCTCCGCATCCAAGAAGAAATGGTTGCGATGCAGGCACACCAGGTCCGCCCCATGCTCCCACAAGGCAACCAGGGCCGCGTCCAACCGCGCCACCGAAAGTTCGGGATTGGCTCCCAGAACCACCGCCTCGCAAGGACCGTCCTCCACCAGCATGAAGCCCTTTTCTCGCCAGTAATCCGCCAGCCGGGGATGCCCCAGCCACATCAGGCGCTGCCGGCGACGTCCCAGCAACCAGCCGGAGGCCAGCCCCAGGGCGCCCACCAAGTTTTCCGGTCGCACGGGAAATCCCGCCCCCGCCAGCTTGGCCACCAACTCCTGCGGCGTGTCGGTGGTGTTATTGCTGACCAGACACCAGGGCCGGCCGCTGTCCGCAATGGCCCGCAGCCAGGCCACCGAGCCCTCCACCGGAGCGTAACGCTTGTCCCTGACCAGTACACCCTCGATATCGATGAGCCAGGCGGCGGGATCTCGGTTGGGTTTCATGCTTTTCTTTTTCCTTCCGGTCATTCAGCCCGGATCCGGTTCCCGGCCCGGGCCCTATCCCTGCGGCCCGCCGGAAACAACCCGATCCACCAAGGCATCGAAGCGGGGCGCCAAGCGCTCCCAACAGAATTCATCCACATCGCGGTCCAAGCTACAAACGTGGCCACAGGTTCCGCCGGTGATCAGATCCCGTAGCAGGGCCGTCAATTCCCGGGGCGTGTCGTACAGATGCCGTCCCTTGCAACGCGCCCCGTACAGGGAAGGATAGACCTGATCCCGCGGCAACACCGGATAGCAGCCGGCGTGCACCGCCTCGGCCACCGAGATGCCGAAGTACTCCTGGGCCGCGCAACTGACGACAATATCGGCCCGTTCCAGCAAGGCGTCATACTGCGCCCGCGAAGGCAGGAACCCGCACGCCACGCAGCGCGCTCCCAGCCGCTTGGCCAGAGGATGGAAAACGCCTTCCTGATTGCGGCTTTCCCCCAACAGGGCCACCGCGAAATCATGCCCTTCGTCCAGCAACGTCTCCACCGCGGCGATGAACCACTCGGGGCGCTTGTCGAACTCCCAGCGATGATTCCAGACAATCAACGGCCTTTCCGCGCGCGGCCAAGTCGGTCCCGCATCCGCGGCGCAGGGACCGCCCCGGTAGCGTGGATAATACTCCGCGGGCAGGGGCCGGCGTTCCAGGCCCACGCCCAGGACCTCGCTCTTGGCCTCCAGGCGGGCGGGCACCTGCCGGGGCACCCCCTCCGGCATCTTGCCCAGAAAAGCGGGGATGGCGTCCAGGAAAAGGCGCCGCTGGTATTCGCTGTTGAAAACCACCCGCTGCGCCGCCAGGGCGCTGATGATGTTGGTAAAACCGAAGTGAAAGTCGAACTCCTCCTCCGGCGACAGCGGATACGTCAGCTGGTTTTCATGCAGGTAAAGCACGATGGGCACCCGATCCAGGGGCGGCCGCAGCAGGCCCCGCAGGTCCGCCACGTTCAGAAAACCCGTGGCGAAGATCAGATCCGGGGTCGGGTCGGCCGGGTTGTCCCGATTGTTCCGGCGGTTCAGTTCATCGGCAAACACCGCGGCCGAACCCCGCATGCGCCATTTCCAGAACCGGGCCGGCTGGGTCAGGCACCGGAAGCGGTGCCGGGATCGGTCCACCCACCCCTCCCGAAAGGCGCGATGGCTCCCCCCATCGTAGGGTTCCAGAAAGACCAGATCCATTATCTTCAAACTGGACAACTCCTTAGGACTTGGGGCCCTCAGTTCGCGGAATGTGCCGCTTCCTGCGGAAAAATCAACCGCATTGATGGAAGGCACCCAATCCTTTATAATTCATGAGAACCCATGTTCGCATTGTTTTTCGTCCGGGGCCTGCCATCAAGGCCTCAGGAACTGCATACCGACCCCTCGGTTCGCCCCCTGGATTCGGTCGGGTCAGTCACCTCATCACCTTGGGAGAGGATCCAGGATAATGAAAAAAATCACACTAGCCATTCTGTTGGCGACGCTACTCTGCGCCGCCTTCGCCACCGCGCAACCCTATGAGAACAGCTCCGTGGTCGGTCAGGTTCAGGACCGTGTCGTCATCACCGTCAAATCCGGTGTGAAGATGAACCTGGACAAATCCGGCGATGGCGTCCTGGTGGGCGTTCCCGGCCTGGACGCCCTCAGCAAGCGGTTCTCCGTACGGGATATGGAACAGCTTTATGCCGGCATGACCGACAACCTCAAGTCCAAGTCCATCGCCGACAAGGCCCTGCGTGTCTGGGCCGTGGACTTCCCCCAGGAAATGGGATTGAAGAACGTGCAGGCCGCCTACCAGGCCTTGGATGAGGTGGAGGAAGTGCGTCTGGTGGACATCTGCAAGATGTACGACGCCTACCTGCCCAACGATATCCACAACAGCCAGTGGTACCTGCGCAACAGCCAGGTTGCCGGCGGGGATATCCGGGCCGTGGGTGGCTGGAACAACGCCATGGGAGACAGCAATATCATCGTGGCCGTGATCGACTCCGGCGTGGACTGGAACCACCCCGACCTGGGCGGCACCCACCCGGACAAGGTCAACGGCGCCATCTGGACCAACTGGGACGAGTACTACGGCACCCCCGGCGTGGATGATGACGGCAACGGCAAGATCGACGACATTCGCGGCTGGGACTTCGTGAACCTGCCTGCCAGCCAGGGCTGGCCGGACGAAGATGTCACCACCCAGGACAACGACCCCTCCGACTACGAAAGCCACGGCACCGCCTGTGCCGGTTGTGTGGCCGCCCTGACCAACAACGGCCTGGGTATCGCCGGCACCGCGCCCGGCTGCAAGATCATGGCCTTGCGCGTGGGATGGCTGCCCAACGGAAGCACCCAGGGCGTGGTCCGCATGGACTTCGCCGCCCAAGGCATCCTGTACGCCGCCAACAATGGCGCCAGCATCATCAATGCCAGCTGGGGCTCCAGTTCCTACCTGAGCTTTTCCGTTTCCAGCGCCATCGCCGAGGGTATTCTCATCTGCACCGCCGCCGGCAACGACAACTCCAGCGAAGATCCCTCTTACCTGAGCACGTACCCGGGCGTCCTGGCCGTGGCCGCCACCGCGTCCAACGACGGCAAGTCCAGCTTCTCCAACTACGGCTCCTGGGTGGAGATTTCCGCCCCCGGCACGAATATCTACACCACCTATTGGAACCAGTCCACCATGAGCCACACCTACACCTTCATCGACGGCACCAGCTTCGCCTCCCCCATCACCGCCGGAGCCGCAGCCCTCATCTGGTCCGCCAACCCCGGCTTGGGCTACCTCCAGATCAGCAGAATCCTGACGGACAATGCTGACAACATCGATGACATCAACCCCAACTACGCCGGCCAACTGGGTACGGGACGGGTCAATCTGCTGCGCGCCCTGGGGGACACGGAAAACCGTTATCCCGAGGAATTCCCCACGGTCTTCGATGCCCTGAATTGCGCCACCGACGGCTTCACCGTGGCCCTGGAAGGCGGCGTGTCCGTGGACGGCCCCGTCGTCATCCCCAACCGGGAAATTCAGGTTCTGGGTGGTTACAGCAGCGACTACGGTTCCCGGGATCCCGAGGGGAACCCCACACTGATCACGGCCTCGAACAACAACACCGGCCTGAAATTCCAGAGCGGGACCAGCAGCAGCACCGTGGTGGACGGCTTCCGCATCAGCGGCGGCGGCGGGCTCCAGTACTCCGGCATCCCCTACGACGGTTATTACGGTGGCGGCGTGCAGTTGAACAACGTTTCTCCCACCCTGCGTCATCTGGATATCACCGGTAACAGCGTCGGCAGCACCAGCAGCCTGGGCTGCGGTGGCGGCATGATGCTGAACGGTTCCAACGCCGTGCTGGAGAACATCCACATCCACGGCAACACCGGCATCTACGGCGGCGGCATGATCATCTACAACAGCGACATCACCATGACCGACTGCGTGGTCGAGAACAACACCCTGCAGACCGGCAACCTGAGCTTCGCCCCCCAGGGTGGCGGCATCCATGTGGCGGCCTCCACCCTCACGCTGAACAATTGCGTCATCGACGGCCACAGCGACTGTGACCTCGGCGGCGGACTGTTCGCCACCGACGGCTCGGTCATCACCAGCAACGGCGGCAGCATCACCAACAACAGCGCCAAGACCGGTGGCGCGGGTGTCCACATGACCGGTGGCAGCCTGGCGCTGAACCGCACGGAAATCCGTGACAACACCAAGCTGGCCACCAGCACCTTCATGAACGGTGGCGGTCTTTACATCAGTGGCGCCGACGTGGTTGCCGACAGCATCACGGTTTCCGACAACACCGCCGACCTGGGTGGCGGCGCGGTCTTCAAAGACTGCCCCGACGTGGCCGTCAGCAATTCCGTCTTCCAGGGCAACACCGGCACCTTCTTCGCCGGAGCCATGATTTTCGACAACGTGACCAACGGTTCGATAACCGGCAACACCGTCGTCGAGAACGAGGGTACCTTGAGTGGCGGTGGCGGCCTGCAGGTCAACGGTCCCGTGCCCGAGATCAGCAACAACATCTTCGCCTTCAACTCCGGCACCGGTTCCATGGCCAACGGCGTGAACGTGCCCGCGGAACCCGCCGTGTTCACCTGCAACGATGTCTACTCCAACGGCACCGACTTCGGCGGCATGGCCGACCCCACCGGCACCAACGGCAACATCAGTGCCGACCCGCTGTTCTGCGACCTGGCCGGAGGGGATCTGGGTATCAGCGATGACAGCCCCTGCGCCCCCGCCCACCTGGACGACTGCGAATTGATCGGCGCTATGGCGGCCGGTTGCGGCGGCGCCAGCCCCGTCCCTGACGAGGAGAGCGGCATCCCCGTGGCCTTCCGCGTGGAGCAGAACTACCCCAACCCCTTCAACCCATCCACCAAGATCCGCTTCGCCCTGCCCGCCCAGGGCATGACCGAGGTGGCCATCTACAACGTGGCCGGCCAGCGGGTCAAGACCCTGGTCAAGGAAGTTCTGCCCGCCCAGATCCACGAGGTGGTCTGGACCGGTCGGGATGACGCCGAACGTTCGGTGGCGGCCGGTGTGTACTTCTACCGGGTGACCAGCGGGAGCAACACCTCCGTTGGCCGCATGGCGTTGATCAAGTAGTTCCCGCGGGCGAGGTCACTCCCCGCTGGTCGATACGGAAAACCCCCTGGATGTCCTTGGCCCGCGGCTCATGGATTTCCAGGGGGTTTCCAGAGATTTTCCCGAAAATTTCAAGGAGAAACAGAATGGCGACACAGCCCAGCAAGGAACTGGACGTTTTCGACAACCCGAATCGCAACGAGGGGGCCTTCCACGAGAAGGTGACCAACAAGATCCTGGACGATCTGGTCGATGCCGTGCAACCGCGCATGATGGAAGTCAAGGGCGAGTGGTTTGTCCGGGGCGGAATCACCACCTGGGTGACGGCCTCCCATGTGGACGAGAACTGGGGCTCTCCCGCGTAGGCAAGGCCCCGCAGACGATGGGCAAAGGATGGTCGCAGCGGTGGCAGCGGCCATCTTTTTTCAACTTCACCACGGCCCGGAAACCGCTGCGCCGGACAACCCGTTCCCCGCAGCCGGGGCACCAGGTATCCCGCCCGAATTCCGAGGGGCTGTTGCCCAGATAAACCCAGGGTAGCCGGGCGCTGGCCCGGTTGAAGGCCCGCTCCAGGGTGGCGCGCGGCGATCAGACGATCCCCATGTTCGTCCGTGTCGTTGTGGCCGGGGATCAGCAGATTGGTCAGCTCCAGATGCACGCCCGCGGCGTGGAAGCTTTCGATGGACCGCAGCACCGGTTGCAGGCTGCCACCGCAGATGCGGCGGTAGAAATCCTCGTCCATGGCTTTCAGGTCCACGTTGGCCGCATCGATAAACGGCAACAACTCCGCCAGAGGTTCGCTGTTGAGGAATCCATTGGTCACCAGCACATTCTTCAGCCCCGCGGCGCGGGCCAGCCGGGCCGTGTCGCGCACGAACTCGAACCAGACCAGGGGCTCGCTGTAGGTGAAGGCCAGCCCCACGCTGCCGGCCTCCAACGCCTCCTGCACCACTTCTTTCGGCGCCGCGCTGGTGGTCACCAGACCGGTGTTCTGGCTGATGGTGTGGTTCTGGCAAAAACGGCAGTGCAGGTTGCAGCCCGGAGCGGCCACGGAAAGAATTTTTCGGCCGGGATGGAAATGGTAGAGGGGCTTCTTTTCGATGGGGTCGAGGCCCGCGCTCACCAGTTCCCCGTAGTGCAGAGGGCGCATCTGTCCCTCGTCGTTCATGCGCGTGCCGCAGGGGCCGGTAGTTCCCGGCGCCAGCGTGCAGCCCATCGGGCAAAGCTCGCACGCCACCTTCTCATCGGACAGGGGCCGCCACCAAGCCGCCGGCATCATGTCGGGTCCGCCCCCTTTCGCAGATTGCTGCGCACACGCGCGGCGTTGCGCCGGATTCCCTCCGGATGGCAGCGCCAGATGGGCGTTCTGCGGAAGCGCCGCCTGAATTCATCATCGGATAGGTCCACCAGATCCGCAAGGGTCAATTCCCGATGCTCTTCCAGCGGGGCGTAATCCGCTACGGGATCCGGCAACCCTTCCGCCTTACGGTCAGCCTTGCGATTCCAGGGACAAACCGCTTGGCAGATGTCGCACCCGAAAAGGATGCCCCCCTGTTCATGCTCCCGCCCCTGCGGGGCGCGTCCCCGCCACTCGATGGTCCAGCTGCTCAGGCAGAGATGGGCATCCAATCCATGGACGAGATCCAAAGCTCCGGTGGGGCAGGCGTCGAGGCAGCGGGAGCAGTTGCCGCAACGATCCCAAGGGGCCGTGGTGATGGGGCGCCGCTGCCGCGCGGCCAGGGCAAAGAGAGGCTCCGGAGCCGGTGCGCCTCCTGGCGGCAAGCCCGCAATCTCCAGGTTGGTCAGGGCCACCCCCAGGAACAGACCCGAGCCCAGAGTCTCATGGATCAGGCAACGGTTGTGGCCCAGGAAGCCCAACCCCGCCAACCAGGCGTACTCCCTTTCCAGATAAGGGCCCGTGTCGGTGCTGGCGTGGGCCGCCAGATCGGGCCATTCCTGTTTCAGGCCCTGCAGCACGCGGCGCATGGCCTTCAGCAGCACCACATGGTAATCCCGGCCTCGCGCGTAGCGGGAGACACGCCCCAACCAAGAAGCCTCCTCCGGCGCCCAGCCTCCGGCCGCCGGTTCGGATCTGTCCTTGGGCCAACCCGCCGTGTAACGGTGGGCCATGATGAGCAGGGAGCGGGCGTCCAGATTGCGCCGGGTCGGGTCGGCCCGCTGCTCCGGATCGCGGCGCAGGTATTCCAGGTTGCCGTCGCGCCCCTCGGCCACCCAGCGCAGCCAGCGATCCTTGTGCGGCAAAGGGCACGGCAAGGCCACCGCCCCCGCCAGTTCAATACCCGCCGGCGGGCATTCCCGCGCCAGAAGCCGGGCCAGATCCTCGGCGGTGACGGGAACAGGCGCGGCCATCATGCTCCGCTCAGGCGGCGGCAGGCCGCGCTGTACTCTTCCAGCAGCCGGGTCATCAGTTCGGCCACGCCGGGCACATCGTCGATCAGGCCCGCAACCTGGCCGATTTCCAACTCGCCTTCTTCCAGATCCCCGTCCAGCATGCCCCGCCGGGCGCGGCCCGTGCCCAGCAAGGCGGCCAGCTCTTCGCGGTCGGCACCGCGCGCCTCCAACTCCAGGACCTTTTCCCGGAAGGCGTTGCGCAGCAACCGCACCGGGATATGCTTTTTCATGACCAGCAGGGTGTCCGCCGCCCCGGCCTCCACCACGGCCCGTTTGAAAAGGGCGTGGCCGCTGCTCTCCCGCGTGATGGCGAAACGCGACCCGATCTGCACCCCCGCCGCCCCCAGAGCAAAGGCCGCGGCCATCTGCCCACCGCTGGCGATGCCCCCCGCGGCGATCACGGGAATATCCACCGCCGCCACGCATTCGGGCACCAGCACCATGGTGGTGATCTCTTCGCGCCCGTTGTGGCCCCCGGCCTCGAAACCCTCCACCACCACCGCGTCGCAGCCGGCATCCTGGCACTTGCGCGCCAGCTCCGGGCTGGCGGCCACATGAACCACCGTGCAGCCGGCCGCCTTCAAAGGGCCCATGGCCCGACGCGGCGAACCGGCGGAGGTGAAGAAGATGCGCACGCCCTCTTCCAGGGCGATGTCCAGACAGTCGCGGCTATGGCCGTAAAGCAGGGGCAGATTCACGCCGAAAGGTTTGGCGGTCAGAGTGCGGGCCTTGCGGATCTGCGCGCGGAAAAGATCGGGGCGCATGCTGCCGGCGCCGATCAGGCCCAGGCCACCGGCCTCGCTGACGGCCGCCGCCAAATGGGCGCCGCTGTTATAGACCATGCCGCCCTGGATGATGGGATGCCGGATGCCCAGCAGGGAAGCGATGTTGTCGGCGGGCCAGGCGGTGGGCATGTCGGTTTCCTTCCGTTGAGATGGACCCGGGCGGCTGCCAACCCGGATCATGCGCTTCAGCGCGCTCAAATCATCATATCCGTATAGTGCACCCTGAGCCAGTCCTCCGTTTCCCGGTAATCCGGCAGGAAGCTCTCCAGCAAGGCGTAGAAACGGTCGCTGTGGTCCATGTGCCGCAGGTGGCAAAGCTCGTGGACGACGATGGCGTCGGCCACCGCCGTCGGGGCCATGACCAGACGATAGCACAGACTGAGGGTGCCCCTGGAGGAACAGCTGCCCCAGCGGGTGCGGCGCTCGCCCACCACCACCTTGGCCGGGTGAAGATCCGTGATATCCTCCCAATGGGCCACCCGCCGGCGCAGGAAACGTCCGCCTTCGGCTTTGAGGAGCCGGATCAGCGGCTCCCGGGGGCTCAGCAGTTCTTGCGGCGTAAGTTCCAGACGCAGGATGCCCTCTTCCTGCAACATGCGCGACCGGCGCCGGCCCGCGGGCAGTAGCGTCAACTCCAAGGTGCGCGGCTGTCCGTGAAGCAGGATCCGGCTACCCGTGGTGAAGGAGCGCACCACCGGCCCGTCCCACACGCCGGCCTTCTCCGCCCTTTCCTCCACCCATGCGGAGCATTTCTGCAGCATCTCCTGCGCCACGGTCAGACGATCGCTCCGCAGCAAGGTCACCACCACCCCCGCCTCTCGGCTGACCCGCACCACGCGACGGCGGGCCCGAGGGTGGCGCCGCACCCGATAGCGCAACGGGCGGCCGTTGATCAGTGTCCTTCCAGAGGTCATGGTACGCGAAAATCCTTCGGTCAATCTTCAGTTATTCGTCAACTTCCAGGCCCCGATGCCGAAGAGCCAGCCCAACAGGAGGTTTTGATTTGCGTTTCGACAATGACTATCCCCTGGTGACCTTGGTCATCGCCAAGGGCCAGTATGCCATCAGTTCCCAGTTCGTGAGCACCATGGTGGCCGAGCCGAAAACTCGCCCCGTGCCCCACGCGCCCCCCTATGTCCGGGGCATCATCAATCTGCGCAGCAAGGTTATGCCCCTGATCGATCTGCGCCTGCGGATGGGCTACCCCTCGGCCCGGAAAGAGCAGGAGGAGTTCCGCCGGCTGATGGAGCAGGGTGAGCAGGACCACGTCAACTGGCTGAACGAACTGGAGGCCAGCGTTGAGGAGGGGCGGGAGTTCTCCCTCACCACCGACCCCGCCCAGTGCGATTTCGGCAAATGGTACGCCAGTTTCCGAACCGGGAACAACACCTTGAGGAGCTTCCTCAAAAAATTCAACCAACCTCACCGCAAAATCCATGCCCTGGCCCACAAGGTGAAAGCGCTCGGAGATCGCCATGATCATCGAGACGCCGACCTTCGATTACGGGGTGGCCATCGACCAGATCCTGGCGGTGGAATTTCTTGGGCAGGGCACCATCGAGGATCTGCCCCCCGGGTTGGAGATGCAGACCAGCAACAACATCGTGGGCCTTATCGGGCGCCGCCAGACGGACAACAGCACCGTCCAGATCCTGGATCCCATGCGGATTTGCGATCCCGACGACGTCAAGGGTCTGATCCTGAATCCCGAACAGGCCCGGGAACCGGAACCCGCCAAGACGCTGACGCCCGCCTGATCAACGGGTATCCGGCTAGCGGGTACCCGTGCCGTAATTGGGCGCTTCCTTGGTTATCTGGATGTCGTGAGGATGGCTCTCGGCCATGCCCGCGCCCGTGCTGCGCACCAGCTGCGCCCGCTCCTGGAAAGTCGGAATATCCGGGCAGCCGCAGTAGCCCATCCCGCTGCGCAAACCGCCAACCATCTGGTACAGAACATCCCGCGCCCGTCCCTTGTAGGGGACACGCCCCTCGATACCCTCGGGCACCAGCTTCTCGGTTTCGGCGATATCGCCCTGGAAATAGCGGTCCTTGGACCCCTGCTGCATGGCGCCCAGGCTACCCATGCCGCGGTAACTCTTGTAGACCCGGCCCTCGAAAAGGATTTTCTCTCCGGGAGACTCATCCGTGCCGGCCAACAGCGAGCCGGCCATGACCACGTCCGCACCCACGGCGATGGCCTTGGCCACATCTCCGCTGTAGCGGATGCCGCCATCGGCCACCACGGGGATGCCGTGCTTACCCGCCACCTCCACCACGTCCATGATGGCGGTGATCTGAGGCACGCCCACCCCCGCCACCACGCGGGTGGTGCAGATGCTGCCGGGCCCGATGCCCACCTTGACCGCGTCCGCCCCCGCCTCGATGAGCGCCTCCGCG
>PDWJ01005233.1_pt1 | contig 10788 bp, 5 predicted proteins | sample 1430881 | NCBI WGS metagenome assembly PDWJ01 (sample SAMN01162460, study PRJNA174530) | Oral metagenome, whole genome shotgun sequencing project. | biome: Marine environment; feature: Marine mammal; material: Swab sample of the gingival sulcus; isolation source: swab sample of gingival sulcus... | reverse complement strand
ATTTGTTCCTATATTTAAAAGGTTTTTGGATGTTATCTTTAACGAAAATGCCAACATAGAACAAATAGACAAAGTGTTTTATGATTTATGGAGTTTTTTTCAAACTTATGATTATAAACTTACTTTAAATAGTCGTCCTGTATGGGAGTGTTACAGAGAAAAAATAATAGAAATAACTGAGGATAATTTTGAATTTTCTTTAGAAGACCTCAATATTGGCTTGGCTTGGCTTTATAGGTTTCTTATTCCTATTAGTATAGATGTGCCTAAGGCAGATATTTCTCATATCACTTTATCGGGATTTCCATTGATGCCTGCATTGGTATTAAAGTACAAATACAACACCCCTTTAATTATAACCGAACACGGTGTTTTTATTAGGGAAAGGCTTATTGCAATTAACTCATCAGAGTATTCATTTTTTCTAAAAACACTATTGATAAAATTTTCCGAAAGTGTAACCAGACTGGCTTATTATAAAGCTGATTTAATATTATCCGTAAATAAGTTTAACAATATCTGGGAAAAAATCTACGGAGCATCACCGGAAAAAATAAAGGTAATTTACAATGGTGTAGATCATCATCTGTTTGTTCCCGGCCCTAAACCCGATCATTTGAAAGATATACCTACAGTAGTAGCTGCAGCCAGAATATTTGAATTAAAAGATATTATTACCATGATTGAATCTTGCGATATTGTAAGAAAAACAATTCCCAATGTAAAATATCTTGTATATGGCAATAAAACCGATGTTCCGGAATATACCGCAAAATGTGAAGAATTGATAGAAAAGTTGCATTTACAGGATAATTTTATTTTGGCAGGGCAGCACAATCAGCCACAAAAAATTTTTCATCAAGGCGATATTTCTATTTTAACCTCTATTTCAGAAGGGTTTCCTTATACCGTTATAGAATCCATGAGTACCGGTACGCCGGTAGTGGCTACGGATGTAGGTGGTGTTTCTGAGGCATTGGATGAAAAATCAGGAAGGTTGTGTAAACCGAAAGATGCAGAAAATATAGCTGCGGGTGTTATTGAGTTACTGAGCAATGACAAACTACGTGAAGCAATGGGTAAATATGCCAGAGAACAGGTTATTAAAAGATTTACCATAGACAATTTTATAAAAGGCTATGAAGCAGCATACGCTTCGTTATGTGAGAATTAAAAATTAATAAATTTGAGTGCAGAAAAGAAAAAAAATCTTAATAATTTAATCGCCAGAATTATAGACCGTGTAGGTAACCCTGTAAATGAGAATGTAATAGTTTCTACCATAGAATCTTTGGGTATAAGAAATAAAGATACTCAAAATGATTATGGTATTAACTCTATTTTTGAATTGGCAAAAGAAATCTATAACCGCATCAAATCTGATAACCCCAAACAATTAAAAAACTTAAATGAGCGGTTAAAATTAGAAAAAGAAACAGTAAATATATCTAGTTACTTCTTCCTGAGAACTAAACTATTTTTAAAGTATTTCCCTTTAGGCCTTATCTATTTTTTCCCAATTTTTATACAAATTGTAGCCATTCTCATATTTAGTTATTCCATTTGGACTTATTTGGGTTTCCATCCGTTGCAATCTACGGCTGTGGTGTTTGGGGTAATTCTGGGTTTAATTTCTACGGGTGGATTTGTACAAGTAATAGGAAAACAATCTTCCTTTTATTGGTATAACAATGATTTGCCCAACACCAAAAAATCTATTTACGATATTTTAAAAACAGGGATTAAATTTATGGCAGGGATGTTTCTTTTCATATTAATTGCAAATTTCTTTTTAAATCTCTATCCCTTCTCTTTCTTCTCGATTGCTTTTACGTATGCGTTTTTAATAGGGTTATTATTACTTTTTTTGGCACCCATGCATACTATAAAGCAGCGTTGGGTAATTTCTGTTGCTGTTTTTATTGGCACGGGGGTAGCCATATTGCTCAAATTATACTCGGGTTTACATATTTACATTACCCATTGGATTGGTATTGCTATAGCTATAGGCATTATGGCAATCTATCTTAGGTGGTTTTTTAAAGATATTAAATCGGTTGGAAATAATAAACGCCAAATTGATCAAGGCTTGGTAATTATCTATAAAAATTATCAGTATTTTTTCTATGGATTGCTCATCTATGTTTTTTTGTTTATAGATCGTATATTGGCTTGGAGTACTATGGAAAATGAGATGCCGTTTATCGTTTATTACGAGGTTCATTACGAGGTAGGCATGGATATAGCCATTTTGATGTTTTTCTTACTGGCCGGTGTTATTGAATACAACATCGCATCATTTTCTAAGATGCTAAACTTACAGGTAAAGTCAACACCGCATAAAGAATTTAAAAAATTTAATCAGATGTTTTATGATGCCTATTACCGGCAGTCATTATTGCTGATTATTAACAGTATTGCTATTTTTATCTTTATGTTTTTAATAATTACCCGCCAATGGGGATATAATGCTTTTTTTGAAGAGCCTTTAAATTTTATTAGTAAAAAAGTATCTCTAATTGGAGCTTTGGGTTATATGTTTTTTACTTGGGGAGTATTAAATTCGCTTTATTTGTTTTCATTAGACAGGCCAAAACCGGCGGTTCATGCTGTAATTTTTGCTATTGTTATAAACATTTTTGTGGGTTTAATACTCAGCAGGCTTTTTTCGTATGAGTACAGTGCTATTGGTATGGTTGTTGGTGCTTTTGTTTTTATGGCTTTAACAGCTAAAGCCTGTTTAAACTGTTTTAAGAATTTGGATTATTATTATGCCACTAGATAAATTAATTACTATTTTCTTCTTTTCCATATTATTTCAAAATGGTTTTGCTCAGGAAAACAGACGTATTCTTATTTCTTATGGTAAATTAAATCCGGATGAAATAAAAAATTACGATCTGGTGATTTTGGAAGCTAACCAATACTGTAAAGAAGATATAACCACTTTAAGAAAACACAATAAAAAAGTATTGGCGTATATATGCCTTACTGAAGTTAATAAAAACACCCATTTTTACAAAGCGTTAAAACCGTATGTTTTGGGCAAAAATAAAATATGGGATAGTTATTATTTGGATTTAAGTTCAGAGGAGGTAAAGAAAATTATTTTTAATCTTTTACAGGAATATATTGATAAAGGATGTAACGGATTTTTTTTAGATAATATTGATAATGTTACCCAACACGGCCCTCATCCAGAGCAAAAGCCGTATTTAATAGAACTTATTAAAGATCTACGCACTACTTTTAAAACCGCATACATTACGCAGAATGCCGGTTTAGAACTTTTAGATGACACAAATGATTATATAGACGATGTAGCTGTAGAATCTGTAATTACCGCTTATGATTTTAAAGACAATTCCTATCAGCTTAGAAATAAAGAAGAAAGCAAAAACTATTTAGCCAGACTAGAAAAATTATCAAAAGACTATAATATAAATTTTATTCTTATAGAATATGCTAATAACATAAAACTGTATAAAAAGGTAAAAAAACAATTGCAAAAAACAGTCCATGACTATTTTGTAGGAGAAATAGAACTTCAAAATGTGCCTAAATATTAATTATTTTATTAACCATTTTATTAATAAATGAAGTAGGAAATTTTAACATTTAGTTGTTAATAATAGGAAAGGATAAGTCGCTAAACCAATTTCTAATTTAATCTTTATTAATCCTGATTAAATAGGGTGAGTAGGTTTATGCGTTAACAAACGTAACTATATGTGGCTCATAGACCCAATTTTTGTTGGACTATTAAGAATAGTCCTTTTTGGATTTTTCATATACTTTATTTTTAAGAAGGTCTTAAATTATCATTACCCAAAAGACTTCCTTAATAATATTGTACTACAATTTGTAAAATACACAGGTATAGTCCTTATTTTAATGTTTTTTACAATACAGTTAGGGGCTTATGATTTAATGGGTTTTTACCTTACGCTTTTCATATTTATGCTCATTAATTTTTTTGAAATTAAAAGCTTTAAATCTGCTATAGACGACGTAAAATTAAAAATAAAGTCCATTCTTATTTTTTCTATTAGAAACAGGGAACAGGAAAAAAAAGTAACGTCTTTTCATAAAAACAGTTCTAAAAAAGAAAATAAAAAGGGTGTTTTTACTTTTTGGATTATTATGGCTATTGCTATAATAATGATAGTTTCGCGTTATATCTTATATCAATATGATTCTTATCTATTTACCAGCAGGTGGGCAGCTGATTTAGAAAAAGTAAAATCATTTTCTGATCAGAAATGGTTTCCACAGGATTTAACCATGTCCGGCGGATTTGCCCTTATAAACATTTACAGTAAACTAACCGGAATAAGCCCTGAAATGGCTTTACAATCTTTTGGTTTTGTACAGGCTTTTTTATCGGTTTTTATATTGTTTTGGTTTATTGGAAAAATAACCAAGTCCCAAATTGTAGCTCCCACCTTTACTACCCTGTTATTTGCTGTTTCACCGTTAGTGATTCCTATAAGTCATAATGCTATTACGCAACAAAATCCGGTCTTTTTGGCCATGTTTTTGGCTCTGGTAATAATGATTTTAGCGGTTAAGCCAAAACTGCTGAGTACCAACTTAAAAAGATACATCACTTTTGTTATAGTTATTTTACTGGCTATTGGGTTAATTGACCTATTTACATTACTTATTCTTTTACCGCCGTTTCTTATACTGGCATTCTTTTTTTATGATGCTAAATATTATAAATATTATTACCTAACCTTTGGTGCTTATCTATTAGCTGTTATCATAGTATTTTCTTTATATGGCAGTATGGCATATTACAGAGGGTTGAGTTTTGAAGGATTTATAATGTCTAATTTGCTTACCAGCAATGTTTATACCTACTTACCGTCTCATATATTGCCGTTTACGGAACTTTTACAAGTATATCTTTACCTTTCCTTTTTAAACATATTCCTTGTAATAATCTCGGTATTGATAAAACGAGATGTCAAATTATGGAAGAATGCCCTTTTGTTTAATTTCTATTTTGTAATAATTCTCCTGTTAAAGTCTTTAAATATTTTTTGGATAGACCAAGATTTATTAAACCTGGCCTTGGTACTGTACGTGCCTATAGTCTTAGGTATTACGGTGGGGCTTATTTATACGTTAATTGTCAACATTTTTAAATACAATATCCGATTTAAAAAATCAAAATACGGGTTTGGCATATCAATAATTTTCATAGTGGTGGTGGTTATTTTTATGTTTTTTGGCGATAAAATATTCTTCAAACAATCAGACCACCCAAGTAATAAACACTCAAAAACTGTATTAGAAGCTTATCATAAGATTGGTAAAGACTATTTGCCTTTTTCCTATTCTGTAGTCAATAATTACCAAAGTAATATAATAAGTAAAGGCATGCACTTTGCCATTACTTATGACTACTTTATCAATAAATATTTACAAAAAGATAGCATTTATTTTGAGCATTTGGAAGACAAAAAATTCTTTAAGGAAAACCCCAATGCCTTATTAAGCAAAAGTGTATTTGTGTTTATTCACGATACAGATAAAATTAGTGATAATGAGAGCCAATTTAGAAGAGACATGTCTGCGGTTTATAAGACGCTAGATATACTAAAGCAAAGAGGCAGAAAAATAGAACTAATTATAGAAAATGAAACATTAAAAGTATATGAAATTATCAATCAACCTGACGAGAGTAAAATTGAAGAGATAATTTTTTAAAAAATAAGAGCCAATAAAAAGGTTTTAACTAAAAAACATGAATCAAAAGAATAACAATATAAGATTATTACTCTCTGTAGTGCTTATGGCAGTGGTTATTGCATTTTTCTTTTTTAGAGAACCCGGTAAAAACCAAGCTACAACAAAAGAGATAAAACCACAACCTGTGTTAGCTACAGATTATATTTTGGTTGAAAACATCTTAGATTCCGAAGACTCTTTTAGTGAATCTTTTGCCGGACATCTTGAAAAAGTTTGTGATTATACTAAATTACCTTTCCGTAATATACTGCTCAAAGAATGGAATAACAATCCTCAAACCACGCCTACAACTCGTGTGCTAACGGTTCAAAATTCCCAGAAACTTAGTGATAGTAGCATATTTTCGCTATTGGAGTTTGTTTCTAATGGCGGCACCTTACTGTTGCCTAATTTTAATTTTGACAATAGAATGCAGTCTTTTTGGGGATTAAAAGAAAAAGACGATTATAAATTAGACACTTTATCTCGAGGTATTTTCTTTACTACCGATTATTTACCTAATCTGAAAGGCAAAGCCATCTATTCTGATTTTATAGATGCCGGTTTTGAAAGGGCAAATTTTAAAGATGACATTGAAATTTTTGCTTCAGCCATTAATAATCGTGATTATCCGGTTATTTTAAGCAATAAAATAGGCAATGGCCGGGTTATTTGTTTTAATACCAATATGGGATGGAAAAAAGAAGACCGGGGTATTCTGTTTTCTGCAATCTTGACCGGACTGGAGGGTATTCCTTATCCTATAGCCAATGTAAGTACCATCTTTATAGACGATTTTCCCTCACCGGTTTACGATAGTAAAATAGAGCCTGTTGCCTCTGAATTTGACTTAACCATTGGGCAGTTTGTTAAAGATGTTTGGCTGCCCGATATGTTAAAACTCGCTGACTCATTAGATATTATCTACACTGCATTTCCGGCTTTTGATTATAATGGAATAACCACCCCACCGTTTCTTTTTGACCAATGGGATGCCAATAAAACTATTATTGATGGCAACAGCATTATTACCAGTGATTGGATTTCGCAACAAGTCATAAAAAATAATCATGAGATGGGCTTTCATGGATATAACCATGTTTCTTTGCTAGAATCTGATTGGCCCAATAAAGAATATATGCAACTGGCTATGAAAGCAGCACAAAAAAAATGGAGAATAGTAGGTCTGGGGTCGCTTCCTGCATCTTATGTGCCGCCTACTAATTTGATAGATAGTGTTGGCATGAGCCAATTATATGGTGTTATGCCCTTAATAAAGTATATGAGCAGCCTGTATCTTTTAAATCTAAATAATGGATGCAATAGAGAATTTGACCCGGATCCCTGGAATAAAAATGTATTTGACTATCCGCGTATTACCAGCGGCTATTTGTTAGATGACCGTGAACAGTATAGTCAACAATCACTCTATTTATATACTGGTATTTGGACACATTTTATTCATCCTGATGATGTCTTTCAAATTCCGGATAACGCAAATGAAACGGCCGGACATTTTAAATTGAGAAATCAATACGCATTGGGTTGGCATAAAGGAAATAATGGTAAAAAAGGAATGTTATGGGAATTTTCTGATTATTTAAAAGAAATAAAATCGTTATTTCCGCTCACACGGTTTGTAAGTGTAGCAAAAGGTGGAGCAACCACAGAGAAATGGCGAAACACCAATTATTACTATACAACAGAAAATAATTCTCACACAGTATATAGTCCTGATTCTGAAGAAGGTGAACCATATTTCTGGTTTGTTTATGTGTCAGAGGATAATATGGCAGAAATAGAGAAAAATTTAACATCACAATCCGTATCTTTTTATAAAACCCCTTTTCTAAACGGATTTTTAGTTTCGGTAAAAACACTAACCCCTTCATTAACAATCAATTCATTAGAAAAAGTAACAAAAACTAAAACTGTAAAACAAAATAACTTTAATAACCATAAACAACTGCTTACCAAATTATTAGAGCAATCCGGTAGAACAGATACAGAATCATATCATCCCGTAAAACCTTCTGATAATGCAGATTACAGGGCGTGGGTAGATTATTACCTGCAAACCAATCAAGTGAGGAAAGCAGCAAAGATGTTACAAGATAAAATTCTGGACAACAAGAAATTAGACACCGTGCTGTACAATAGATATTACCAACTTATGTCATGGCAGTCTAAAGAAGACAGGGCATGGCATCTGTTAGACTCTGTTTTTTACAAATCGGATAAGTTATCTACTTTAAAATACACGCGGAAATTGAGTAAAAAATACGGTTATTTCTCAGAAAGAGAAAGTAAAAAATGGATGGAACGTCAAATAGAAGAATCTGAGGACGAAGCCCTTTTAACGGCTTATTACAATGCTTATAATACCAGAGAAAATAAAGAGAAAATATATAGAGTACTCAAAAAATTATATAAAAAATACCCAAATAGAAAAAATTACACCAATTATTTAGGCTTTTTAATCAATAATAAACCTAAAGAAGCTTTAAGAATGTTAAATGCTTTAGTACCTGGTGAAAGCCCTGATATTTGGGATTTGGCAACTGAGATTTCCTGGCTATATGCCAATAACAATCGCTTTAAAAAAGCGTATGACTGGTCTAAATACAGCAATAAAATAGACTTTGTAAATAAAATGTATTGGCTTGCAGAAATTAAAGACTATGAAACATTGGAAACAGTATATGGTAAACATATTGACAAAAATCCGGATGATTACAAAGCAAAAGCCTTTATGAGTAGTGTATTATTGGGCAAAAAGGATATAAAAGAAGCGTGGATTTTAGCTACGAGCCTTCCGGAAAGTGTAGAAAAAGACACTTTAAAATCGCAATTGAATAAAACTGTGTTATACGTTAAGCCAAAAGTTCAAAAAGACTTAATTGCAGAATATGATGAACTGTTTGAAGAAAGCGTTAAAAAACAGATTGTAAAAAATATTAGGTTGGCAGAAGGCGATATCATTGAGGGAAAATCGGAAATGGTAGGGGATAATAATAATTCTACCTATTTTGAAAATAAATTATCTTATGCTCTGAGAGATAAAAATAAAAACATCCATAATATATCTGTTACACATTCTAATTATTATGCAAATGCTTATGTGAATAAGAATTTACCAGATAATGTGGATAAAACACTTGTAGGTCTGGAATATGAATTTAAAAAACCCATAGAAGAGAATAAAATACAGTATTTTACCAGAGCAAGAGTTGAGATGGACAAAGAAAGAACCTTATATTATCAGGGAGGCGTTGGAGCTTCACTGTCCAAAAAGAAGAATTTTACCTCTACTTCGCTTACAGTAGCTCCGGTAAAAACTGGCCCTGCATATGAAAAGAAAATTTACCGTTCTCAGCTTTCGGTTTACAGGGAAGACCAAATAAAAAATGCTGTTAGAACCAATCTTTATGCTGAAGGTAATTACAATTCTGATGAAATTGTTGAAGGCTCTATAACCGGTAAAATAATTTTAGACAGCGGAAAAGACAAAAAGTTTAAGGTATTGCCTTTTGTAGAAGGTTATTTTTCAAAAAGCAACTCTGATGAAGTAAAAGATTATCCATATTTTGTAGTAAAAGAACGCGTTTTTGGCGGCGGCGGTATAGGTTTAAAATACGGAAAAGAAAAGAGCAAGTTTAAAATTAGCATAGAAGGTTCTACCTTTAAAGATGAGGGTTTGGGAGATTTTAACCGCCTTAAGGGTTCTGCCGGTGTAAAAATTACTGATTTTATGGAATTTACCACTTCTGGTGAATTATCAACTCAGGAAAAGGCTTATTCTAATTCTATTCGGTTTGGCTTAAAGTACATTCTCAAGTAAATGGCTTTTCTAAGAATAGAAGTGGTTTAAACTTTTCTAAACAAACTGATAATCACCAAATTCCTTTATTACCTCATCAAAAATCTTGTAAAGTGTTGCGGGTTCATCTGTGGTAACCATTTTTAAACGGTATTGTTTAAAATGTGGAATGCCTTTAAAATAATTGGTATAATGTCTGCGTGTCTCCAAAACGCCTTGACGTTCGCCTTTCCAGTCAATAGCCATTTGCAGGTGCCTTTTTGTCATATCTACCCTTTCGGTTATAGTAGGTGGCGGCAAATGCTTTCCGGTTTTAAAAAAATGTTTTACTTCCTTAAAAAACCATGGATAGCCTATACAAGCCCGGCCAATCATGGCTCCGTCCAACCCATAGCTATCTCGCATTTCCATAGCTCTTTCAGGAGTGTTCACATCACCGTTACCAAAAACGGGAATATGCATTCTCGGGTTATTTTTTATTTCGGCTATGGGTTTCCAGTCGGCATCCCCTTTGTACATTTGGGTACGGGTTCTACCGTGAACGGAAATAGCTTGGCAACCCACGTCTTGCAGTCTTTCGGCAACTTCTACTATTTTTATGGAATTATAGTCCCAACCCAGTCGCGTTTTTACGGTTATAGGCAACTTAGTACGTTTTACCATTTCTCGGGTAAGCATTACCATTTTGTCAATATCTTTTAGAATACCGGCTCCGGCACCTTTGCAGACCACTTTTTTAACCGGACAGCCAAAATTGATATCAATGATATCTGGATTGGTAGCCTCTACAATGTCCACAGTTTGCAACATACTGTCTAAATTGGCCCCAAAAACCTGTATGCCCACCGGTCGTTCTTTCTCATAAATATCTAATTTCATCACACTTTTAGCAGCATCTCTGATAAGGCCTTCGCTGGAGATAAACTCCGTATAGACCACATCTGCACCTTGTTCTTTACACAAAGCACGAAACGGAGGATCGCTTACGTCCTCCATGGGAGCAAGGAGTAAAGGAAAATCCGGAAGTTCTATGTCTGCTATTTTTACTATACCTTTTAAATTTAGGAGGTTTCGAGGCCTTTTAGGTGTAGGCAAAATTACAATTTTTATTTTTTCTCGTTGTTTAGGCTTATTATACCAGTTCTGCTTTAAAAATACTCAAAAAATAAAATGATGAATTTTTGTGATAGATAAGGCGTAAAAATTAAGTATAGCCGTAGCTATAGTTT
>PDWJ01014714.1_pt1 | contig 10789 bp, 2 predicted proteins | sample 1430881 | NCBI WGS metagenome assembly PDWJ01 (sample SAMN01162460, study PRJNA174530) | Oral metagenome, whole genome shotgun sequencing project. | biome: Marine environment; feature: Marine mammal; material: Swab sample of the gingival sulcus; isolation source: swab sample of gingival sulcus... | reverse complement strand
CTCCATTATGGGTAGCCCTACCAGCAGGTGGTTTCCCATGGTGGTTAGGACTGGGACTTGTGCCAATCTTGTTTGATGATGACGATACACCAAAAGATGATGGACAGGATAGCACCACTCTTATTTTTAATAAAGAACAAGACTCTACCTATGGTCCAGCGACAGACGCAGAAGGCAATACAGGTGTTTTAAATCCTATCGATTATATCAAACAGCATACGAGTAGCTTGTTTGCTGGCGGTGGTGAAGTTGATTCAGCAACTCTAAAAATTATTGGTGCCAAAATCGGCTCGACCGTATCTCCAGATGGTAAAAAGGTAACTGTGCCTAATGAAGGTGTATGGGAAGTAAAACCAGACGGTACAGTTTCATTTACCCCAGAAGCAGGCTTTATTGGTGATCCAACACCGATTCAACTGACCGTAGAGAATACTGACGGAGAAACTTCTAAACCAATCGATACCCAATTGATTATTGGTCCAGTTGCCAGTATCACAGGTATTGAAGATGTGAATGAAGCAGTAGTTGATGCTGAATATACTGTACATCTCAATAAACCAGCAACTGTTGATACTACCGTTACCTTAACCATCAATGATATTAAAACGGCTAAAAAATCTGATGATGAGACGGATAACAAAGATACAAGCATAGTTACCATCATTGATGCCAATGGTAATGAGCAAGAGATTGTTCTTGATCGTGATGACAATGAACCACAAGAGTTTACAGTGGTGATTCCTGCTGGAGCAACACACACAACGGTTAAAGTTCGTGTGAAAGACGATAAACCATTGGAAGGTCAAGAAGATTATCAGATTGCCATTACCGATGTTGAGACCATCGTTCATGATAAAGATGGTAACGAATTTGATATTGGTCGAGTGGTTGATGAAGATAAATATCCGAATGATGCGAATTTATCTGATCCAAGTAATTTTGGTAAAGATGGCTATATAGCAGGTGACGATGAGGTTATTACCACCATCTACGACGATGGTCGAGGCACGACTGATGGACGTGATCCTAATGATCCAAATAATCACACGGATCCAAACGATCCGACCAGTCCGCTTAAACCACCTGTAACACCACTACCACCAGCTACAGATGATACTCCGGTTAATGCTGACAAACCGCCAGTTAGTGTTGCTGATAAAAACAGCACCCCAGAAGATACAGGCAACGTCTTAGAGAACGACAAGAGTCCTGATGGTAGTCCAATTCATGTCAAAGACTTCGCCATTGACACAGATGGTGACGGCAAAGTTGACAAAACCTTTAAACCAGGAGAAACCGCCGACATCAAAGACAAAGATGGCAATCCAGTAGGCACCATCGTCATCGAAGAAAATGGCGACTACACCTTTACTCCTGTCAAAGACTGGAATGGTGACGTACCAGCCATCGAATATACAGCAGAAGACGACGATGGCAACACAGACCCAACCAAAGTCATCTTAAAAGTTACTCCAGTAGAAGAACCACCAGTAGCTAAAGAAGACACAGCCAACACACCAAAAGGCACGACGACGACCATCGACGTTACTATCAACGACAGCGACCCCGATGGCAACCTAGACCCAACAACGGTTAAACTGATTGACCCAATAAATGACCAACCTGTTGATAAAGTGACCATTCCAAATGAAGGCACCTACACAGTCGATCCTGAAGGCAAGGTTACCTTTACTCCAGATCCTACCTTTACTGGTGAATCAACCATTGACTACGTCGTATCTGACAAAGAAGGCAACCCATCAAACCCTGCCCCAATCAAAGTAACCGTCGCTGATGGTAACCCACCTGTCACCAAAGACGACACCAATACGACTAAACAAGACGAACCAGTCACAGGCAATGTCCTAACCAATGACACAGATGCAGACACAGGTGACACCCTAAAAGTTAAAACCTTTGAAGTTGATACCGATGGTGATGGCACGCCAGAAGCCTTCACACCGGGGGAAACCGCCACCATCACAGACAAAGACGGTAACCCAGTTGGCACGCTAACCATTAACGAAGATGGTAGCTACACCTTTGATCCGTCTCCAGAATTTACCGGTAACATTCCAGAAGTAACCTATACAGCAACTGATGGAAAATTTGACGAACCAGCAACACTGAATATTAGCGTTGATGGTAAACCAGACGCCAAAGACGACACACAAACTGTTCCTAAAGACCAGCCAACCATCATAGATGTATTGGATAATGACACTCATCCAAATGATGACCCATTGACCATTGTTGATGCGAGCGTGCCACCAGAACAAGGCACAGTAAAAATCACTCCGGACGGTAAAATCGAATTTACCCCGAATCCTAAATTTGACGGTACACCAGAAATCACCTACACTGTAGAAGATAGCAATGGTGACACAGACACCGCCAAAGTAACTTTAACCCTAGTTGAAGACAAACCACCGGTAGCTGAAGACAACGCTAAGACGGGTAAAGAAGACAACCCAGTCACAGGCAACGTCCTTACAGACGAGAGTCCAGACGGTAAAGTGGACACAGATCCAGAAGATCAACCACTAAAAGTAATCGAATTTAAAACTCCAGATGGAACTCACAAAGCTGGTGAAACTGCCGAAGTCACTGATGACAAAGGCGAAAAAATTGGTGATATCAGCGTAGCAGAAGATGGTACATATACTTTCACGCCAGTAGAAAACTACAACGGCACAGTTCCGTCTATTGAATACACCATTGCTGATGACAAAGGTGTTGAAGACACCGCTAAATTGGATATAACCATTGATCCAGTCAATGATGCACCAGAAGCTGATGACCAAGAGATTACCTTAAAAGAAGGTGAAACCAAACCGGTTGAGTTTACCGAACCTAAAGACATCGATACTAAAGCTGATGGTACTCCAGTAAACGTTGGTGATGAGCTTACTGCTGATGAACTAAAAGGTCTAAATTATACCGCTCCAGATGATTATAAAGATGGTGACAAGGTCGGTATCTTTGAATATGAAGTGACTGATGACACTGAGCTAAAAGATATTGGTACGGCTACCTTTGTGATTGAAGAAACACAGAATGCACCTGTGTCTGTGAATGACTTTAACCAAACAGATGAAGACACCGCTATTACAGGTAATGTAATCACAGGCGATAACCAAGTTAGCGAAAAAGACTACGATAACGCAACAGACAAAGAGCGTGGGAATCACGGTGCAGATAGTGATGTTGATGGTGATACATTAGAGGTAGAGAGCTTTGTTGTTAATGGTAAAACTTATCAACCCAATGAAACCGCTCAAATTAATGACGATAAGGGTAACAAAGTTGGTGACCTAACCCTCAATACTGATGGTAGTTATGAATTTACGCCTGTTAAAGACTTCCATGGCAATGTGCCACAGGTGAAATATACAGTTGTTGATGGTAAAGGGGGCGAAGATCCTACCACGCTAGATATCGTTGTTACTCCTGTGAACGATGACCCAATTGCCAACCCTGATGAAGGCAAAACACCAAATAACACCCCGATTACCATCGATGTGGTGAAAAATGACACAGATCCTGATGGTAAAGATGACATTGATCCAAGTACGGTTAAACTCATTGATAATACCGGCAAGCCAGTTGATGAAATCACGACACCAGAAGGTACATGGACGGTGGTGAAAGATCCACAAGGTACTCCAACTGGGGAAGTTACCTTTACACCAAAAGATCCAAGTGTGGTTGGTGACGTACCACCAGTGAAATATACAGTAGAAGACAAAGAAGGCAACCCAACTGAGCCAACTGATATTAAAGTAAGCGTTGCACCAGCAGGGAACACAGCACCAACTGCCAAACCAAATACAGAAACCACCCCAGAAGATACTGTAAAAACTGGTAATGTTATTACAGACAATGATCCAAAAGGTGGAAAGGATAGCGACCCTGAAAATGACACCCTAACAGTTACCAAATTTGTCGTTGATATCGATGCTGATGGTACACCTGAAGAGTTTCAGTCAGGTGAAACGGCAACCATCAAAGACGTAGGCACACTAACCATTAATGAAGATGGTGGCTATGAATTTACACCTGTTAAGGACTTTAATGGTACCTTGCCAGAAGTTACTTATACCGTTACTGATGGTACATTAATAGACGAATCTACGCTTAACATTACGGTTACTCCAGAGGGTGAAGATCCAATCGCCAAAGAAGATGAAGCCGATACTCCTTACAACACGCCAGTAACCATTGATGTTACCAAAAATGATACAGATCCAGAAGGTGAAATTGATCCAACAACCGTCAAGCTCATTGATCCAGCTTCAGGTGATCCTGTTGATGAGGTAGTTGTACCAAATGAAGGTACATGGACAGTCGTGAAAGATCCACAGGGCAATCCAACTGGCAAAGTCACCTTTACTCCAGAAGATGGCTTTAATAAAGATGGTAGTGATACGGTTACCCCTGTTAAGTATATTGTAAAAGACAATGACGGCAACCCAACTGATGAAACACCTATCAAGGTGACTGTTGGTGAACAAGGTAATAGTAAACCAGATGCTAAAGATAATAGCGTATCAACTTTAGAAGAGAAACCAAAAACAGGTAATGTCATCACTGATAAAGACAAAACAGATGGAACAGACAGTGACCCTGAAGGTGATGCGCTGACTGTGACTAAGTTTGTCGTTGATACAGATGGTGATGGTACACCTGAAGAGTTTAAACCAGGTGATGAAGCGACCATTAAAGACGTAGGTAAACTAACCATTAAAGAAGATGGTAGCTATGAGTTTACCCCAGTCAAAGATTTTGAAGGTGATGTACCAAAAGTAACCTATACCATCACTGATGGTAAACTGACTGATGATGCTGTTTTAAATATTGATGTTAAAGCAGTTAATGATCCACCAAAAGCGGATGATAATGATATTGAGCTTGACGAAGGTGCAACAGTGGGATTGGGTTTAGTTGCCCCTGAAGATGTGGATAGCGATTTTGTTAATGACCCAGCAACTTCTATTAAGGTAACTGGTCTACCAATACTAGGAGAAGTGACTAAGGCTGATGGTACGCCTGTCAAAGATGGTGATAAATTAACCGTTGATGAATTAACAGGTCTGAAATATACTGCGCCAAAAGATTACAATGGTACTGATGAGATCGGCGAGTTTACTTATGAAGTAAATGATGGAACAACAACTGATGAAGGTAAGGTAGATATTGTTGTGAAGGATGTCGGAGATGACACCACGTCAATGATCAGCATCGCCGGTCCTGAGCCGAAGACGATGACTACACAGCACCAACCGTGCTAGAAGTCACCATTCCAGCCAACAGTGACACAGCAACCATCAGCTTACCAATCGTAGACAACGACGTTTACGAAGGCCCAGAGGACTACACCATCACCCTAACAGGTGCCAACAACGGTGCTCAAGTTGATCCAGCAGAAAAAGCCGTGACCACCACCATTTACGATGATGGCACCACAGATGGCACCACCCCAGTGGATCCAACCGATCCGAGCGTTGGTGATGACCGTCCAGAGCTTACCATTAACGACGTCAGTGTCAACGAAGCGGAAGGCACCATGACCTTTACCGTGACAGCGAGCAAAGTCAGTGACGAACCGATTACCGTAAAATACGCCACCCAAGAAGGCGAGGCTACACCACCGCAGAAAGCCCAGAAAGCTTTACCGTGAAACTGAGCGACGCCACAGGTGCGAGCATTAAAGACAGCGAAGGTGTCGGTACCATTACCGATGATGCGCCTGCACCAACCATCACCCCTGCAACCGATAATGTAGCAGAGGCAACCGGTGGCACACCAGCAGGTACGGTAACAGGCACAGTGACAGTTAATGAACCACAAAGTGTGGAAAGGCTAACAGTCCAACTAAAAGGTAGTCCTGTCGCACCTGTAGGTGTTGCAGTTGGTGCAACGGTGACTGGTGCCGAAGGTACGTTGGAAATCACAGGTTATGATAAGACAACAGGTGAGATTACTTACGAATACACCGAAGATGGTAATGCCGAAACGCATAACAATACTGGTGATAATGTTAAAGATATCTTTACCTTTACAGGTACTGATACCGCAGGAGATACAATTATACCAGCTGATCTGACGGTAACAATTACTGATACCGTGCCAGTGGCGAACGCAGACACCAATACAGTCACTGAAGATACGCAAAACAGTGCTTCAGGTAATGTATTAGGTGGAGCAGGTGTTGCATCAACAGATGTTGCTGATGACTTAAATGACGATACGCCTAATTCTAATAAATGGGTAGTCGGTATTACCAAAGGTAGTAATGGTGCAAATGAAAACAGTGCTGTAGGAACCTCTATTCAAGGTGAATATGGTGATTTGATTTTACAAGCTGATGGTAGTTATACCTATGTATTGGATGAAAATGCTGATGCTTTAAATGATGGTGACGTGAAGCAGGACGTCTTCACCTATACCATTAGGGATGCAGATGGCGATATTTCACATGCAACCTTGACTATTGAGGTTAATGGACATACCGATGCACCAACGCTTCAGCCTGACTACAAAAAAGGTACCGAAGACATAACATTGACTGTACTAAAAGATGATGGAGTGTTAGCCAATGATACTGGTGCTGATGGCGTCACGCTGACAGTTACCCAATTTGAGGTGGATGGTCAGAAAGTTACAGTTGATCCAACCAAGGGTGGTACGGCGACCATCACTTCTGATGGGGTAACAGCCGGTACGCTTACCTTGAATGCGGACGGCTCTTATGAGTTTGTCCCAGCAAAAGATTGGAGTGGTGATGTGCCAGTGGTTACTTATACCGTCTCTGATGGTGTGAATACGGATACTGCTGAGCTACAGATTGATATCACACCGGTTACAGATGCGTGTGCCATTGAGCTAGGTGATTTGAATAATAACACCACATCTGGTGATGGTAATACTCGTGTTACTCCAACTGGTACTGAGGGTATGAAGCAGACAGTAGTGACTGTAGATCCTGATACGGTCACTAATTCTAATAACTTTACTAAGACTAATGATGGCGGAATAGCAGCTAAATATATAGACGATCGGCTCGGTAGTGGTAATAGTAAAAATATTACAGCTATTGATGCAAAAATATATAAAGCAACCTTCAAAGATGGTGATGGTTCTACGGCAAATCAGATTGAGGGATATGACACCAATACCTCTGCCAATAAAGATGCTGATGCAGTTATTAGTGAAGGTGTGGTAGAAGGTACTGGACGCTTAATAGAAGCTTGGGTATATCTGAAAAAAGGAGATAAAGTTGGTTTCAAAGGTTACACTGATGATAATGTCAAGATAGAATTGGCTGGTAAAGATTTGGTGTGGGGTAGCCGAAATGATGCTTATGCTAACTTTGATTCCACGAAGTACACTAGTGATCGTTTCGACTACTCAGGTACGTTTACTGTTCCAGAAGAAGGTTATTACAGCTTGAAGATTTATAACTACAACTACTCTGGTACAGGTGCATTTGATATCATGATGACTACTGATGGTAGTACTTATAAAGATATCAATACCACTAACTTTGATTTGTACGCTAGTATGAATGACGTGACTTCACAGTATACTGATGATTTGAAAACAAATCTAAATGATACCAAGACAAGTGCAACTGGCTCCGATTCTGATGTTGGCGAAGGCTACTACACCTTTGATATTAACAAAGGCAAAATGGGTCAAGATATCGAAATCAGTGGTATCAACTTTGTACCACCGAATGGCGGTGACCAAAGTACCGCCATAGATACTGGTGGTTTAGAATCTATGACCAGTATTACGCTATCAGGCTTGCCTGAGGGTGCCATTGTCAAAGATGGTAGTGGTCATTCAGTCACCGTTGGTGCAGATGGCATTGCCAATATCATGGGCTTTGACTATGATGATATTACCGTCAATACCACCACACCAGGTACACACACAATTACCGTGACTAAGAAGCACGCCGATACGTCAACGCTTTCTACTGGAGATGTCACTGCTGATGAAGCAACTTGTAAGGCTGAGATTACATTAGTGGTCTCTGAAACTACCGCAATTGCTAGTACCACGGTCAATGTATCTGAAGAAGGTTTGACAAATGGTATCAAAGATACTGGTGGTACTACGGATACGACAGACCTTACACAAGTGACGGGTCAAGTTGCTGTAACCGCTGTCGATACGGTTGCGTTTAGTACCACGCAAGCGAGTAAGATTGGTAATACCGATGTCAAATGGAGTGGTAAAGGCACACAAACCTTAACAGCTTATCATGATGATGATGGTGATGGTCAAGTTGATACGGGTGAAGAAGTATTAGTCGCAACCATTGACAATACGGGTAACTACAATGTCGAGTTAAAAGATGCGGTTGATCATACTGTTGTTGGTGAAGAAGATGTTGTCTCAGTGAACCTAGGTTTGACGGCAACAGGCTCAAGCGGTACTGGTACTGGTGCGATTACGGTTAATATTGAAGATGACTCTCCACGTGCCTCAGCCGAAAATGTAGCAACACCAGTACCTCCAATTGACGTTAATTTAATGTTGGTTGTTGATGTCTCTGGTAGTATGAGTGATGAGAATCGAATGGCATTAACGAAAGAAGCGTTAAATGCCGCCATCGAAGGGTACGAAGATTTTGGAGATGTTAGGGTTAGATTGGTCGGTTTTTCAACTAATGGCTTTGCAGTCGGTAATAGATGGGTCAATGCCAATGAAGCTAAACGGCTTATTGATGAATTAGGACCAGGAGGTGCAACTCATTATGTTGATGCACTAGAGGAGGCGATGATTGCATTTGATTCTAGTGGTAAGATAGAGGGTGCAATCAATCGCTCTGTATTTATTACTGATGGTAATCCAAGTACGGGTCAGTCGGTAGATAACAGTACAGAGACAAAATGGAAAGCCTTTCTTGCTGGTCAAGATAAAGATGGTAATGAGAGGAATATTGATTCAGTTGCTATAAAAATAGACAGCTCCCCAGCGTGGAGTGTTCCTGCGATTGATCCAATTGCTTTCAATGGGGCGACTGGAGAAGATACTAACGGTAAGTCAGTAACTATACAAGGCTTAAAAAAGGCACTACTCAATGGCATTAATGTAGGTGTAAATAATGGTGACTTGATTGGTAATACTACAGGTTCTCTTGATTCGGGCGGGTTTGGTGCTGATGGTGGTAATATATACCATCTAGAAATGGATGGTCATACCTATCTCTTTAATAAAAAGACGGATACCTTCACTCCGCCAACTACAGTTGGATCTTCTGTCTACGCTTTTGATGATGCTAGCAATACGTTATCGATCAATACATCGAAAGGCGGTGTTTATGTTATTAATTTTGATACGGCAAAATATAACTACAAGGCATCAAAGACAGTATTAGATGACTATCAAGAAAGGATTGTTTACAAAACAATTGATGGTGATGGTGATGATTTAGAGGGTAATTTAATTTTAGATATCTATCGTTTTGAAGCTCGAAATGATGTGATTTTGACCAATCAATCTACAGGAGCAATTGATAAAGCATTGCTTATGGCAAATGATGATACTGATGGTGCTGCAACCTTTGATGGTATTGATAATCCTGATGTTGGAACATTTGTGAATTCAGCTTCAACTGATAAAATTAACTTCACTATACCAGAAAAAGTTACCTTAACAACTAACTATAGTGTTATTAATGAGACCTCGAACTACAATAACACCGCAGCGTATGCCCAAGTAATTAATGATAATGACTTTGGTAAAGTGAATAATTCGGTGGATGCTACTAGATCACCGAATAGCGATGCAGAAAATGTTAAAATAAAAGGCTCTCGATCCTATAATGATACAGACTTTTACCGCTTTAATTTACAAGCTGGTGAAACAGTGGTGTTAGATATTGATACTGATGGACTTGGTAATAGCCAAAGCTTAGATACTTGGATGAAACTGACAGATGCTTCAGGTGTAGAACTTGCAAACATCGATGATAGATGTGGGGATATAGGCAGTACAAACAATGAGTTTGACGCCAAGATTGTTTATACTGCCGATGTTGCTGGTACATATTTTGTCGAAACATCAGCTTGGGGTACTAAGACAGGTAGCTACGATTTATGGATTACTAAATATCCAGATGCTCTTCCTGCAAATTTTGATTACAGTATCACAGAAAGAGACGATACAGACTCTGCCAATGTAGAAGTAATTCAAGTAACTACTGGTACGATTATCGAAGGTACTGCTGGCAATGAAACACTTATGGGTACGAATGGTCAGGCAGATAACCTGAACGCAGGTGCTGGTGATGATGTCTTGTTGTTCGAAGCAGGTGACACCATTAACGGTGGTGCAGGTGATGATATCCTGTCATTGGCAGGGCTGACTGGCAGTATTGATTTGAGCAATGTGAGTAATATCGAGAAAGTTAATATGACTGACGGTAAGGCACAGACGCTTAATATCTCAACTCAAGATGTTCTTGATATGACGAATACTGGTAAGCTGTTTATTGATGCGGACAGTAAAGACAGTATCGATCAAACTGGCTTTACTCAGCAAACAAATAGCGACCAGACTGGCTACACCATGTGGACGGGTAATGGTGCGACCTTGTATATCGATGAGAATGTTGCTGCTGGTAATATCATCTAAACTGTTTGTATTATTAAGATAACGAAACGCCCTCAGCGAAATGATATGAACCCTAAAAGTTGGACATCAACTTTTAGGGTTTTTCAATGAGTAAACTAAGCAAAGAAGACAAAATAGAAATACACAAACAAAGACAACA
>PDWJ01013029.1_pt1 | contig 10790 bp, 6 predicted proteins | sample 1430881 | NCBI WGS metagenome assembly PDWJ01 (sample SAMN01162460, study PRJNA174530) | Oral metagenome, whole genome shotgun sequencing project. | biome: Marine environment; feature: Marine mammal; material: Swab sample of the gingival sulcus; isolation source: swab sample of gingival sulcus... | reverse complement strand
CGGCGTTCGGTAGCGACCCTATTCCGATGGAGTGAAAATGAGCAGCAAGAGGGTTTATTATTTCGGCGACGGAAATGCCGAAGGTGATGGCAGCATGAAGAACCTGCTGGGCGGCAAGGGAGCCAACCTGGCCGAGATGACCAGCCTGGGTATCCCCGTGCCCCCCGGTTTCACCATTACCACCGAACAGTGCACCGAGTACCAGAAGACCCATCAGCTTTCCGCCGAGTTGAAGTCGGAGGTCGCCGAGGCCCTGGCCAAGGTCGAAGGGGTCATGGGCAAGAAGTTTGCCGATGCCGCCGACCCTCTGCTGTTCAGTGTGCGCTCGGGTGCCCGCGTCTCCATGCCCGGCATGATGGATACCGTTCTGAATCTGGGCCTCAATGACGACACCGTTCAGGGGCTGGCCGCCAAGAGCGGCAACGAGCGCTTCGCCTTCGACAGTTACCGCCGCCTGGTGCAGATGTACGGCGATGTGGTGATGGGCGTGGATGGCGAGCATTTCGAGCATGCCATCGATGACATCAAGAAAGATCGCGGCGTGAAGCTGGATACGGAGCTGGGTGTGGATGACCTGAAGGAACTGATCGCCACCTTCAAGGGCATCATCAAAGAACAGAAGGGACTGGATTTCCCCTTCGACCCCATGGAGCAGTTGTGGGGCGGCATCGAGGCCGTCTTCAAGAGTTGGAACGTGGAGCGCGCCATCGAGTATCGGCGCATCAACCACATCCCCGGGGACTGGGGGACGGCCGTCAACTGCCAGACCATGGTCTTCGGCAACATGGGCGACAGCAGCGCCACCGGTGTGGCCTTCACGCGTGACCCGTCCAGCGGCGAGAACTACTTCTACGGCGAGTTCCTGGTCAACGCCCAGGGCGAGGACGTGGTGGCCGGCGTGCGCACCCCTCAGCAGCTGAACAACCACGGCCGCGATGCTCTGCCCGCCGGCAACAGCGCCAAGGATCTGCCCACCCTCGAGGAGATCATGCCCCAGTCTTACGCGACGCTGTGCGAGATTCGCGAAGGGTTGGAGAAGCATTACAAAAACATGCAGGATATCGAATTCACCATCCAGGAAGGTCGTCTGTGGATGCTGCAGACCCGTCACGGGAAGCGCACCGGTGTGGCGGCCATCCGGGTGGCCGCCGAGATGGAGGCCGAGGGCCTGGTGACCAGCGACGAGGCCCTGCTGCTGGTGGAGCCCGCCCATCTGGATCAGCTGCTGCACGATCAGATCGACACCGGTGCCAAACTGGACATCCTGGGTACGGGGCTGCCCGCCAGCCCGGGCGCGGCCCAGGGCGAAATCGTTTTCAGCGCGGAAGATGCCGTGGCGCAGGTGGAGGCCGGCAAGCAGGTGGTGCTGGTGCGGCGTGAGACCAGTCCTGAAGACATTGCCGGCATGAATGTGGCTCAGGGTATCCTGACCAGCCGCGGCGGCATGACCAGCCACGCGGCCGTGGTGGCCCGTGGCATGGGCAAGCCCTGCGTGGCCGGCGCCGGGGAGCTGACGGTCGATAGCGCCAAGGGTGTCATGAGCATCGGCGGCAAGGAGTTCAAGGCCGGGGACATGCTCACCATCAACGGCACCGACGGGTCCATCATCGATGGGGCGCCCAAGCTGGTGCCGCCCCAGATGGACGATCCCAACCTGGCCAAGGTCATGGGCTGGGCCGACGCGACCCGCCGCCTGAAGGTGCGGACCAACGCGGACAGCCCCCACGACAGCCGTCAGGCGCGCGAATTCGGTGCCCAGGGCATCGGCCTGTGCCGGACCGAGCACATGTTCTTCGGCGAGGAACGCATCACGCCCTGGCCAAGCTGCAGCCCATGCAGCAGGAGGACTTCGAGGGCATCTTCCGGGCCATGGAAGGCCTGCCGGTGACCATCCGCCTGCTGGATCCCCCTCTGCACGAGTTCCTGCCCCACGAGAAGGCCGACGTCCAGGCCCTGGCCACCGAGATGGGCGTGGCCGTGGAGGCTTTGCAGCGCAAGATCGAAAGCCTGCATGAAGAAAACCCCATGCTGGGCCACCGTGGCTGCCGCCTGAGCCTGACCTACCCCGAGATCTGCGAGATGCAGGTCAGCGCTATCATCGGCGCCGCTTGCGTCTGCCAGAAGGACGGTGTGGACGTGCGTCCGGAGATCATGATCCCGCTGACGGGCACCCAGCGTGAGCTGGCGGTGCTGCGTGAACTGAGCATCACGGTGGCCGAGAAGGTCATGACCGAGATGGGGGTCAAGGTGGATTACCTGGTGGGAACCATGATCGAGATCCCGCGCGCCGCCCTGATGGCCCACAAGATGGCCGAGGTGGCCGACTTCTTCAGCTTCGGGACCAACGACCTGACGCAGATGACCTTCGGTTACAGCCGGGACGATGCCGGCGTGTTCCTGGGCGAGTACGTCCAGAAAGGCATCCTGCCCAGCGACCCGTTCCAGCAGCTGGACCAGGAGGGCGTTGGCCAGTTGGTGGAGATGGCCGCCCGGAAGGGCCGCGCCACCAACCCGGATATCCATCTGGGGATCTGCGGCGAGCACGGTGGTGATCCCAGCAGCGTGGCCTTCTGCCACAAGGTGGGGCTGGATTACGTCAGCTGCTCTCCTTATCGGGTGCCCATCGCCCGTCTGGCCGCGGCCCAGGTCGTGGTCCAGGAGAAATTGGAAGCCGGCAAGTAGGCGGTGTCCGTTCTCTGGACATCCCCTGCCTGGAGTTGGCCCCTGCTGCTGGTGACAGCGGCAGGGGCCCTGATCCTGACGGTCCGTTTTTACGACCAGAGCCGTCCGCGTCCCACTTCGGGGCTGCGGAAGGCTCTGGTCGTTTTGCGTTGTGCGGCCTTGTTGCTGCTGCTGCTGGGCGTGGCGGGCCCCCTGCTGACCCGTCTGGCCGAGAGGCAGGTGCCGGCCCGTTTGGTGCTGGTTTTGGAAGATTCCGGCAGCATGGCCCTGGAGCATGAACCCATGGCCTTGGAGCATGAACCGGGGGGGCGGACCCGCTGGGAGACGGCTCTGGGCTTGGTGGATTCTCTGGCGGAGGGTTTGGCAGGGATGGATTTGGCGGGAACGGATCCGGCCGTGGCGCCGTGGCTGGCCCGGGGCAACGGCCTGCAGCCGCTACGCCTTTTCCAGAGGGGTGATGCGATCATCCCCGAGCCCGAAGCCCACGGCACCAGCTTGGACGGTCTGCTCAGACAGGTCAAGGCGGCCACCACCACCGAACCGGTGGCCGCCTGGGTACTGCTTGCCGACGGTAATGAGACCCAGCCCGACTCGGGGCCGGCGACCACCCCGGATGTCCCCTTCTTCGTGGTTGGGCTGGGAGATACCGAAGGGAGCGCTGATCGCATGATCAAGGATCTGCGCTACCCTGACACGGCCTTTGCGGAAGACCGCGTCACGGTGGAGGCCACGGTGGTTGATCGTTTCACGGAGAGCCCCGATACCGAACCGGTGGTGGTGCGCCTGCGGGAAGGCGATACGGTCCTGGCCGAGCAGAGCGTGCGCCTGCGGGATGGGGCGGCCCAGGTGTCTCTGGAATTTCTGCCCGGCCGCGCGGGCCTGCGCATCCTGGAGCTGGAGGTTTCCCCCGATGACAACGAGCGTTTCCTGACCAATAACCGGGTGTCTCTGGGTATTGACGTGCGGAAAGCCCGCTCCCGGGTTTTGGTGCTGGCGCCGCGTCCGGGCTGGGATGTGCGTTTCCTGTGCCAGGCGGCGTCCCGAGAGACGCGCTTGAGCCTGGAAGTCGTGCACCGGACGGCTACCGGGCTGGCCTTTGCCGACAGTTTGGTGCCTTTCAGCCCTCCGACGACCGCAACCGGTTGGGGGCGCTATGAAGCCGTGATTCTGGTGGGCTGGGAGGACCTGCCCCAGGATCTGGACCTCTCCTTGCTGGCGGATGCCGTGCGGGAGGGGTTGGGCTTGCTGGTCCTACCCCGGACTCCGGGCACATGGGCCCGCGCGGAACGCGTGCAGAGGCCTGCCGCGCCCCTGGCCGATATTTTGCCGGTGGAACTGGGACAAGGGCGCTGGCGGCAGCAGGCTTGTTTCGTGCGACCGGACAGCCTGGCGGCAGAGCATCCGGTTTTCTCCCGGGTGCTGGCTCCGGGATCCGGTGCTTTTGCCGACCAGTTGCCGCCATTGCCGGCGATCCTGGATGTTGCGCTCAAACCCGGAGCGCGGGCCCTGTTGACGGCCCAGCCGCGCGGAGGGCAGGCGACGGCGGGGTTCCCCTTGCTCGGCCTTTGGCAACCGGGGCGGGGGCGGGCCGTGTTCTGGAGCGGTACCCGTCTCTGGGAGCTGGCTTTCTGGCAGCCGTCCCAGACGGTCGCGTCCCAGGAGCATCCCCCGGCCGTGGAGCGTCTACTGCGGAATCTCATGGTCTGGTTGGCCGATGGCACCCGGGAGTCGGGTCTGCGGTTTGCCGGGCGGCGTTCCTTCTACCAGGAGGGCGAGGGCATGGCCCCGGCCGCTCGCTGGCGGGACATGCGGGGGCTGCCGGTGACGGATCGGTTGCCCATCCTGGAGGTCCGGCCCCTAGGGGCTGCTACCGGTGTTGATGACGAACCGGGGGCTGCCGACTCTCCCATGCGCTTCTCCAGCTCGGGGTATGATCCCCAGCGGGAGGAGTTCCCGTTCCGGGTCCCGGCCTTGCCGCCCGGCCGTTATGCCCTGCGCCTGGAGGGGCCGGGGGATCCGCCGGTGGAAGGCCAGGCCAAGGAAATCATCATCACCGCACACTCGGTGGAAAAAACCCAGGTGCGGCAGGACGCGCGGCGTTTGAAGCAACTGGCCGGTCGGTTGCAGGGGCGCTACCTGGACGCGCGGGACCCGGCCATGACATCCCGCCTGTTGCGGGAACTGGCCGCCCTGGACTGGAGCGGCCGCCGGCTCAGCAACCGTCAGCGGTGGAACCCTGCGGAGGGTTGGCCCTTCCTGGTGGTCGTGGTGCTGCTGCTGGGTTGCGAGTGGTTCCTGCGGCGGCGCCACGGTTTGCTCTGATTCGTACACTCCCTCCCGGAAACGAATGGTCCCATGGGCCACTTCTCTCTGTCGGGCACCCGCCAGGCGCGGGTCCTGCTCCTAAGTATTTTTTGTGTAGTGGCTTACCCGGCCGCCGCCGCCCTGGTCATCAATGAATTCCTGGCCGATCCCGAGGGCGCCGATGCCGGTGGCGAATTCGTCGAACTGCTGAACACGGGGCCTTCTTCGCCAACGGGGCGGTGGGGCCGCAGTGGGAGACCCGCTGGCAGGAAACGGGAAGCCGTCTCCTGGCTGCCGGCGAGTTTTTCCTGATCGTGGACCGGAACTGGACCACCACCGCCGATTTTGACGCCCAGGTGGCTTTGGGGCTGCAGAACGGGCCGGACGCCATCCGCTTGGTCTGTGGAGGCATCGGGCTGGACATGGTGGGCTACGGGAACTTGACGGATCCTCTGATGCGCGAGGGGCAGGCGGTGCCCTTGCCCACGGGCCTGGGGCTGGGCCGCCACCCGGACGGCCACGATACCGACGACAACGCCGCGGATTTTCGGCCCGTGGCCATCACGCCGGGTTGGCGGAATTTTCCGGACCATGCCCTGGAGCTGGTCTCGGCGGCTTGGGACCCGCCTTGCGCTGCATACGCTGGACAAAACTTGTGTCTGGACCTGGCGGTGCGCAACGCCGGTCTGCTGGATTTACCCCCGACAACCTTGGAATTGGTCTGGGTGTCCGCGGAGGGAGAGCCGCTGTTGGCCCTGAACACGGCCTTTGCCGGTTGCCGGGCGGCGGAAACCTGGGCGGCGCGTCTGACCTGCCCGGCTCCCGGGGAGGGACGCCATGGGGTGCGCCTGGATCTTCTGCCCTCCCCGGGCGCGCCTGGGCTGTCTCTGGATCTGGGGAGCCTGCAGGTCGGGCCCGCGACGCTGATCTTGAACGAGGTCCTTCACCTGCCGTCCGCCGGCCAGGGGGAGTGGTTGGAATTGCTGGCCCGGCAGGATCTGAGCACCGCCGGGATGAACTGGCGGGATGAGGATGGGGAGTGGCGGCCTTTGCCCCTGGCTCAGCTGGCGGCCGGGGCCTACCTGGTGGTGGCCCAGGACAGCACCGCCTTGGGGGCCTGGGCGCGGCAGCTGGAGATTCTGGGTATTCCGGTGGAATGCGAGGGAGCGAGCTTGCTGCAAGGGCTGCGCTCGCCCGTGGGGGGATGGCCCAACCTGAACAACAGCCCACCGGCCGGCCGGCCGTTCGCTGAACGCCTTTTGCTGAGTGATGCCGACGGCGTGGTCGTCGACCAGATTGTCCTGCCTGCGGATGGGCAGGGCGGGCTGGATCGTGGGCGTTCCTGGGAGCGTTCCGGGCCGGAGGGAGACGCCCTTTGGCGGGCGTGCCTGGCGCCGGCGGGGGGAACCCCGGGGTGCGCCAACAGCGTGGCCGGCTTCGGTTCGAAGCCGATTCCGGCTCCAGGGCTGTTGGTGATCCGTCCTGCTGTGCTGGACAGGGCTTCGGCCTCCCCGCTGGTCCACTTGGTGTTCGCCCCGCCAATGCAGGCGGTAGCTTGGCATCTGGAGGTGTATGACCTTTGGGGAGAACGGGTGCGGGACCTGGGGGGCGGCGTGGTGAGCGGTTCTCTGGATGATCCGTCCTCGGGAAATCTGCACGCTGGTGATTGGCTTTGGGATGGTCGCGATGAGGCGGGGCAGGATGTCGCTTCCGGGGCCTACATCGTGGTGCTGCTGCTGGCCCGCGGCACCGGGGCGCTGCAGCCTGCCGACCGGGCCCTGGTGGTGGTCCGATGAGCTCCCGGCGCGATGGGTTGGTGATCATCTTGGCCTTCTTGGCATCAAGCCCCGCCCTGGGCGATGGACTGCGGGACGTGCAGGACAGCTGGTTGGTCGATGCCGTCGATATGGCTCGTCTGTTGCGCGGCCCGGGGGCGTCAGAGACCGGTGGCTGGTCGGTGGAGGCCATGCAGGGCCGTTTGTATGGTCTGGCGGAACTTCCCCAGCACGGGCTCAGAGGGCAGTGGCGCAGCCATGGGAAGGGCGGCTTGGCGGTGGGGCTGGCCCGGCAGCAGATGGGCACGGAACTGTTCCGCACCACGGGGCTGGAGGGCCGGGTGCGCTGGGGCACGAACCGGGGCGCGGGGCTGGTGTGCCGCGTGCGGCAGGCGGACAGCGTGGCGGGAGGCTGGCCCGCCTGGTGGCGGTTGTCCGCCAGTTTGCACGGGGTCTGGGCCTTGGGAGCAGGACGGGCGGAAGGGCAGGTCTTCTTGCCCTTGAGCGGTGTCCCGGCCGGTGCCATACCCGAGGGCCGGGAGGCCTTCTGTCGGGGGGCCTGGTGGTCGGGGCCGTGGGTCGTGGTCTGGCAGGTGGACCGTGACCCCCAGGGCCGTCCCTGTTGCGGATGGTCTCTGGATTTGGCCCTGGGGCAGGGAGCGGGTGTCGGGCTGCGGGCCGATGGCACCAGCGGGGTGTTCGGGATGGGGGTCATGCTGCTGCGCGGGGTGTTCCTGTTGCGCACCAGCCATCTGGCGCATCCGCGGCTGGGACTGACGCACCGCTTCAGCGTGGGGGTGGTCAGGCCGTGAGAGAGATTGGGAGGATGCTGGGGGGATTTCTTTTACTGCTGGGGATGGTCTGGGGAGTGGGGACTGCGGATGGCGGAGAGTTGCAGGATGGCGGAGAGTTGCAAGATACCGGAGGGTTACAAGAGAGCAGGGAAGATATTCAGGAGGTGTTGGCCGCCTTCGAGGAGGCGGGACAGGAGAGCTATCTAGTGAGTGGCGAAGCCGGGGACCAGATGGCGGACGTTGCCCGCTGGGCCGGAAAGATATCCTACTGGCATCGATATCAGGCGGGAAGAGATGTGTGGCAAGCCCGGGCCCGGTTGCGGGCTGGAGGGCTTTCCCTGCGGGTCAAGGCGCGTCTCAGGCCGCCGGAGACCGCTACCGGGGCTTCCGGGGCCGCAGGGGCTTCCTGGGCCGCAGGGGCTTGGACCTTGGGCTGGCAAAAGAACAGGGGGCAACTGCGGGCCGGTGGACTGGGGTTGGCGGTGGGATACGGTCTGATGCTTGCGGCCCCGGGGCGCGACGGCGGGTTGGGAGCGGGGACCGCATTCGCCACCCCGAGGGTGCGTTTGCGGGGATGGGGAGCCTGGCCGGCGGAACGGTCGGTGTTCGGTGGCGGGGCGCAGTTTGCGCGGGGCCGCTGGCGGCTGACGGCGGTGCAGGGGGCGCCCGAACGGAATCGGCCGGGAACCGGTTACGGGGCTTTGGTCCTCGAAAGCAGGCAAAAGACACGGAGCTGGGCCCTGGCCGGGGTGCGGGGGCAGGGTGGTCTGGGGGGCGTCAGTTTCAGTGGGTTGACCAGGGGGAGGGGCCATCGGCTGGGCTGGGAGGTCAGCGGACGCCAGGACTCTTATGGGTTGCCGTGGGCCTTGGCCTGGCTGATCTCCGGTCGCTGGGCTACGGCGGGTCGGCTGCGGCTGGAATTCCAGGTGGCCGGCAGCACCAGCGAAGAGGGGCCGTGGACAGGGCGGCGGCCGTCCGTCTTGAGGACCTGGAGCGGTCAGGGATGGGCCATCCGCGGGCAAGGCCCTCTGGGGCCGAACATGAGCGTGGCGCTGCTTTGGGCCCGCAGCGCGGGCAACCGTAGGGAAAGCCAGGGACGGCGTTACGCCCGGGACATGGGCGAGGCCCTCTTTCGGTTTCGGCCGGCCAGCGGTTGGAGCGTTGTGTTGCGGATGCGCGATCGGCGGGATCGGAAATGGGCCTGGTCCCGGGATCATCCCTGGCTACCGGCGGAACTGGTGACCGAGGCACCCCAGCGAGGTCTTTTGATCCAGGTCGAGCGCCACATCGGCAGAAACCGATGGCGCCTGGCCTGGCGCCGGTTGGAGCGGGGGCAGGGCGCGTCAAGGGTCGGCCGGTCCCTGCTGGAATGGAAGGGCCGCCGTCTTCTGGGCCGAGGGATAAAGTTCGGTTGGCATCAGATGTGGGCCTGGGGCCAGGATGTGGATCTGGTGACGGCCATCACTCCGGTGCCGGGCATGGTGCGGCCCAGGCACTGGGGGGGCTGGGCCGCCGAGACGGTGCTGAATCTGGTCTGGGAACGGGCAGGGGGCGGCCTGATCCTGGCCACGGGGCTTTCCCGACGCCTGGCCTGCGGTGACACCGGGGGGGGCGCGGAGTATGCCGCCTGGTGGCATGGCCGGATTTTTTGGTGATCCGGCGGGAAAAACCTTCAATTTGTCTGGCGGGGAGTCGATCCCCAGGATGGACCCCGGACTTGGAAAGGTGATTCTTGGTCACCCAGAAACATGCTCGTCTCATTCCCGGCCGTCTGATGCCGGATGCCCGTAGTCGCCCGGACCCACAAGTGGTCAAGGAGTGGTGCGTCCTGGCCGAGAGCAGCGCCGACACCCCGGACCTGAGCAGGAAGCTCTTCCTGCGTTTGCGGAAATGCGGGGATGGCGATTCGCTCACCGAGCATCTCTTGGCCATCCAGCACCTGGCTTTTGAAGGCGCGCCTGCGGGGGCGTCTCTGCTGGCCGCCTATCTGGATGTGACGACGGCGGGGGCGCGCCTGTTGCCCTACGTGCAGGCCTTCAGCAGTTCTCGCCGCTTGCGGCTTCTTCTTCTGTCCCACGCGGATAATCTGGATCAGACGGCCCAGAGCTGGTTGCAACGGGCTCGTTCCGTGCAAACGCGGTGCTCCAGTTTTCTGGTGGAGCAGGGGCATGGGCCCACGCAAGACTCCGCGGGGCTGGTGGCAGAGTTGCAGATTTCCCTGGAGTATCTGCTGGCCGGGGTGATGAACGGGGGCAAGATCTCGGTGGAGAACCGGCAGCTGCTGGTGGATTTGTTGAACCTGGAGACGGATGCGTGGCAGGAGCGGGTCAGCCGCCTGGCCGGGCTGGTGAATCCTTACCGGGCTTCGGCCGTGACCCGGGTTCTGCCCATTCTCAGCCTAGCCGATGCAGCCATCCGGGATCTGCAGCAACTCATCGGCTGGGTGCAGGCCGGACAGGACAGCCAGGCTTTCAGCCAAAACGGTTTCCGGGCTCTGGAAGTTCTGGAGAACAGCGAATTTCAGACCATCTACAAACGCCTGGGGGCCGACCCACGGCTCAAAGCCCTGCACGAGATGCACATGGGCGGCCGGGACAATCCCCTGAAGACCAGCTTGCTGGCCCATGCGGTGGCCCGTCTGCTGGCCTTGGACAGCCGGGTCCGCCGCCAGGGTTGGGAAGCTTCTCCGTTGAGCTTGGTCGCCGCCGTGGCGACCATCCAGCAGTTCACCCGCAACACCACCGTGACCATTCCTCTGGATAAGGAACAGGAAGCCGTGCTGGAAACGGTGCTGCGGGTGGAAGAGGATAGGGATGTGACTGAGGACGGTGAGCGGGCCGGTCCCGTCGCCTGGAGCCTGGAGGGCGTGGGGTTGGAGCAGGGGCAGCTGGTTATCCGGCTGGATCCGGAAAGGATCAGCCTGTCGGGTTGGCCGACGGGCCTGCCCACCATCGGTGACGTGGATCCCCTGGACGCTCGGGAGCAGATGGAGGCCCTGCGTACCACCGAGGATGAGGCCGCCGCAGAAGTGGATGTGGATAAGTCCAATGCCGCCATGAAGCAGCTGGTCATGTCCAACATCATGTCCACCAGCACCACCCTGGGCTTCCTGCGAAACCCCAAGATTGTGGCCATTCCCGGGCTGGTGGCGGATATCGCTCAGCGCACGCGCAACCCGCAGATCATCGAAACGATCGCCACGGATCGGACCCTGTACACGGGCTTCGCGAATCGG
>PDWJ01006514.1_pt1 | contig 10791 bp, 10 predicted proteins | sample 1430881 | NCBI WGS metagenome assembly PDWJ01 (sample SAMN01162460, study PRJNA174530) | Oral metagenome, whole genome shotgun sequencing project. | biome: Marine environment; feature: Marine mammal; material: Swab sample of the gingival sulcus; isolation source: swab sample of gingival sulcus... | reverse complement strand
TGAAGTAGCTTTTTATCCCAATCCTCAATCGGCACTTCCGCTTGTTGCAAGATTGCGATGAATAAAGCTGCGGAAGTAGTGCTTTCAGGCGGAGCAATGACAGGACTAGCGGCAGGCAAAGTACTCGCCAAATCAGGAGTACTAGCAACTTGATCAGCGGTTTGCACAGCAGCAGGAGACGTTTGCCACCAAGCCAAGGGCATCACAAACAAAGCAATCCCAGCCGCTGACTTGAGTGTAGTGCTCGACTCTTGATGCTTCACCAATAAAGCAATAACACCCGTCAGGAAAAAACCAACTAATCCCGCTACTAAAGCCGATGAAAACGCCAGAATTTGCTGTTTAAAAGGAGGCAAGGCATCGGGGGCAAACCAAAATACCGCTATAATAAAGGCCAATAAAATAAAACCAAAAATCCAACTGCCATAAGCAACATGCTTAGAACGGGTCATGGGGCTACTCCTAAAATTGATATTCGGTCTAGTTTAACCGATAAGTGGCATAAAATACTGCCAAACGACGGGATTTAATATCATTTTTGCAAAGCACGCTTGCACTGCTACACTACGCACCTAACGTAGCGAAGTTTTGCAGTATAATTTTATCAAATAATCAACTTCGCCCGATACGTATGAGGATATGATATGCAAACCCTTCCCATTCCACCGCTTAGCCAAACACTAGACCGTTTCATCACCGGTGTGTCGCCACTGTTAACCGATGATGAGATCAAACAAACCAAAGCCGCTGCCGCTCACTTTGAACGCCACTGTGGCAAGCTGTTGCAACAACGCTTACTTGAATTTGCGCAACAGCAAGATGAAAAAGGCGTTAGCTGGCTAACCGATATTAAATTAGCGGCTTATTTGCAAGATATTCGCCCATTAGCGCTATGCAATAACCCGGGCTTACAGCTCGATTACCCCTCAAGCGACAAGGGTCTGCAACGTGCGGCATCATTTATTCATCGCGTCGCACGGGTTCATATCAATTATCTGAATGGCGAGATTGAGCAGCCCATTGACGCGCGGGGGCAACCCATCTCCATGTACAACTGGCGAGTGCTGTCCGGTGCCATGCGCGAGCCACTGGCAGAGGGTGATCACTACTATTATGCGCCACCGCAAACCGCAAACCGTACCATCAGTCTTATGTGGCAGGGGCATCATATTGCCTTGCAAGTCACCAATGATGAGGGCAAGGTCTTTTCCGTAAAAACCCTGATCGATGCGTTACAAACCATTGTTGATTGTCAATATGAGCGACCAGATTTTAATTTTATGGCACTCAGTGCTTTGGGCAGCCAAAAGACGGGGGCATATCTGAAGACCTTGTGTGACAACCCCCACAACCAAACCGTCTACCACACATTGCGTGATAGTTTATTTTGTTTCTCGCTATACCATTCTGGTGAAAATGAATTCAAACAACTGCACGAACAAACCTTTATGCCGGGATTTGCTTGGCAATATAAACCCTTTAGTTATCAGTTTGATTTAGATTCAGACTTTATTGGTCTGCATTTTGAGCACAGTGAAATCGATGGTGGGGCTTTAAGCCTTATTTACAACCATGCCTTTGAACTTGAACTGGATAATAAAGTCACGGGGCAGCCGACGATTACCCGATTGGATTGGAGGTGTGCAAAGTCAGCCATGATGCCATATTGCAGTTTGCTTTAATCTATGCCCAGCTCAAAGTGTTTAATCAGGTTCGCTTAACATACGAGGCTGTGGACACGAGCCATTATAAAGCGGGTCGTACAGAGGCAATGAGGCCAAACAGTCTTGAAGCCATTGAGCTCTGTCGGGCATTACTAAATGATAATGCCACTAAAGCGCAACTCGATGCCGCATTAGCCGTTCATAAAAAACGGGTCATCGCCTGTAAAACCGGGCAAGCGTATGATCGTCATTTGACAGGGCTGCAAATGATGGCTCAAGAAGATGACGATAGGGATTGCATTAACGCCTTTTTTACAAGCACTGGCTACAAAGCTCTCACCAATGGCGACTTTCTATCCACAACCTCTATGGGTAAACGCTCACCGATCATGCGGATTGCTTTTGTGCCCACCTTAGCTGGGGGATTTGGCGTGTATTACAGCTACGACAATGATGGGTATGAATTTGTGCTCATCGGCGATCAACACAGCAGCCCCTATCTTGATGATATGCGCGATGCCTGCATTGAAGGTACGCATAAACTGATAAAATTGTTTATTAGTAGCTAATGGATTGGGCTTAGTCCGAAGGCTATATCCGTTGTTTTTGGCAAACGCAAAGATAAGGATAGGATATTTGAAAAACTGAAGGGACTACTTGACCAGTACATACTCTCGTTTATCAGGATCAAGTTTTAAGGGGGGGGGACATTCATGCCAATTCTCTGGTTTTGCTCACTGCCGATTAAATATCCTTTAAAGCGCTTAAGTACCCTATCCGTTTTACAATTTTCTCCCGCCATTTAGGTGTTAAACCGACACAATCCGCCAGTGCTTGCAATTGGAATAAATCAGGGCGATGTTCCGCATAAAGGGTTAAAAACTGCCGCAGTGAGATGGGGTTGGGACGTTCAAGCAAGCTAAGCGTGTCGCCTAATTTAAGCGTGCCACCTTGCAATACGCGATAGTACCAACCCGGAATACTGTGCTGATCAATGATTTTCACTATATTGTCATTACCGAATTTGTCATTGATCTTCCAACAAGGCGAACGGACTTGTGAAACTTGTACGACCACCTCAGCACCGAATTGCCAGACATCACCCACATTAACATTATGCTCTGTCATAGCCGCAACACTGATATTTTCCCCCATACTGCCTACAGTAAATTGAGCCGCCAAGTCAGGGAAATGTTCACGCAATACGCTGTAGCTAGTTTGCGCATATTGATGCAATGCCTTTTCTATTCCACCATGTACTTTTTTGTCGGCTTGAATATCGGTAACGATGCCATTTTCATTAATCAAAGCAGACTCAATGGGCGTTTTATAAATGCCTGTGGGGGCATAACGATCACCAATTAAACGGGTTTGGCTGGCAGCGAATAAATGCTCCAGTTGTCCAATTGGTGGGAAACTTGGAGAACTGCTTACTTGGAAACTCATGCGAAAGCTCCTATGCGCAGAGCGTAGAAGCTTTCTCGGAAGCTAAATATTAGCTGCCGCATTTAATGGATGAAAAAGTATCGCAACGATGGTAATTTGAATTACAGATTGAGTTATCACCAATAGTCATCGTTTCCCCTGTTATATTTCTTTCCTTCTGGAAAGAAACTAACTTTTTGTAACCCTTGGCTTTGCAGAAAGCATAAGCAGCCGGTCTCCCACATGCATCGGAAAATGTTTTACACCAATCAAGGCGGTAATTGTTATGACGGGGATTTAAAAAAACCTTATACTTTTCCACGCAAGTGATCGACTTAAAAGAATCACACCGATGGTGTTGCGGATCACAGATCGAATTCTGACCTATAGTCATGGTCTTAAAACCAGGATGATTCCACTTGACAAAATTTGACGCTTTCTGGTGGCCTTTGGAACGACAATAAGCATGTGCCGCTGGTGCACCGCACTTCCCTTCAAAGATTCGACACCAATCTAGCCCCAACCCTCGATATTTTGGCGCATTATACTGGACAGCAGCAGCGCTGACAGCAGGCTGCAAAATGGTCATGGCGATTGCAACTAGTAGAAGGTAAAATTTTCTCATGATAAACACCTTTGCTCGAATTAAAATAACCTCGCCCACTATTACTAAACTAAGCGATTTAACCAGACCTACGTTTCACAGCCGATAGTTAAACCTAAACTGTTATTTTTATTTCTATTCTGCCTGAAAACAACCTACCCTGCTATTTTCGCAGCAGACGGTGATGAAGAAAACTGCAAGAAACCTCCACTACAATAAATTTTAGTAAGCCAACTCCGCTTCAGCAGGTTCTTTTGCACCTGTCATATAAGCCACCGCATCCGACATGCTATGTTCTTTTGGATTAATCACACACAGTCTGTGACCTAGGCGATGCACATGAATCCGATCAGCCACTTCAAATACATGCGGCATATTATGTGAAATTAGCACAATGGGAATTCCTCTGCTTTTGACTTCTAGCATCAACTCCAGCACCCGCCGACTTTCTTTAACCCCCAAAGCTGCCGTAGGTTCATCCAAAATCACCACTTTAGAACCAAACGCAGCCGCACGAGCCACCGCTACACCTTGGCGCTGGCCGCCTGATAAAGTCTCTACCGATTGATTAATATTCTGAATGGTCATCAAACCTAATTCGGAGAGTTTATCGCGGGCAATTTGCTGCATTTTAGGACGATCCAGCATACGTAAATACTTACCTAAAAAACCTTCTCGCCGCAGCTCTCGCCCCATAAACATATTATCTGCAATCGACAAAGCAGGTGATAAAGCCAAGTTTTGATAAACCGTTTCAATCCCAGCTTCACGCGCTTGCAAAGGAGAATCAAAGGTGACTCGCTGCCCTTCCAAATAAATTTCACCTGCATCAGGCTGAAGTGCGCCTGAAATAGCCTTAATCAAGGTGGATTTACCTGCGCCATTATCGCCAATAACAGCAATAATCTCATTCGGGTATAAATCAAAATCACAATGATCCAGAGCCGTTACCTTGCCAAAACGCTTGACTAAATGACGAACTTTTAAAATTGGTTCTACACTCAGTTCTGTACTCATGACGACACCTTTCTAATCCATTGGTCAATCGCTACGGCAATAATAATCAGCCAGCCAATGGCAAATACCTGCCACAATACATCCACACCCGCAAGACGCAAGCCAGACTGGAATACCCCCACGATCAAAGCACCAAATAAAGCCCCAAGAATCGAGCCGCGCCCCCCAAATAAAGAAATTCCGCCAATGACCACTGCCGTAATGGATTGCAGATTGCCTTCATAAAAAGACTGTGGCGAAATCGAGCCAACTCGACCAATTGAAGCCCAAGCTGCAAACGCACAAATCAAACCTGCCACCGCATAAACCGAAACTAAGGTGCGATCCGTCCGAATACCTGACAGCTCAGCCGCAGCCTTATCATCACCAATGGCATACACATGCCGCCCCCAAGCAGTTTTATTCAAGACATACCACAGCAGCACAAATACCAACACCATTAAAATTGAGCCATAGGTAATATTGGCACCACTGATTTGAAAATTATTGCCAAAAAACTTTAGTAAAGCGGCATGCGTATCAATGTCCTGACTACGAATCGACTGAGCATCCGACAGCCACAAATTCAGGGCAAAAAAGATATTCCAAGTCCCCAAAGTGACAATAAAGGGCGGTAAGCGCAGTTGGGTGACCAATAAACCATTTACCAAACCCGCTGCTGTTCCTAAAGCAAACGAAGCCAACAAGGCCAAGGGAGCAGGCACTCCGAAGCTAATCGCCAGTTTACCTGCAATAACAGACATCAAAACCATAATCGCTGCGACCGATAAATCAATCCCAGCGGTAATAATAATTAAACTTTGTGCAGCAGCTAAAATGCCAATAATCGACACTTGTTGCAGAATCAAAGACAGGTTAAACGGTGAAAAAAAACGCTCGCCTGCCAATAAACCAAAAACCAATAAGCTCAAGGCCAGCACAATCACTGGAACCATGGTGGGAAAAGCATGTAGAAAGTGCTGGATATATCCCAGCGGCGAACGTTTAGGTGCTTCAAACTGCGCTACCGTACTCGCAGCGCCCCCCAAGCTAGACTCATAATGATTAGAATGATCAGCCGACGTGGAAGTATTCATACTCGTGCTGCCTCCAGCGCGTGTAAACGCTTCCCCAATCTTTTGAGGAAGCGTTTACTGAAAACAATCAAGGGGAAATAATCAGCAAGGTATCAGGAAACTTAGCCCCAGCACTTTGCCAAACCTTCTTCAGCATTCAAAGACGGTAGACCTTCTACGGGTTGATTCGTAATTAGCTCAACCCCTGTATTAAAGAAATCCAAGCCTTCGGTGTTTTGTGGTTTCTCGCCCGTTTCGGCAAATTTCTTAATGGCTTCAACCCCTAAAGAGGCCATTAACAGCGGAAACTGCATAGAAGTTGCACCAATCACACCTTCTTTGACATTTTGCACACCTGGACAACCCCCATCAACAGACACAATCAAGACATCTTTTTCTTTACCGACCGCTTTTAAGGCTTCATAAGCCCCTGCCGCCGCAGGCTCATTAATGGTGTAAACCAAATTGATTTCAGGGTCTTTCTGCAAAAGATTTTCCATTGCAGTTCGTCCTCCCTCCTCATTGCCATTGGTAACATCTGAACCGACAATACGGCTATCGTCTTCATCACCGATTTTCTTGGCATCTTTGACATCAATACCAAAACCCGTCATAAAGCCTTGATTACGCAGATAATCCACTGATACCTGACTAGGATTTAAGTCCAAAGTAGCAATTTTTGCATCAGCAGCCTTATCGCCCATTTGTGCCTTAGCCCACTTACCAATCAAAACACCCGCCTTGAAATTATCCGTTGCAAAAGTCGCATCTGCTACATCCGCAGGCTCAAAAGGCGTATCCAGTGCAATCACTAGCAAACCATTATCACGCGCTTGTTGAACAACAGGTGCTAAGGCACGACTATCAGATGGGGTAATTAAAATACCTTTTGCACCCGAGGCAATGCAGGTTTCAACCGCAGCCACTTGCGTTTCCACATCACCGTCCAGCTTGCCTGCAAAGGTTTGTAGCTTAATGCCGCTTGCTTCTGCCGCTTGGGTAGCGCCCTCTTTCATTTTAACAAAGAATGGATTGGTATCCGTTTTGGTAATTAAGCAAGCCCCAATGTTCTCAGCCATCGCTGGAGCAGCCGACACGCCAAACAAAACAGCCGCAGCCAAAGAGAGTTTCAGGGGTGAACGCATGACTTTCATAAATCTACTCCAAATAATTACACATTATGACGTGATGAGTGCACTAAGCCACTCAGTCTACTTTATCTACTTTGATTGAATACTGGATCACAGCTTAAATCACAGTTTCTTGATGCCTCCGAAACAGATTAAGCTTGAATGAATGGGCTGTCAATAATAAATAAATCCAGTTGATTTATCATTGAAGCACAAAGTAATTCTGACTAAGATAGCTAGACCCAGACAGCGGAAAATCTCACCCATGCCCTTAATCGTCACAGCCAACACGTCACCTAATAGCAAGGAAGGTATGCGTGGTTCCAATCAAACCGGCGTACGTGCTTGGAATGAGCGTTTGGTTTTATCTTTATTACGTTTACACGGCGCTTTACCCAAAGTAGAAATCGCTCGACTCACTGGCCTTTCGGCACAAACTATTTCAGTGATTATGCGTTCCTTGGAAAAAGAAGGACTATTGCGCAAAGGAAAACCCCTTAAAGGTAAGGTCGGCCAACCTTCTGTGCCATTCACCCTAGCCGCCAATGGGGCGTATTGTTATGGCTTAAAAATCGGCAGACGCAGTAGCGAATTAATCCTTAGTGACTTTTTGGGAAAGATACAACAACGACGTTTACTGCGCTACCCTTGGCCTAAAGTCAGCGAGCTGATAGACTTTGTTAAACAAGCGATTAGCGAGATAGAAAGCCAACTCAGCCAACAACAACGCAATCGCATTGCAGGCTTAGGTATTGCTCTGCCCTTTCAATTATGGAAATGGGCACCGATTGTTGGTGCGCCCGACGATGAAATGAATGAATGGCAGCATTATGACATTCGCAGCGAGCTGGCCGCACATTATGATTTCCCCATCTTTTTGGAAAATGATGCCACCGCCGCTTGTGGTGCTGAATTAGTATTTGGCACGCATCCCTTGCCGCAAGATTTCGTATACTTTTACGTGGCCTTTTTTATTGGTGGTGGTGTAGTGCTTAATGGCAGTCTTTATTCAGGGCGCAGTGGCAATGCAGGTGCATTAGGTTCCATGCCAATTCCAAGTCATAGTGGCCATACGACCCAATTGATTGATCAAGCCTCCTTGATTGTCTTGGAGCGCATGCTATTACAGCAAGGCTACGCCGCTGATCGTATTCTAGAACACTCTGATCATTGGGACATCCCTCCATCTATTTTAGAGCAGTGGATACAACAAAGCGCACAAGCCTTGGCTTATGCCATTGCCGCTTCTATAGCAGTGATTGATTTCGAAGCTGTTTTACTGGATGGCTGGCTTCCTAAAAACGTACTACAAGCCATGCTGAAACAAACAGAACAGCAGCTCAACCAACTCAATCTAGCAGGATTAACGCAGCCAAGCTTAATGGCGGGTCATTTGGGCACAGAAGCGCGTGTTCTCGGCGCGGCTAGCTTGCCACTCTCGGGGCGTTTTCTAGTGGATCATAATGCCTTATTCAAAGCCACAAAAGCCGAATAAAGCGTATTCACACCACATAATCAGCCTTTACCGAATGCTGCATAACCAACTGAGCATTGGCTAAATCATTGCCATAAACCTTGGCTTCCGCTTGTTCCTGGGTGTAGCCATGCCCCAGCCAGCGCAATAACAAACGTTGCTCTAGTTCATCGGGCAGAACTTCCAGCCAAATACTCATATCCCATAGCGTATGCAGTGGCTGCCATGTGGCGTAATTGAGCAATAAATAATTGCCTTCCACCACCACAAAGTGATGCTGTGCCTTGACTTGTCCAGCCCCTGCAATCGCTTTATCAAACTCGCGGTCAAATAAGGGAAAGATCACCTCATCTTCCTGCTTAATGCGGCGGATTAAATGAATAAACCCGGCCACATCAAAGGTTTCAGGTGCGCCTTTACGTGCTAATAAACCCTGCTCACGCAATAAGGCATTATCCAAATGAAAGCCATCCAGCGGCACCACTACTGCTCGCTCGCTAGCCGAATGCTGGTTTAATTGTTCAACCAGTTTTTTTGCCAAAGTACTTTTACCCGAGCCAGGCGCACCTGCCAATGCAATAACAATATGCTTCACACCTTGAGCTTGCGCAGTTCGCGCCAGAATACTTTCAATCATGCTTTATTATAACGCTTTGCAAAGATGACCTGTTTAAATGGATCAGTAACTTAAATGACTCAACTCGGAAATGCAAACGATACCCCTTCACGCACACCGGCGGAAGGCCAACGCTGGGTAATTGTTTTTCTGCGGGTATAAAAACGCACACTGTCTGGACCATACGCAGACAAATCACCAAATAATGAGCGCTTCCATCCGCCAAAGCTATGGTAAGCCACAGGCACAGGCAGAGGAATATTCACGCCGACCATGCCGACTTGAATACGATCAGTGAAATAGCGTGCCGCTTCACCATCGCGCGTAAAGATGCACGTACCATTGCCATATTCATGAGCATCGATTAAATCCATAGCTTCCTGCATGCTGTTTACACGCACGATCTGCAAGACAGGGCCAAAGATTTCTTCTTGGTAGCTGAGCATATCAGGGCGCACATGATCAATCAGCGTTGCGCCAACATAAAAGCCGTTTTCATAGCCAGCCACCACAGTATTGCGCCCATCGACGACGACTGTAGCACCATCAGCCTCAGCACTGCTAATATAGCCTTTTACTTTTTCCTGATGAGCCTTAGTAATCAAAGGGCCAAAATCATTATTTTTATCTGACCAAGCGCCTGTTTTCAGGGACTGCATAGCCATACGCAGCTTATCGACCAACTGATTAGCAGTCTCTTCGCCGACTGCAAGTGCAACCGGCAAAGCCATACAGCGCTCGCCCGAAGAGCCAAAGGCAGCACCTAACAATTGATTAACCGCATTATCCAAATCCGCATCGGGCATAACAATCGCATGATTTTTCGCGCCACCCAACGCCTGACAACGCTTACCTTTAGCAGTAGCAGTGGTATAAACAAACTCAGCAATCGGTGTCGAACCGACAAAACTCACCGCTTGAATACGCTTATCCTGCAATAAGGTATCCACCGCTTCCTTATCACCATTAACGACATTTAATACCCCAGGCGGCAAACCTGCTTCATGGGCTAATTGAGCGACCAGCATCGTTGAGCTGGAGTCACGCTCAGAAGGTTTGAGTACAAAGGTATTGCCACAAGCAATGGCGGCTGGATACATCCACAAAGGTACCATTACCGGGAAGTTAAACGGCGTAATCCCCGCTACCACACCGAGCGGCTGAAACTCGCTCCAAGAATCAATTCCAGAACCTACATGCTTGGTATATTCGCCCTTCAGCATTTCCGGGATATAGCAAGCAAATTCCACATTCTCAATACCACGCTGTAATTCGCCGCCTGCATCGTGTGCAATCTTGCCATGCTCCATGCCGACTAATTGATTGATGGTGTCAGCCTTTTCTTCCAACAGTTGCTTGAACTTAAACATCACGCGAGCACGGCGCGCAGGAGGCGTATCACGCCAAGCAGGAAAAGCCGCCGCTGCTGCCGTAATCGCCTCTTCTACAGTGGCTTTACTGGCTAACGCCACTTGCTTTTGAACTTCGCCCGTAGAGGGATTAAATACATTTTGCGTTCGCGCCGTATCTTCGCGCAGCTCGCCATTAATCAAATGTCCGATGGTTTCCAAAATAAACTCCTCAATTAAAGGTCTAGCTCAGTCGTCTAGCTCAATCCCGGCATTCTCACACAAACGTCGCAGATTATTACACCCCATTGTCGCATAAGTCAGCGGATGGGCAACGGCGGGGTCTTGCTCCGCTTCGACAACCAACCAACCGCGATAGTCGGCCTGTTTGAGTTCAGCAAACAAGCTGGCATAGTCGACACAACCATCGCCCGGTACGGTAAACACACCATTCAAT
>PDWJ01005232.1_pt1 | contig 10791 bp, 9 predicted proteins | sample 1430881 | NCBI WGS metagenome assembly PDWJ01 (sample SAMN01162460, study PRJNA174530) | Oral metagenome, whole genome shotgun sequencing project. | biome: Marine environment; feature: Marine mammal; material: Swab sample of the gingival sulcus; isolation source: swab sample of gingival sulcus... | reverse complement strand
AAGAAAAATAAGCCGAAGTGATGAAATTGGCAGACATGACGGACTCAAAATCCGTTGGCTTTAAAACCGTGTGGGTTCGAGTCCCACCTTCGGCACCATCTGGCCAAACCCTATAAGGGTTTTTTTAAAGGAGAAGATATGTTGTGGTTTACAATATTTATAGGAGTTGTTTCTGGTCTTGGTCTATTCATATATGGTATGAGAATTATGTCTTCCGGACTGCAAAAGGCAGCTGGAAATAAGTTAAAGAATATCATTAAGGCATTAACAATAAACAGGTTTATGGCTGTTATTGTGGGAATGGTTGTTACAATGATCATTCAGTCATCTTCTGCAACTTCAGTTATGGTTGTGGGATTTGTAAACGCAGGAATAATGAAGCTTACTCAAGCTGTTGGTGTTATACTTGGGGCAAACATAGGTACCACTATAACAAGTCAGCTTATAGCACTTGACCTAGTAAAAATTGCTCCTGTATTTGTAGCAATAGGTGTATTTCTACAAATGACAAAGAAGCAACTGAAAATTAAGAATACAGCGGAAATACTTATAGGATTTGGTATATTATTTGTCGGTATGGGTATTCTAAAGGATGCTCTAAAACCGTTACAAGAAATTCCTCAATTTAAAGAAATGCTCGTAACCTATGGTACACATCCTATACTTGGAATAGTTATAGGTTTTATGTTAACTCTTATTCTTCAGTCTTCATCAGCTACCATGGGTATATTAATAGCACTTGCGGGAGTGGGTTTAATACCTTTTAATGCAGCACTATATATTATATATGGAGAGAACATCGGTACATGTACAACAGCACTAATATCAAGTATTGGATCTTCAAGAAAGGCAAAACAAGTTGCCGTCATGCATTTAAGCTTTAATATCATAGGAACAGGACTATTTATGCTGTTACTAAATGGACCCCTTACAAAAGCTGTGTATTTCTTAAACTCAACAAGCGTACCAGCACAAATAGCTCACGCACATACTATATTTAATATTACAAATGTTGTTCTTATGTTCCCATTTGCTCCACTACTTATTAAATTAGCTGAGTTCTTAGTTCCAGATTCAGAGGATGAGGAAAAAGAACAAATACTATATCATCTTGATGAGAGAATTCTTGCTACACCATCAATTGCAATTAGAAATACAATGCAAGAACTTGTAAATATGGCTGAAAAAACAAAGGATGCACTAAACTCATCAATAGAAGCATTGCTTAAACAAGATAAAGATAATGTTATGGACACCTTTGAGAATGAATCAGTTGTAAACTCTTATCAGAAAAAAATTATGGAATATTTAAATGAGATATCAAAAACTCAGATATCAGATTCTGACAAAGATGTCATACTAAACATGTATAAGATAGTAAATGATATTGAGAGAATTGGTGATCACTCAGAAAATATTGCAGAATTAGCTGGTGAGTGTATTGATAAAGAAATTAAGTTTGATGATAAAACTATAGAAGACATGAAATTTGTAATAGATAAAGTGCTTATAGGTTATTATAAAACCGTTGAAGCAATGAGATTAAATAGTACGAATCCAGAAGAAATATTAGCAATAGAAAAAGAGCTTGATTATTTGAAAGAAAGTTCGAGACTGTCACATATAGAAAGAATGAATAAAAACCACTCTTCTGTTGAATCAGGAATAATCTACCTTGATTTACTAAGTAACCTCGAGAGGGTTTCAGATCATTGTAAGAAGATAGCTCTTTCTATTAAGGATATAAATGTATAAGTATAATGGGGACCAATCGGTCCCATATTTTTTATCGTTTGTTTTTTTCTGTTTTTCCGAGTTTTACTTCAATTGTCTTTAACTCATTATTTCTAAATATCTCAATCTTAACGATATCTCCTGGAGCATGTTTCCTTATCTCATAACCTAGTATATTAGAATTATGAATCTCCACATCATCAACTTTAACTATTAAATCATTTGGTAAAATACCTGACTTATCAGCTGCTTGATTTGGTACAACCCTTTTTACAAGTACACCTTTAGGTATTTTATTGATTTCCAAAAATTCTAAGTCTAAGTCCTGAGTCCCTACTCCTAAATATGCTTTTGGTAGATATCCTTTTGATAATATTACATCAGATATGTTCGTTGCTGCACTTATTGGTATTGCAAATCCCATACCTTCAACACCTCTTCCAGAGTTAGTCATTGCAATCTTTAGTACATTGATACCAATAACTTTACCATTTGCATCTACAAGAGCTCCTCCAGAATTACCTGGGTTTATCGCTGCGTCCGTTTGTATTAGTTTGTACGAAAACTTACTAGCTCTATTATCTACATCTCTTTCAAGTGCTGAAATAATACCTTTAGTAACAGACTGACCATACCCTAGTGCATTACCTATCGCAAAGACATTCTCTCCAATTTTAAGATCTTTTATATCCCTAGTGCTAGGTACAGTTAGCTTTTCTTGAACTTTACTTTTATCAAGTTTTAATACTGCAATATCAGTGTCAGCATCAGATCCAACTATCGAAACTAAAACATCTTCCTCGTTCAATCTTATACTTACTTTAGCACCATCTCTAATCACATGATTATTCGTTATGATATAGTAATAGTCTTTGTCCTCTTTATATAACACTCCAGAGCCAGATGAAATATTTCGCATACCATAACCCCATACATCACTTTTAACATTTACGTTAAAAACTGAATCCTGAGCTTTATTTATAGCGGTTATTGTATCAGAATTATTGGTATTATTAGAAACAACAACTTCTTCTTTAACATTTTCTGTAGTTCGCTCCTCTTTTGAGTTATCTATTTTCCTATCCTGTAAAGCATCAAAAGTAAATGCGAAAACAACTCCCGTTATGATACACATTATAAGAACAATCATTGCCTTTTTTAAGAAATCTTTCAATAATTTCACCCCCTAATCAATATATTCAATATCAATGTTTTCAAGGCGTTTTCTAAATGACTTTTTAAATAGCTTTATATACTCTTCCCTTAATTCTTTTTGCTGTTTTTCTTCTTCTGGGGTAAGTCCTTCTGTCTTTTTCTTATTCGCTAAATAATTAATTTTGTCTATTAATTCTTTATTCATGGTTTACTATCACCTCATACGCCTTTAACATGTCCTCTTGAATAAACTTATCCTTTTGCATGTAGTCAACGTTTTCTCTAAGCTTATCATAAAGCGCTTTTGTCTTTCCTGCCATTTTATTATAGCCATCAATTATGTCAATCGCTTGACAAGCACAAAGCAATTCTATTGCAATAACATTTCTTGTGTTGAAAAGAATTTCGCTAGCCTTTCTAGCTCCAATCGTTCCCATAGAGACATGATCTTCTTGGTTTGCGCTTGAAGGTATGCTATCAACACTAGATGGATGCGATAAAACTTTGTTTTCTGATACTAAAGATGCAGCAGAATACTGAGCAATCATAAATCCTGAGTTGAGTCCTCCTTCTTTAATTAAAAATGCAGGAAGATTACTAAGTGCTGGGTTAACCAGTCTCTCTATTCTTCTCTCTGATATATTTGCAAGTTCACTAATAGCTATTGACATAAAATCAAACGATAAAGCCATTGGTTGACCGTGGAAGTTACCCCCACTAATTGCGTTATCACTGAAAACAATCGGATTATCAGTAACAGAGTTTATTTCAATAAGTATTTTATCTTTAACATAATTTAATGCATCAAGACTTGCTCCATGCACTTGAGGAATACATCTAAGTGAGTATGCATCTTGCATTCTAACTTCACCTTGCCTTGTTGAAAGCTTTGATTCACTTAGAATACCATGCATATCTGCAGCTATTTTTACTTGCCCAGCATGGTTTCTAATTGTATGAATTCTACTATCAAAAGCATCTATAACACCACTTAAAGCTTCTAGAGTAATTGATGATACTACATTTATTGCATCAATAAGTTTTAGAGCATCGTAACAAGTAATAAGTCCGATTGCTGTCATTACTTGAGTCCCATTAATAAGCGCTAAACCTTCCTTTTCTTCAAGTTCTATAGCTTCTAAATTGTACTTTTTAAGCACATCAATAATATCTACTATTTCATCATTATATTTGCACTTACCAAAGCCAATTATAGGATGAACCATATGTGATAGTGGTGCTAAATCACCTGATGCTCCAAGAGAACCTTTCTCTGGTATAAGTGGAAGGATGTTTTCATTTAGCAAAAAAACTAAACGTTCAATAGTTTCTGGTCTAATACCAGAATGGCCTTTGGATAATGCGTTAATTCTAAGAAGCATTACCGCCCTGGTTTGTTCTTCATTCAAGTATTCTCCTACACCAACACTATGCGATAATATTAAGTTCTTCTGCAAAAGCTTTGCCTCGCTACTAGATATTTTTATATCTGAAAACTTACCAAAGCCAGTTGTTATTCCGTATAGTTTTTTATTCTCTTTTATAAAAGAATCCACATAATTCCTTGATCTTTTTATGTTGGAAACTGCTTCCTCAGAAAGCTGAATTTTTTCATGGTTCCTAGCAACAGCCATAACACTTTCAAGCGTTAATGATTTACCATCAACAATTATCATTTTAACTCCTTATCTTATCTCAATACCACTAAATGAGGCATTATAATAAACTGTAATTATTAAAGCTGACCCTTCATTACTTTCATACTTATTCTCTATACCACAGAATGATGAATTATCTTTGAGTACTAACTTATATCCTTTTGGGAGCTTCATTTCAACTCCACCAAATTTACAATCAACATATATTTTTAAATCCTTGCTCAAAGTTATACTATTTATGTTTACATCTGCTCCACCAAATAGAACATCAACATATAAAACATCATTATCATTTTCATCCACTTCAATATCTCTCTGACTAAAGTAAACGCTATTTTTTCTTACTTTCTTTCCTTTTATCTTTTTTATGTTTCTACCTCTATCTGAAATCACTATCAGTACACCGATAAAGATTATTAAAACTGGGAAAAAGTATTCTCTAAGATTTAAATTTATACCTATTACTGGTAAAAGAAAGTATAAACCAAGTACTGATAAAAAAAGTCCAGTTTGATATCTTTTATTGTATAAATCTCTAACTCCAAAATATATCAGTATAAGTGGCCAAAACTTAAAAATATGTCTTAATTCAAAGTCCCATCCATAGTAATTGGCTCCTACATAAAATAATCCTATAATTATAAGTAATACTCCAAATATTTTTTTACTCATTTCCCCTCCTAATAAATCCGTTAAATATCTCATCAGCTTTAGCTTCAAATGCGAAATCCAAATCTTCAAAAGTCATTTTTTCACAGTGAAGCATTAACCTACTGTATTCTTCTTTACCATAAAGCTCATCACCAACTATTGGGTGCCCAATATGTGCTAGATGAGATCTAATCTGATGAGTTCTTCCTGTTAAAGGTATTGCTCTAACTAAAGTATGTTCGCCGTTACTCCTAATAGGTATGATATTTGTTATAGCTTTTTTTCCATTGCTATCCACTACCCTTTTTGGTGAATCAAGTTCTTTTAGAAGTGGCTTATCAACTATAATCTCTTTAGTTAATTCACCGCTAACTACAGCCAAATACTCTTTTTTTACCCTTCTATTAGATAACTCATTAGAAAACTTATTCATACTATACTTATTTTTTGCAACCACTACAATTCCAGATGTCCCCATATCAATCCTATTTACAAACCTAACTTTATAGTCTTGTCCATTGATTTTCTGATAATATGTTATCCCATTAAGAAGAGTTCCTGTTTTAACCCCATTTGTAGGGTGAACAACAACTCCACTATTCTTGTTTACTACTATTATCATATCATCTTCATATACAACGTCTATAGCCATTTCATACGGTTCATAAGTATTCGTTTCATATCCTAGGTCAATTGATACTTTACTACCTTTAAACACGTTCTCATTTAATCTCATAAGCTTATCGTCAACTGTTATGTGCTTACCTCTAATTAATTCGCTAATGAGTCTAGATGAAAGCTCTAAGTCTTCTTTTAATATTTTCTTTAAAGTTTTATCTTCCTTATTTACATAATCAATTTTCATTGTTTATTATTTCTCTCATCGCTATAACCACTTTATCTATATCACTTTTTTTAATGCCAATATGCGTTACAAATCTGTATACTCCACCTTCTTTGTCATTAATGAGTATATCTCTTTTGATAAGCTCATCAACTAGATTAACATCAGAGTTAAATTTAAAGAAAACCATATTTATATCAAGTCTATCCCAATATACGCTTATTTCTTTAAATTCATCTAAACAAACCCCAAGATAGTCAGCATTAATATGATCTTCTTCTAGTCTATCTATCATATTATTAATAGCAACTATCCCTGCAGCGGCAATAATCCCTACTTGTCTCATACCACCACCCATAAGCTTTCTGTATTTTCTAGCTTTTGATATAAAGTCGTCACTTCCAACTAGTACAGAACCTATTGGTGCGGACAAACCTTTAGAGATACAAACAGAAACACTATCAGCGTACTTAGCTATCTCTATTGCTTTTACATCAAGACTTAAAGCAGCGTTAAATATCCTAGCTCCATCCAAATGTATTGGTAAAGAGTTTTCTTTAGCTATTTCGCTAACCTCTTTCATATGAAAATTTGGTATTGCTCTACCGTTACTGTGAGCATTTTCTAGACATATAAGTGATGTTTTTGGATAGTGAATATTGTCACCTCTAATTAGCGACTTTAACTCATCCAAATCATATTCCCCCATTATACTATTAGCTGTTCTAACAGTTACAGCAGATAATAAAGCTGCTGCCCCTACTTCATGTTCTACTATGTGAGAATCTTTTAATGCTATTACTTCATCACCTCTCTGCGTATGAGTAAGTATTGCTAATTGATTAGAAAATGTACCACTTGGAACAAATAGGCCTGCTTCTTTCCCTAGTTTATCGGCAACTATTTTTTCAAGCTCTTTTACAGTATTATCATCGCCATAAACATCGTCTCCGACCTCGGCCTTATAAATAGCCTCTCTCATTTCTATAGTGGGCTTAGTAACCGTATCACTTCTTAAATCAATCATAATAACTTCCTCCTAATACAATTATTATAACATAATTATTTATTCTTATGGTATAATTATCATTGTAAAAAATAACATATAATTAGTTGTGAAGGAGTTACTATGAATAATGCAATTATTAACAAATTGTTGCCACTATTAATTACAATTATAGTAGCAATAGTATTGATTGATATATTTTTTAAATTTATCGGTATAATGATGCCATTTATAATAGCCTATTTAATAGCATCACTAGCATACCCTATAAAAAAGAAACTGCTCAAAATAAAACTAGGGAACAGTTTCTCATCTATTGTCTCTATAATACTTATATTTTTGATTATTCTAACCATACTTTTTGGAATCGGTTTAATAATAAAATCAAATGGTGCTTACATAGTAAATGGGATACAAAATATAATTAGCGCAGTTACAAAAGGGCTAGATAATTTTGGGAAAATACTAAGCGAGAAGATACCTGCCCTTCAAGAGAGCAAAATAGATACATCTTATAAAGAGATTGTAAAGAAAATTTCTGAGAATTCAGCTACAATTAGCAAACATGTTTTATCTTTTGCCAAAGATATCCCAAAAATGGGATTGTTTGTGATAATTACGATAATAGCCTCTTTCTTCACTATTATCGAATACGAAAAAATTCTTATTTTTTCTAGAAAGCTAATTGATAGGCTGCCAATACTTAAAAAAACTATTAAAATATTAAAGGAGTCAGTTTTTATCGGAATGAAATCATGGTTTAAGGCTCAGCTATTCATTATGTTGTTTTCTTCCATAATATGTTCTCTAGGTTTTTTATTATCCGGATATGGATACTGGTTATTACTCGGTATTATTGTAGCTGTAGCAGATGCACTACCTATTATAGGAAGCGGCGCATTTCTAATACCTATAGCACTATATAATATTTTGGTTGGAAAAATATTTATTGCAATAATAATGTTTACCTCTTACGTGTTAGTAATAATTACTAGGCAGATGATTGAACCTAGAATAGTTGGAAAATCACTTGGAATAAATCCACTACTAACTCTTATTGCAATATACTTAGGATTTAGATTTGGTGGTTTAATTGGAGTATTTATTGCTATATTCTTACTAGTAATTATAGTTGGATTATATAAAGCAAAAGGAGAAAAAAATGATTTATTATCTTGAACCAAAGCACATGACTAAAGATGAAATAATTGAGGCGCTTAAAGACAACAATAATATTAAGTTTGTGTCTTTTGTCACTATTGACCTTGCTAATAACAGAACTGATGAAAGAATTCCTGTAGATATATTTATAGAAAACTATGATGAACTAATGAAAAAAGGTATTCAAACAGATGGTTCAAGTGTTAGTCTACCTAAAATAGCAGATATTAATAACGGGAAAGTAGATATTATCCCCGATAAGAATGTGAGATGGGTCATAGACCACTCAAGGACATTTTTTGACGAAAATAATAAACAAATCGGTACACTTCTAATACCTTCTTTCCTACTACACGATGGTAAAAGAGTTGGATCAAGAGGAGTTCTTTATAGAGCTGTAAATAGGCTAAATGAATATATTAAGAATACGGTAAATCTAGATGAAAAAATAGAAGATGTTGAACTAACTGTTGCTACAGAATTAGAATTTTGGGTTTACTCACCTTATATGACAAAAGATGAAGAAAGCCTATTTGTATCCCAGGAACTGAAAGAACAATATTGGAAGAGACCACATGGTCAGCTAAGAAAGGCTATGGAAGAGTCAATGATAGAACTCAAAAACTGTGGTTTTAAACCAGAAATGGCACATAAAGAAGTCGGTGGAGTCGTTTCTTCTCTTAACAAAGAAAATGACTATTCTCATATGGAGCAGATTGAAATAGACTGGAAATACGATGGTGCAATACAATCAATAGACAATGAATGGATTGCAAAAGATATTATTCATGATGTATTTGCATCAAATGGGCTTGATGTGACATTTAAAGCAAAACCTATTGATGGCGTAGCCGGAAGTGGAGAACATCATCACATTGGCATAACTGCTAAAACTAAGAATAAAATAGTAAATGTTTTTGCACCTCAAGATATGAATAAAGATTATTTAAATAAGTATGGATATGGAGCATTAATGGGAATACTTAAAAACTATGATACTATAAATCCATTTATATCTGGAAGTAACGATGCATTTAACAGACTAAAGCCTAATTTTGAAGCGCCAATATGCACTGTGTGCTCACTCGGTCACTCACCTACTATTCCATCAAGAAACAGAACCATTCTAATTGCGCTCATCAGAGATCTTGATAATCTACTTGCCACTAGGTTTGAACTGAGAAGTCCAAACCCTGGAAGTAATTCATACTTAACTATTGCAGCATGTGTCGCTAGCATGATTGAAGGAATTGAGTATTCTAAAATAAAAACTACTGAAGAATTAGAAAAGGAAATCAGTAAAAAGTATGGTGAAGAAGCAGATTACTTATTGAAGGATAGAGAGTACCGATGTGAAAAGAATCTATTCAAAGATTTAACTGCTAAAGATAGGAATAAATTATTCTCTAAACAACCTCAAAGCGTATACGAGAATATAATAAAGTTTAACTTAAGCAACACTGAACTCCTGACAAATGATGGTATATTTACAGACAGCATTCTTGATTCTTACATTGTTAGTATACACAATCAATGGATAACTGAGTTAACTGGTAGAATTATACCAAATACTATCTCTCTCCTTAGAAAAATGGTTCCACTTCATCAAAAAGAGATTTTTTCTGAACTTGATAAACTCAGGTGGAAATCTATTTATTCTGACATTCAAAGTGTTATGAAAGACTCATTTGAAAGTAAATCTATTATAACTCAAATACTTGATGAAATTGAAAAGGAAAACTATAATAATGTAAGTGATTTACAGATTAAGTTAAATAAAAAAGTAAATGATATAAAGAAAAGCTACCAACTTTATAAAAGAAATATTATTGTTACTAAATAGAGCCTCAAAAAGAGGCTCTATTTCTTATCAATTTGAATTGCTAGCTCTAAAGCTAGAGTTGCTACTTTATCCTTTGCTTCAAGTGAGTCATAATTAGACAAACTCCTCTTATCCCACTCTGTTGCATCTAAATTATCTGCTGCATAGAAAAAGTGAAATACATCTACACCGCGAAACTGAGCAAACGCCGCTGTTGCAGAACACTCCATATCTACGCATATGCATCCCTGCTCTTTTCTCCTTTTAACTTTCAGAGGAGTTTCTCTATAAAAGGCATCTGTAGTCCAAACCTTACCTTCAATAAAGTCAACATTGTATCTATTTAAAACGTTCTTAAATTCAGTCATATATTTTACATTAACTTTTATCTCATCAGAACTAGGTGCATAATGATAGCTTGTACCTTCATCTCTTATAGCAGAGGTTGGTATTATTACCGAACAATCACTTATATTTTTATCCAATACGCCACATGTACCAAATATTATAAATTTCTCTACACCAATCTCTCTTAAATCTTCTAGCCCACCAACACATATTGGTGCGCTTACAAAAGAGTTAAATAGCACTATTTCAGTTCCCTTATAATTAGCTTTATACACTGCAGGTGCAACACTAGCATTACCTACAGTAAAAATCTCTTCAGCATTAAGTTCATCCACTAACCTGTTAAAAGTAACTCTTGAAAAACAGGAAATAACAGTCTTAGGAAAACTATCTATCTTGCTTACAATGTGAG
>PDWJ01005230.1_pt1 | contig 10792 bp, 12 predicted proteins | sample 1430881 | NCBI WGS metagenome assembly PDWJ01 (sample SAMN01162460, study PRJNA174530) | Oral metagenome, whole genome shotgun sequencing project. | biome: Marine environment; feature: Marine mammal; material: Swab sample of the gingival sulcus; isolation source: swab sample of gingival sulcus... | reverse complement strand
CCCAAAACAAAAAAGCCCGAACACCTTTAAAATCAGGCGTTCGGGCTACAACTCAATGGTGCCGGAGGTCGGAATCGAACCGACACGGGGTTGCCCCCGCTGGATTTTGAGTCCAGTGCGTCTACCAGTTTCACCACTCCGGCGTAAGGGTGGTTTATACTCTATATTTTTGTTTTTCGTCAAGCATAATTGTTGTTCTGAACAGGGAACATAAAAAACAGGGCAGGAAAACAATCACATCAAGCTTTTATACACCTTGTAGCGTTTCAGTACCTTGGCCACATATTGTCTGGTTTCTTCAATGGCGGGCATACCACCGGACCGCCTGACCGTTCCGGGTCCGGCGTTATAGGCAGCAAGGGATAGAGTCAGATCTCCGTTAAAATCATTGAGTATCTGCCGGAGATAGCGGGTTCCCCCATCAATATTCTCTTCGGGATTGAAAGAGTTCCTGATGCCGAGATCCTTGGCAGTGTCAGGCATAAGCTGCATCAACCCCCTTGCCCCTTTACTGGATACAGCTCTGGGGTTAAACCCTGACTCCGTATGGATAATGGCCTTAATAAGGGACGGCTCCAACCGATAGCGGCGGGCAATCTGCCGAATCTCCCTGTCAAAAGCGTCATGGCTGCCGCTCTTCTTGTTGAAAGAGGGGGACGTTGAAACTCTGTACCTGATTATTTTTTTCAAATGGATGGGGGTGCAGTTAGGGCTGTTTCTCACGTTGGTATAGCTGACCGAACCAGAACTGTCCCGGCAGATAAACATCGCCTCCACAGATTTCACAACGCCAAAGAAACAAAAAGCCACCGCTGCGAAAAAAGCAACAGTGACCTTGGGCAAATCGACGTGAAATTTATTACCCTCTCCCTGCATCAATTCCTCTTTAACCGGGAGCTGAGGGGCCGGGCGTTTGCCCCCCAAAAAGCTCCAATAAAAATCAAAATTTACTTAAACCACAGACCTTTCAAAACGCCGGCTCAATACGCCCGGTCCTTCTTGAGCATTTTCTTCGCTGATTATTTTTACAAGAGTTTCGCGCCTACAGGCACGTCCTTTTCTGGTACGCATAATGCCACATGACCGTCACTATTATGAAATCCAGTGACAAGACATTCAGACATCATCGGCCCAATTTGTTTAGGAGGGAAATTGACAACAGCAACAACCAATTTCCCTGAAAGATCTTCCGTTTTGTACAAATCGGTAATTTGGGCGCTTGATCTCCTGATACCAATTTTTTCCCCAAAATCAATCGTGAGTTTATATGCTGGTTTTCGTGCTTCCGGGAACTCTTCGGCAGTTAGTATTTTTCCCACCACCAATTCGACTTTTGTAAAATCATCCCAGGATATTTCAGTCATAATCTTTTTCAGTTTATTTTGGCCGTTAACCAGCTCTTATCTGGTTCTGTTTTCCCAGTCTGCAAGGAATTGCTCCATACCCTTATCGGTAAGGGGATGCTTTGTCAGCTGCTTGATGACCTTGAGCGGAATAGTAGCAATATCGGCACCAATGAGCGCAGAGTCCATAACGTGCTGAGGACTGCGGACAGAAGCAACAATTATCTCGCTCTGGTATCCATAGTTATCGTAGATTGTCACGATATCACTAATCAAATCCATGCCGGGAGTTCCGATATCATCAAGCCTGCCAACAAAAGGGCTTACGTAGGTCGCACCAGCCTTTGCCGCAAGAAGAGCCTGGGTTGCAGAGAAAACAAGAGTAACATTTGTCTTGATTCCTTCACTGGACAGAAGCTTCACTGCCTTGATTCCTTCAACGATCATGGGAATCTTGATAACTATATTATCGCTGATCTTCACCAATTCTTTAGCTTCTTTTATCATCCCTTCAGCGTCAAGGCTTACAACCTCGGCACTTACGGGACCATCCACCACCTCACAAATATCCTTAATGATATCTTCAAAGGGCTTGTCTTCTTTAGCAACAAGAGATGGATTCGTGGTGACGCCATCTACCATGCCCATTGCAACACCCTCCCTGATTTCCTCAAGATTAGCTGTATCTATAAAAAATTTCATTTAACCGCTCCTTTTCTGTTTTCTAAATTCCCTGCAGCACTCCCTGCTGCAAAAATAATACGTATCACCATTCGTCTCAAACGTAACAGCCTGTTTTTTTGGTACTAATTTCAAACAAACCGGATCTTCCATCAGTACATCACTGGTGGAGGCTCCATAATGTTCCTCATCCTTGATTCTTCCTGGAGAACTCTTTTTCCAGCTCCCGGAAATCAGTCTGTAACCAATATAAAAAAGAATCGCGAGGATGATTATTCGTAACGGACTCATAGAATTCCTCTAAACCTTTCAAAACATATTTATATCTGAATCCGTCACGGATTCAAGTTATAGCCAATGAGACATCAATCCAGTTCCTGCTCTTACCACTCCTGGGCAACAATATCCTGCCCCTGCCCTTCATCCTGTAACCTTTTCCTGAGCTGAATCACAAGTTCATCTACAGAAGCACCGCTCTGAGGATCGACAAAACAAGGATCAAGCTCTGCAAGAGGCACGAGGACAAACAATCGCTCTGTAATCCCTGGATGGGGCAGGACAAGCCGCGGAGTATCAAGACAAAGCTCTCCAAAATACAGGAGATCAAGATCAAGACTCCTGTCATGATACCCAGGAACTGTCTCATCCCGCTTCCGGCCAAAATCTGCTTCCACCCTAAAAAGCAATGACAGCAATTCCTCCGGTGCCAGCGAGGTCCTTAAACAACCAACACTATTGGTAAACCAGTGTTCACTCGCCATCCCCACGGGAGCGGTTCGGTAGGGTCTTGCCAGCGCAACCAACTCGACCCCCGCAGCATCACCAAGAGTCTTCCAGGCGGATCTCAGTATTTTCCTGCCATCACCAAGATTAGAACCAAGCCCGATATACGCAGTTACCTCTCCCATAACAGCAGCTCAAATATCGTTTAGCCCAAGTACATCAAACATTGAGTAAACACCGGCAGGTTTATCAACAATCCATGCCGCCGCTGTTACGGCACCTTTGGCAAAATGATCCCGGCTATGAGCACGGTGGGTAAGTTCAATCCTTTCACCGGGGCCTGCAAAATAGACGGTATGCTCCCCAACGATATCTGCCGCACGAATAGTCTGAATACCAATCTCTCCGGGATCACGCTCTCCGATAATGCCGTTTCGTTCCATAACACCAACTTCTGACAGGTTTCTATTTACTCCTTCGGCCGCCATTTCACCCAGCTTTAGAGCCGTTCCTGAAGGGGCATCTTTTTTCTTGTTATGATGCGCTTCAAGAATCTCGATATCGTAATCGTCGCCCAGAATAGCTGCAGTTTTCTTTACCAGTTTAAAAAGGACATTCACGCAGACCGACATATTTGGTGCCTGAACGCATGGAAAATTTTCGGCAAGCCTGGTCAGTTGTGCAAGCTCACCCCCGGTAAGCCCCGTAGTCCCTATGACCATCGCCCGCTTATATTGAGCGGCAACTTCCGCAAACTCCATTGTTGCCTTGTGGAAAGTGAAGTCAATGAGCACGTCCCCATCATCAACAACCGCCTCAAACCCTTCCCTGATTATGACCCCATTTGGCTTTCCAAGACACACCTCTCCAGCATCACGCCCAATGGCAGGATGGCCTGCCGCTTCAAATCCAGCGGCAAACTCCAGCCCGGGATGGCTGTCTACCATACAGGCGATTCGCTGTCCCATACGTCCGGCAACACCGGCAATTATTACTTTTATCATGGCTTCATCCTCTTTCAGAGCAAACCAATGCTCTTCATTCCGGCTATCAGGTTTTCTTCCGCCTCAGAATCAAGCGGAGTAATTGGCAGACGAACAGAACAATCCTCAATCTTACCCATTAATTCCAGAGCCTTTTTCGCAGGTGCCGGGCTTGGCCGGCTGAACATCAGCTTCATCATGTCATACATCTCATAATGCAGTTTTTGGGCACCGGCGATATCACCAGCCAGGGAAAGCTCCATTAACTGAGCCATACCCTTGGGGTAAACATTTGAAATAACAGAAATAACTCCCTTGCCGCCAATAAAAATTGTCGGCATGGAAGTAAAGTCATCCCCAGAGAGCACGATAAAATCTTTTGGGCACTTGCGAATCACATCGGAAACCTGCTCAAGGCTGCCACAGGCCTCCTTGATACCAATAATGTTATCAAACTGCGCAAGACGAGCCGTAGTCTCCGGGCTTATATTAACAACAGTTCTGCCCGGTACATTATAGAGAAAAATCGGGATATCAACCTTTTCAGCAATGGCCTTGAAATGCTGATAGATTCCCTCCTGGCTTGGCTTGTTATAATACGGCGCAACGGAAAGTACTGCATCGGCACCGCTTTCTTTTGCACTTTCGGTAAGTTCAATCGCCTCAATGGTATTATTGGCACCAGTTCCGGCAACAACCGGCACCCGGCCCGCAACCGTCTCCACAGTAAGCTCAATGACCCTTTTATGCTCAGCAACATTGGTTGTTGCCGATTCGCCTGTTGTTCCACAGGGAACAATCCCATGGGTTCCATTCTCAATTTGAAACTCAATAAGATCAATCAAACCCTGCTCATCAATTTCTCCATCTTTAAACGGGGTTACCAACGCAACTAACGCTCCATGAAATTTTTCCATTGCCCTTCTCCTTTATACCTGTCCACTGATAGCGTAATGCCTAAAGCAGGGCTTCAGCAGTTATATTTCCTGTGTAAATTACACGCGCCGGGCCTTCAAGATACACATTGTCCACCACCGGACCATCATACAGTTCAAAATATATCGTCAATAAATCCCCTCCAGACGTTTCAACCTCCACAGGAGACTCCATTCCTTTGAGCAAACCACCATAAATAGCCGAAGCGACGGCGCCTGTACCACAGGCCATGGTCTCATCTTCAACTCCGCGCTCATAGGTTCGGACCTTGATTTTGTTGGGACCAATCTCTCTAATAAAATTGACATTCGCACCGTCAGGTTCAAACAGCTGATGAAAACGAACCTTACGTCCCCACTTCTTGACCGGAACATCATCCCTGTCAACAAAAATAACTGCGTGGGGTACCCCACTGTTCACATAGGTTACGGGATATTCAACTCCATCGAGTTTGACTGAGAGTTCCAGACGAAAATCCTCGGGCCGGGTCATCTTCAATTTAACAATATCCCCGGTCTCGCCTGTCTCTGCCTCTATAATACCTGCCAGGGTTTCAAAGGAGGTTTTTTTATCGGTAATCCCCTCGATACAGGCAAAACGAGCGGCACATCTGGCGCCATTACCACACATCTCTGCAATAGAACCATCCGCATTGTAAAAATCCCAGCCAAACTCTGCCTTATCCGAATCCCTGATGAAAATAACACCATCTGCACCAATGGAGAATTTACGCCGGCAGACCCTGCGAGTAAACTCAGAATGATACGCTGCCGGGACCAACTCTTCCCTGTTGTCAATAACAACAAAATCGTTGCCAGTACCACTCATTTTTTTAAATGCAATGGGGAAATGTAGTTCCATCGCTGACCTCCTTGTTGTTAAAGGCATTAAACACAAAACCCCCTGATCCGAATATCACGGCCAGAGGGTTCTGCTGCTCATCACTACGACAAGGAAGGCCGGCTATCTTACCGTTGCTTCCCTGGATTTAACACTTTCATTTGGCGGCGTCGCCTTATCAATTGCCGTAATCGCATAATAATAGCGTACAGAACCGTTGCCTTCCAGATCAACATAGGATGCAAAGGCAGGATCGACTGTCGCAAGCAGGGTATAATCATCCCTGTTTGCAGGACGTCTATACACCTTATAACCACCAAGATCGGAGCTATCGACCCTTTCCCAGAATATTTTTGTTCCCCGGCTGACAGAAATCGCCCGTATTCCCCCAGGAGGAACCGGTGGCGTAAGATCCACAGGGGTCACGCTAATATCTTCACTGACAGAACCCTCAACGATCTCGCCCTGATACTCCATCAAACTCTTCACTGTATAGAAATATTTCTGGCCGTTACGCACAGAGGTATCAGTAAAGCTCACCCCGTCAACAGCCTCTCCCAGAGGGAGAAAGTCCTTTCCGCCAACACTTCGAAGAACCTGATAACTGACCTTGCCCACGACTCTGGAACCGTCACTTAACGTAGTAACAGGCTGCCAACTCAACTTGATTTCCCCGTCGCCAGCTACTCCGCTGAGCCCTTCAGGGCTTGACGCCGGACGGTAGTAAACAAAACTGACGATGTTGGAATCCTCACTATCTGCTATCCACCCTTTTCTGGATCGAACCTTGAAAAAATACTTATATCCCGAACGCACATCACCGAAATCGTAAGAAGCCTTACGCCGCTGTTCCCCGTCAAGGCATGGCCCCCCGGCAAGTTCAATCGGGGCACCAAAGGGAATCGGACAGGTTGGGCAATACTCATCCATAGCTATCTCAGCCTTATACAGATCAAACCTTGAGATATCCTCGATAACAGAGCCCTTAACCGTTTCTACAGGATAAGACCAGTTCAGCTGAATTCCCCCGTCTTCAAGGGTGTACCGTAAATCCTCAATCGCCATTGGCACAACGGTATCCGGCGATACAGGAGGGGTTTTATAACCACAGCTGGCGGTACACACCAGGGCTCCGGCTACAAGAAAAGCTCCAGCTACTCGTACAGGTATTTTTTTCTTCATCAGGCAATCCCCAATTGCTTCTCAGCTTTTTCGACTTCTTCAGTCACTCGCAGAAGGCCAGTTCCACCTGCGGTTTTGCGACTGTTCACAGACCCTTCAATACTCAAAACTTCGTAAACATCTTCACCAATGACATCTGAAAACTGTCCAAACTCCTCAATCGTCAAATCAGGAAGCTCCTTCCCTCTGGACAGACAATACGCCACCGCATTACCAACAATAGCGTGGGCATCACGAAACGGTACCTTTTTCATTACCAGATAATCCGCCAGATCCGTTGCCGTCATGCAGCCAGCCCTTGTTGCTTCAGCCATTTTCTTTGTATTAAACTGAAGGTTCTGTAAAAGTTCGGCCATGATGGACAAGGATGCGGCAATGGTGTCCACAGTATCAAAAACAGGTTCCTTATCTTCCTGTAAATCCCTGTTATAGGTCAGCGGTAAACCCTTGACAAGGGTAATCAATGTCATCAAACTCCCCACGACGCGCCCGCTCTTACCCCGAATAAGCTCCGGTATGTCTGGATTCTTCTTCTGGGGCATAATTGATGAACCGGTACAAAACTTGTCGGAGATATTTACAAACTCAAACTCCTGACTGGACCAGAGCACCAACTCCTCGGAAAGTCTGGAGAGATGAAGCTGAATCATGGTACAAACACTGACAAACTCAATGGCATAATCCCGATCCCCCGAGGTATCCATGGAGTTTGCGGTATAGCCATCAAAGCCAAGAGCCTTTGCGGTAACTTCCCGGTCAAGAGGCAGGCCGGAACCAGCCATAGCAGCACAACCGAGGGGAGAAAGATTGAGACGTTTTCTACAATCTTCCATTCTGCTTTTATCGCGGCTGAACATCTCGTAATAGGCAAGCATGTGGTGAGCTATCTGCACAGGCTGTGCCCGCTGCAGATGGGTGTACCCCGGCATAAGATCACCAAGATATTTCCTGGCCAGAAGCACAAAAACCGTACGGATTTCATCCAGTAAAGCTATGGTGTTATCGCATTGATCCCGAAGATACATCTTGAAATCAACGGCAACCTGGTCATTGCGGGAACGACCGCTATGAAGCTTGGCCCCCGCGGGACCAATACGCTCTATCAGAGCCTTTTCGATATTCATATGAACATCTTCCAGCTCCGGCTTAAATTCAAATTTTCCGGCATCAATTTCCGCTTCGATTGCGGTTAGGCCTGCTTCAATATCCTCAAGTTCTTTCCCGCTCAGAACACCATTGGCCGCGAGCATGGCCGCGTGAGCCTTGCTTGCGGCAATATCATACTTATAGAGCCTGGAATCATATTGGATGGAGGCACTGAATGCTTCTACGGAAGCGGCAGTTCCCTGGCTGAAACGCCCCCCCCACATTTTCTTTGATCCCCCGCCATTATGCGTAGTCATTATCTTATCTTTTAAACCGGTTCTGTAATGCGTTAATCTGTAGCCGTAAGCCGTTCAATCTGATAAAACCGGTAGCATCACCCTGATCGTAGACATCGTCTTCCTCGAAGGTAGCAAAACTTTCCTGATAGAGAGACTGATCAGACTTCCTGCCTACTGGAATACAATTACCCTTGTACAGCTTGACCCTTACGGTTCCATTAACCGTCTTCTGCGTCTCATCCATGGTTTTCTGCAGCAATTCGCGCTCAGGAGAGAACCAGAAGCCATTATACACAAGTTCTCCATAGGCTGGAATCAGAGAATCACGAATCTTCATAACTTCACGGTCAAGGGTAATGGATTCAAGATCCCTATGCGCAGTTCTCAACAGGGTTCCACCCGGAGTCTCATAGACACCGTGGGATTTCATACCAACAAATCTGTTTTCAACGAGATCAAGACGACCAATTCCGTTCTCCGCCGCCAGAGTATTCAGACGGGCAAAAAGCTCCAACGGCTCAAGTTCTTCACCATCAAGGGCAACAGGGTCACCATTCCTGAACTCGATATCGAGCATGGTTGCCTTATCTGGGGCATTCTCGGGAGAAACAGTCCACTTGAACATATCCTCATCCGGGCTATTCCATGGATCCTCCAGAAGCCCGCCCTCATAGGAAATATGCAGCAGGTTTTCATCACAGCTGTATGGATTCTTTTTGGTAACAGGAACCGGAATATCGTGAGCCCGAGCAAACTCAACCAGCTTTTGACGGGAATTCAGATCCCAGATACGCCATGGCGCAATAATCTTGATTTCCGGTGCCAGAGCAATGTAACCAAGTTCAAACCGGACCTGATCGTTACCCTTACCAGTGGCTCCGTGACTTACCGCATTTGCACCTTCCTGCCGGGCAATTCGTACCTGTTCCCTTGAGATAAGAGGCCGGGCAAGGGAAGTACCAAGGAGATAAGAACCTTCATAAATTGCATTTGCCCTGAATGCAGGGAAGATATAGTCTTCCACAAACTCTTTTCTCAGATCCGAAATGATAACTTTCTCAGCCCCGGTGGCTAGGCCCTTCTCCTCAACAGCCTTCCAGTCTTCCTTCTGCCCGATATTCGCAGAATACGCAACGACAGGGCACTTGTATTCCTCCGCAAGCCACTTCAAGATAACAGAGGTATCAAGACCTCCCGAATAAGCCAGAACGATTTTCTCTATACTCATAGTCAAACCTTTTATCAAAGGGCAGACACCCTTTGAAGCTATTTCATAATATTCAATACAACAACTATGCTTAACTCAAAAATTTTTCTAAAATTGCCTTATGCATGTGCATTTTATTTTCAGCCTGATCCCAGACAACACTACGATCTGACTCAAGTATCTCTTCGGTGATTTCTTCTCCTCTGTGAGCCGGGAGACAATGCATTACAATCGCATCCGCCGGAGCTTTTCCAAGAAGCACGGAGTTAAGCTGGTAATCCTTAAAAACCTTCAGGCGCTCTTCTTCTTCCCCTTCCATACCCATGGAAGCCCAGACATCCACATTAATAACATCGGCATTTTTCACAGCTTCTACCGGATCCTTAACCAGAGTGATCGGTCTGGTTGCAACGGCCAGGGCTGCCGCCATCACGCCTTTATCCGGCTCATAGCCATCAGGACAGGCAAGAACCAGCTCAAAACCCAGCACAGAAGCGGCCTGAATCCAGGAATTTGCCATATTGTTGCCGTCACCAACCCAGGCAATTTTACAATTTGCCAAATCACCTTTAGTTTCCTGTACGGTCATTGCATCAGACAAAATCTGACATGGATGATGAAGATCGCTCAGGGCGTTAATGACAGGAACAGTCGAATAATTTGCAACCTCTTCAATAACTTCCTGCCCGTAGGTTCTGATAACTATGGCATCAACGTAGCGGGACATAACCCGCGCCATATCCTTGAGAGGTTCTGACCGGGCGAGCTGGGTATCGCGACCGGACATAAAAAGGGCCTGTCCACCAAGTCCATACACTGCTGTTTCAAAAGAAACCCGGGTCCTCGTGGATGCTTTTTCGAAAATCAGCGCAACGCTTTTACCAGCCAACTGATTGTGGCGTTTTCCAGCCTTGTTTTCTTCTTTTAACTCAATGGCTCTATCAATGAACCCCTGTAATTCTTCCTTGCTAAATTCCTGTAGCGCTCTTAAATGGTCTGCCACGATATCACCTCAAGCATGGGACGGGAGGTTTTGAGAACATCCCGGCTACCCCTATTACGATACTGTCAGCAACAATATCAGGAGAAAAAGATTATCATTACTTAAAAGCTGCATTTTTTGCAATTTACTTTTAAGAAATGAACGGGAAAATCACCAGAGCCTCTCCCCCCTGGATACTAATATTCACCAAGCACCTCCGACAGCGCGCCCAGAATCTCATCAATTTCGGCCTTTGTAACGATGAGAGGAGGAGCAAACCTCAAAACAGAGTTCCCTGCAAAATTAAGCAGATAGCCCTTAACAAACATTTTTGATACGATTTCTCCTCCAACAGCAACTCCTTCCTCTGTAAGCACTCCACCCACAAGTAAGCCCATGCCGCGCGCAGAGGTAAGCAGTTTTGGAAACCTCTGCGCCAGCTTATCGAGTTCTGCCAAAAAGTATTGCCCTTTCTCCTCTACATCTTTTAGGAAACCTTCTTCGAGAATCAAATCCAGCGTTGCAACTGC
>PDWJ01008928.1_pt1 | contig 10794 bp, 8 predicted proteins | sample 1430881 | NCBI WGS metagenome assembly PDWJ01 (sample SAMN01162460, study PRJNA174530) | Oral metagenome, whole genome shotgun sequencing project. | biome: Marine environment; feature: Marine mammal; material: Swab sample of the gingival sulcus; isolation source: swab sample of gingival sulcus... | reverse complement strand
AATACGTTTGTGTTTGTGCTTGTGCTTGCAATAATAAAACAAGCAGCAGCAATACTGTTAGTGTTGTTTTCCGTGTCATGATATTTAGTTTTTAGTTAACATTTTACTTGTTTTTTTGGCTGTCAAGCCTTCAACCTTTGATATTGTAAAGTAACAATACATTCTTTTTACGAAAACCAAGGGCTAAAAGCCAGGGCGTTCGCTTTTAAAAAGGTTTGTAATATAGCCTCTTAGTTTTTTTGTTGTTGTAAAATTTTTGGCTATTAGCCTTTTGCTTTGGGCTGTTGGCTTTTTTACCTTCGGTAATTTATGTTAGAATCGAAAAAACTTGTTTTTTTCGGAAGCTAAAGGCTAACGGCTAACTGCCAAAAGCCTTATAACCAACAAAAAAAATTTAAATGAGTTCTAAAAAACGCAAGTACACTCAGATAAAAAAGTGTAAACTTGCATTACCTACCGATCATATCAGCAGTTGATTGTTTACATATTCATAGCTACTGTGGTAAGTATATTTAAAACTACTCCGATACCAAAACCCCACAAAGCAGCATGACAAGCAGATTTAGCTTTTTTAGGTTTTTCTTCTTTGTTTGAAAAATAAATTATTGCCCCCACAAGAGGAATAAGAAACGATACAATTGCTAGTCCCGTACCTAATTTGTCATTAGGATTTTCTTCTGATGTAAATTGATTCTCTTCTGTCATTTTTCTACTATTTAAAAATTAATAAAATTTGATTTCCAATAAATTGTCCAATAATTGCGACCAAAGACATACCGCCAATTCCGGCCATTATCCCTGTTGTAACTCGCAATAAATTTGTGCTTTCCCGTTTAAAAAAAGCCTGTGTTAAACCGTCAATATAGGTTGGAAGTATTAAGGCAAGTGTCCACCATATATTCAAAGAGAACACACCGAACATAAAAAGAGGCAATGTAAGATAGCCAATATGTATCCCTGTACATCTGGCGCATACAGGAAATTGCTTCCCCTTCCAAAAGAAAGATCTCTCCGGTTTTCTATGGCAAAACGTAATATGTAATTTTCTTTTGTCCATTTATTTATAATTTTAGCATCTTTTAGTGTGTGGCAAGAACCTTTATAACTGCCACAATAAAAAGCAATAAGACACCATGCCTCCTTATCTTAAAACTCGTTGCCTGTTGAAGCCCTCGTTTTGATTCACAATGTCTTTACAATGGTTCTTAATAATTTAATTCGTTGAAGCCTTATATACAAGACTTCCTTAAATTAATAAAAACTATTTGTTTTTCAGTAGCGGCTTCTTGCAGACAACAATTGAGGTTTTATTATCACTTAATTATTCTTCTAATGGAGGTATTCTTAAAGTCTGTCCCGGATAAATTAAATTAGGGTCTTTAAGCATAGGTTTATTAGCCTCAAATATAACAGGATATTTACCGGCGTTTCCATAAAATTCTTTGGCAATTGCACCTAAGGTATCGCCTCTTTTAACGGTGTAAAACTGTGCTACAGGTTCAGATTCAAGAATTTCCTCTTCGTTGGTTTCTTCTGCGGAATCTTCTGCCTGCACCACTCCTTTCACTGTCATTTTATCTTCAACAGATTCTATTCCGTCATTATTACCAACCATTAGTATTACTTTTTCCTTAACGGCTTGAAATTCTGCTTCTCCTTCAACAGTTGCAGTACCGTCTACTATTGTGGCTTTAAAATTATCAACTGCCAATCCTGAATCTATAATTTCTTTAGTTAGTTTTTCAGATTTTGACTCATCATCAACACCAATTAATTTGGCACCTGCATCTTTAATAAATGTAAAAATTCCCATAATAAATTATTTTTGTTATTATTTTGTGGTAAAGTTAAATATTTTTATGATATTTGGCAAATATATAATTAAATATTTTTTCAATTATGTTGTTACTTAGGCGTATAATCATCTTATTACTAACTCTTTATGTGCATAATTATTTTTTTGCACAAATTTTGGAAATTCCTAAAATTACGAATGTTTCAGTAAACAGACACTCAGGTATGGTGGAAATAAGCTGGGGAATGAATAATGCCGACGAGGTAGACGGTTACATTATTAAACGTAAAATATTTGGTCAGCCCAATGTTGTTGATGGTAGTTTTAATACGATTGCCACAATTAGTAATAATAAACAATTCAGATATATAGACTCGCTTGACGCTTATGGATACGCCATGCCCGGTAGCAGAGTAGAGACCTATCGTGTGGTTTCGTATAAAAATGCTACTGCGGATAAAATACTGTATAGCAATATGAGTAAACCTGTATCTACCATATACTTGTCGCCAATAGAGTTTGATTTGTGCAAAAGTCAAAATACACTTAGATGGACAGCTTTTACCGGTTTTAAAAATAATCTTAAATCATACCGTATTTATTATTCGAATACTCTCGAAGGAACTCTAACATATATTGGAGAAACTGATACCGCTGCAAACTCATTTATACACAACAATGTTGAGGAAGCAAAACCATATTACTATTATGTAGAAGCCGTTGCCGATAATACTCTCAGGTCATTGTCTAATTCGCAACTTATTAACACAAAGGAATTAACAGGTATAAAATTAATAAATGCCGATTATGCTTCAGTAATAAAAAAGGGGAATATAGAAGTATCTTTCAGCTTAGATAAAGATGCAGAGGTAAAGTATTATTTACTTTTAAAATCAGAAGATAAAACGAGCAGTTACGACACTATTGCACGCTTTTCAGGAGGAGTTGAGACCATTACATACGTAGACACCTTAAAAACCAATAAAAACAGGGTATTTTACAAATTAGTGGCAGTTAATAAATGTGGCGACATATTTGGCAAAAGCAATATTGCCGGTAATATTTTATTTAAAGCAAGGGCTTCTAAAAATGAACAACTAATTAATAATTTATCGTGGAATAAATATGAAAATTGGCTTGGAGGGGTTGGTATTTATAATATTTACAGAAAATATAACAATACTGTTTTCGAAAAAATAGCTGAACTACCTTCCACAAGTACGTTTTATGCAGATAATATTAAAGATTTCATTAATAGAAATAGAAACGGAGTATCGTCAAGCGGTAAATTTTGCTATTATGTAGAGGCTGTTGAAGGTAGTGATAACCCGCACGGCATAAGGGGGAAAAGCAAATCAAATATATCATGTACATATCAGGAAGCTGTGGTTTATTTACCCAATGCTATTAATCCTTTAAGTATGTTCCCTGAAAACAGGACATTTAGACCTATATCAACATTTGCATCTGATTATCAACTTATTATATATGACCACTGGGGAGGTATAGTTTTTAAATCAAGCGACCCATTGGAAGCTTGGGACGGCAAAAATAAAGGGGGTAATTTGCTTGCAAGAGGTACCTATATATATTCTTTGCAATATACTTCAAAAAATAAGAACAGGGTGAAAACTTCAGGCGAAATAAATTTAATTTATTAAAAATAGCCCGCGATTTACATCGCGGGCTATTTTTATGATTATGTATGACGTAATTTTATGTTACCCTATATCCCATAATTACGCTGCGCTGCATTATGGGCTACAAACATGTCGTCCCTATATCCCATAATTACGCTGCGCTGCATTATGGGCTACAAACATGCCGTCCCTATATCCCATAATTACGCTGCGCTGCATTATGGGCTACAAAAATGGCGTCCCTGTATCCCATAATTACGCTGCGCTGCATTATGGGCTACAAAAATGGCGTCCCTATATCCCATAATTACGCTGCGCTGCATTATGGGCTACAAACATGTCGTCCCTAACGGGACTATTATTTCCAAGGGAATTTTAGCAACATACGTCTCATTTTAAAGCTTCTTTCACTTAACCAACCATAAGGAATATTAACACTAACTGTTAATTTAAAGAAATTTGTTACTTGCCCTTTATTGGGTTGTAGCACAACTTTCTCTGATTCTTGATCTCCTTGACTTGGAAACTGATATCCGGTAACAAGTTCATATTTTTCATTAAATACCGATTTGGGATAAAAATCAAATTGTACATTGAGAACTCTCCAATTTAAACCTGCGAAAATGCTAAACACAGTTTTATTATATTCTTCAGGTTCCAATTTACGTCCTTTATCCGCTCCCCAGCTTGCTTTTTCGGTGGTGTACATAGATGCAATATAGTTAATCTGACCCCCGAAATACACATAACGTTGAGTGTCCCATATATCAGGACCGTACTTTATTGCTAAAGGAATTCCCACCATATGCATTCTATGAGTTTCTACTATATTTAACCCTTTTGTAAATGTTTCATATTTTGATGAAATACCTGTAAAGTTGTAATCTAATCCTGTAAAAATACCTGCCATATCACCTGTAAAATCAAAATGGTACAATATACTTGCTTTTACGCCCGGCACATGACCTAAAAAAGAACTTGCTGGCTTAACTCCCATTTGAGGTATATTATCACCTTGACCATAAACATATTTTTCAACATTAGGCGAGGGTTGAGCACTAAAAGCATTACTAAAGCCCAAACGAATTGCCATATACCTATATTCATTTTTCTGTGCTTGCATACTAAAACTCGCAAAAAGTACGGTAATAATTGCTATAATATAATTTTTCATTTGTTTATTTTTTAAATTTTAAGTCGAAAAATTTAAGTAAACATTATGTCTATTGCCTTCCAACTCTTATTTTTTATTGAACTCTTTTAAATTTCTAATTGTTTAATTATCAACTTTTAATATTTTTCAATAGGCTGATATTTCCAAAAATCTTTTTGTGCATGTAAACCTACAGATTGTTGGGTTGGTTTATCAATAGTACCTGTATATCCTGCAGGAATAATACCCGTACCGGCAATACCTACCCCTTCTTTTCCATAGGAAAAACCTATGGCTCTTGTTATTGGTCTTATGGCATTCACTCTTTGCTCATCTTCATTTTCCCTTTTTCCTTGATTTGATGTATAATCTGCAATATCTTCACCTTCACCTTTCTTTCTCCATTTATTAATGTATGGATTGTATCTGTAAAAATCTTTAAATATTTCTCCTTTCCAATGACCTTCCTCTTCCATAAAATTATGTGAATTAGTTCCTTCTTTTATCAAATTATCGCCTGTACCCACGTAAGCAAAATGTCCAATAGTAAAAGCTATGGCATTTGCACGGGGAGCACCCGGGAAATCATCAATTTGTTTCCAACTACCTTCACCTTTTGTGCCGGGTGTTGGAGTAAATTCATAAAAATCTTTATAAAAATTACCTTGACCATCTGTGCCTAGACCAAAATACCCCCTTCCATTCAATACAAAAGCCACAGCACCCTTTCTTGGTATTTTATTCTGGGGTTCTGAAATTTTTCTTAAACCTACCGGTCTACCTTCAACGCTTCCTTTTGCCGCCTCAACAGGATCAAATACAAACCAATTGTACTCTAATGAAGCTCCTCCTTCCCCCGTGCCAATATATGCATATTTACCCAAAACAAAACACACTGCACCACTTCTCCTATTCATAATATTTCGAGACCTTTCGTGCCATTGTTTAGTGTCTAAATCATATTCTAATAAAAAATTAGACCTTTTCCTTTCTCCATTTTTTACGCCATGATCACCAAATCCTACAAATATTGAGTTTGTGAACTTTTCAGCGTTTTCTTTCCTATAAGTCATGGCAAAAGCTACACCATCCATCATACCAGGATTAGGCAAATCTCTTGGCTGAGTCAACCTGAAAGGTATAACAGTTTCATCAACCCAACCTTCTTGACTATTTCTATATACTATAATATCCTCCAACAATGCATCATTCCCTTGGCATCCTGTGCCAATAAACAACAATGTATCATTTAGACTACCTCCAACAGCATCAAATCTGGCACCCGCATCGGTTTTTAAATTTAAACCCTCAGGGTCATAGCATCCATCATATTGTTCAAACCATTCATTAGTTCCCGGTCTTGTTTTTACTTTAGACACTACAGGGTTATATCCAACTACGTTGACCTTTTTCCCATTTATTTCTCTCTCAACTATCACATAAGAAGCAATGCTATATTCCTCATTTTCTGATAAATCTAACATAGTACTCTCAAAGGATATTGAATCTCCCACCGGAGGTATATTATTAAAATGTCTGTAAACTAACTTGCTATTTGAAGTATCAGGTATTGAATTTGCACCCTCTTTCCAACAATGACCGTATTCTATAATTTTATCTTCGCCATAGTTCATTAAATAACCTTTTAATTGCACAAAATAGTCGGCTCTACTTATCGCCGTGTCTGTACGTGTATAGGCATATAATTCACCATCTTTGGCAGTTCTGAAATTTTTTGGGTGAGTTGGTCTTGTAAACAAGTAACTTTCAACATCTTGTTTGCACGAGAATGTTGCTAATAGAAACAATAACAACACTAAATAACTATACTTTTTAATCATCGGTTTTAATTTATATTATAATTATACTTGATTTTAATATCTAATAACTGTAACGTTAAATACAACGAGAAATTGTTTAACAAGAAATTAGTTGATGAAAATAAAACATCTCTCTTCATACAAACGGACAAAGATATGTAATTTTTCACAACTAAATAGTATTATATCAATAATTGTTCCAATATATTAGTTTTATATTAAAACCTTAATTCCAAAGGTTTCCCTATTACGAACCCCAAATGCTTGTCATAGACCAAATACCTATGGATTTAAATTTAAAAGAAAAAGTACTCTAAATTATATAGACAGCACTTAGTTAAACTGACAATTAACAACGACAAAGTATGATAATATCTGATTAACACCCTGATTGTCAAGAATATAATTACTAATTATTAATTACTAATTGCTAATTTAACAAAGTGTTGTATAAGTATATTAGACAAATATACCGAATGATTGGTTATTATATTTAAAAATATTTTTTTACCTTTGGACCTCTTAATTGTGCATACGGGTTATTAAATTTTGAATGTATTTAATTATTATAATAAACTCATTATAAGGTTATTAATTTATATTATAAATGCATAAGATATTTGTTAGGGCATTGTTCTACCCGAAAAATGGATAGTATTCCGGCAAGCACCAAATAATTAACAAAAATACTAATTTTGTGATAAGAAAAATTTCAATAATTATAGTAACAACTCTGATAGTTTTTCTTTTTGTAGGTTGTTTCCCATCTATGGTTAACGTTAAATCTAATAAAAAGGGGTATTCATATCATAATCCTTTTATTTATAAGTTACACCCTGAATTTAAGTTTAATCATTCTGAAAACGGCAACAGACTGTACGTAAAATTAAACTTGAGGGAATTGATGTTTGCTCCAATAAAATCAAAAAAAAAGCTAATTGCCAAAGTTCAAATAAAATACTTTGCTTATTCGCCTGATGCACTTGATATGCCTTTGGATAGTGCCATTTTCAATTTTGAACTTAAAAAACGCAAAATGCAGAATAATGCTGTAACATACTTGCCGATAAAAGATATCGGACTTAGCGAGTATTATGTTAAGGTTGTTACCATTGATGTGTTGAAACGTGTTGCAAGCAAAGATTTTTTATATGTCAATTATAATGACGAGAATGCAAGTCTGAACTTTATGAGTTACTATAACAATAAAGAACTTACATATTTCAGACATTATTTAAAAAGCGACCAAGATATTGATATTGAATACAATAAACCTACGGACAGTTTGTTTGTAAAGCATTTCCATACTAATATATCAATACCTCCTCCGCCATATTCAACCGAGCCCTACATTAAAGCAAAATTTGATTATGACAGTTTGTATAGCATAGTAGGGAGGGCAAGAATTAAATTTAGTGCCTACAAGGAAGGGTTGTATTGCATACAAAAAGATACAACAACTGACACCGGTATGTGTTTTATTAATGCCGGAAATAATTTCCCCTTTGTTAAAAGTAGCAAAGAAATGCTATATTCATTAGAATATCTGTGTAAGAAAAAAGAATTTAGGGATTTATTAGGCAACAGTAATAAAAAATTGGCATTAGACAGATTTTGGCTTAAATGCGCAGGAAATATGAACAGAGCAAGAGAGCTGATACGAATTTACTATAACAGAGTTCTGTATGCCAATGTTTATTTCACATCGTATACACAGGGTTGGAAAACCGACAGAGGAATGATATACATAATGTTTGGAACTCCTAATACGGTAAAAAAATACGTAAACCAAGAAGTTTGGCTATATTCCGACAGAAGAATGCAAAAAATTTTAAAATTCGTTTTTAATAAAAAACAATCGCCATATTCCGACAATGTTTTTGTATTGGAGCGTAGCACCGATTTTATGCAATTTTGGGCAGAGGCAAAAAGAAGCTGGAGAGGAGGCAAAGTGTATACAGTATTCAAATAGATTGGTAATGATTAATGTTTAATGATTAATGATTAATGGGTTGTCTCAATTTACAAGTCCCGTTAGGGACGACATGATTATAGCCCATAATGTAGCGTAGCGAAATTATGGGATATAGGGACGGCATGATTATAGCCCATAATGTAGCGTAGCGAAATTATGGGATATAGGGACGGCATGATTATAGCCCATAATGTAGCGTAGCGGAATTATGGGATATAGGGACGACATGATTATAGCCCATAATGTAGCGCAGCGGAATTATGGGATATAAGGACGGCACATAATGCAGCGCAACGAAATTATGTGATATAATAATTTAAAATTTGATATAGATGTCAAAAAAAACAAATTATATATTTGGTATTAGAGCGGTTATTGAAGCCATAAATGCGGGAAAGGATTTAGAGAAAGTTTTCATTCAACGAGGTATTAATAGCCAACTGGTTAGAGAGTTACACCAAGTATTAAACAAACAGTCAGTAGCTTTTCAATATTTACCCGCCGTGAAGTTTAAACGATGGGCAAGTAAAAATCATCAAGGAGTGGTGGCTATACTTTCAGAAATAAGTTATCACGATATTGAAAATATACTGCCTACTATTTACGAGGAGGGAGAGGCTCCTTATATTCTTATTTTAGACAGAGTATCTGATGTTCGCAACTTTGGTGCAATTGCCAGAACTGCCGAATGTGCAGGCGTACATGCAATTATTATTCCCCAAAAAGGAAGTGCAGCAATAAATGCAGATTCTATTAAAGTGTCGGCAGGAGCCTTGCATAAGATACCAATTTGCAGAGTATCTAACTTAGCGGAAACCGTTTCAATTTTAAAAAACAACGGATTGCAAATAGTTGCAGCAAGTGAAAAACATACAATACCTTATCACAAGATAGATTATAATATACCAACAGCTATAATTATGGGTGCAGAAGATGTAGGTGTGTCTTCTTCCCTATTAAAATTAACAGATAATTTGGTGAATATACCAATGGTTGGAACTATTGAATCATTAAATGTGTCGGTTGCAACGGGAATTATTCTATTTGAAGGTCTTAAACAAAGAACGGTTAATTAGCAAATTAGCAAATGTATTAATTAGCTAATTATCATATTAACGAATTATAAAATTAACGAATTATCACATTAACGAATTATCACATTTGCTAATTATCACATTAACGAATTATAAAGTTAAAATGAGATTTCATAAAACATACACATATATTATTTTAGTTGTACTTACGGCAGCATGTAAAAGTAATGCTAAAGTTGATACTGATGTGCAAACTATTCCTGAATATTGTCGTATTGAAGCATTATCCTCAAATTATGAATTAGACAAAACTAAAAGCAAACGAGGTTATTTATACATAAATGAAAAGTATGCCGATTTGAATAAAAAGCTATGTCCTATAAACATTTCTTTTAATAAAGCTGTGAAAGTAAACACCTTAGAGCTAAAATCGATTAATCATAATAGAACTAAATACAGTTTATATGTAAACAGCAGTTACCTTGGCAGTTATGTTGATAATAAGAAAATTGCTTTAAATAGAAAAGTATCATCTTTGCGCATAGTATTTGACAAAACAAACGAAGAAATAGTTGTAAAAGGTTGGGACAGAAAATACACTTATACTCTTCTTAAAGATACCTTGAACTACACTAATTCAGACCAAACCTTAGTTTTAAAAACCTTTGATAAAGATATTTTATTTCAGCAACCTATTAAGCTGAGACAAACCGTAAAGAACAAGGTTAATTTTAATAATTTAAACTTTATCAATAAGGGTTCCAGAATTATTATAAAAAATAAAAATAACAACTCATTAAAAGACCAAACAGCCTGTTTTTATGACGATAACAGTTTTTTTATAGATTTTACAAAAGTTAATAACAACAGAAAGATAGAATATCATTATTTTTTATCGGGTTCATGGCATATTATTTACAAATACAGAAATAGAACAAAAATTAATGTGGAGGGAAATCTCGAAGGACGTTTATCGAAAGATGGTGATTATAAATCTTTAAATTACAAAAAAGACATTATTATAGACAGCTTAAACATAATCAGAACTAAGGATTTTTTGAGTAATACTATGATTGATTTACCGGATTGGGTAATGGTTCGTGTAAAAGATTTTAAAGCTGATTTTGTTGTAGATTTGCCTTATGCAGGCGAAAATAACTTTACTCATACCAAATTGTATGATTGCAATGAGTGTTATTTGCTTTATGCAACTGTAAAAGATTTATTAAAAGCACAGGCAAAATTTAAACAAAAAGGCTTACGTTTGAAAATGCTTGACTGTTATCGTCCGTATCATATACAAAGGAAGTTGTTTGAAGCATTTCCCGTACCCGGCTATGTTGCCGACCCTGTTGGCGGTTCAGTACATAACAAAGG
>PDWJ01006173.1_pt1 | contig 10795 bp, 11 predicted proteins | sample 1430881 | NCBI WGS metagenome assembly PDWJ01 (sample SAMN01162460, study PRJNA174530) | Oral metagenome, whole genome shotgun sequencing project. | biome: Marine environment; feature: Marine mammal; material: Swab sample of the gingival sulcus; isolation source: swab sample of gingival sulcus... | reverse complement strand
TTTTAAATATAAACAAAGATTTAATTTATCGGGCTACGAAAACTACTTTAGTGGCTGTTTAAATGAGATGACGGCGGCAAAACTGTTTTATCACCTGTTCAATACACTTGCAGATATCGTAATTAAAATTATTGCCAATGCAGTTGCTAATACAAAATTAAATAATATCTTGTTGGCAGGTGGTGTCGCCGAAAATGGCATTATGCGCCGCAAAGTGCTGACTTGGGCAAAACAAAATGACATTAGCATGTACTTTGCCAAGCCCGGTTTTGCAGCTGACAATGCAGTTGGCGTCGCCCGCTATGCGCAACAGATGAGGAGGTAATATGTTAATTGACGGAGGAACTTTTGCAAAAGAAATGCTGCAAAAACAGAGCCAGCGCATCGAAGCGCTTAAAACGCAAGGTGCCGCGCCCAAACTGGCGGTCATCTTAGTAGAGGGCGATAAGTCCTCGCGTGTTTATGTCAATATGATTTTAAAACAGTGCGCCAAAGTAGCGCTTGATTCTGAATTATTTGAGTTTGCCGCAGATTGCGCTACGGCTGACTTAGTTGCTAAAATTGAGCAGTTAAATAGCGACGCTCAATATTCCGGTATTATTGTACAGTTTCCGCTTCCGAAAACGATTGATGAAGCTCGTGTCCGCGAAACTATTTCACCACTAAAGGATGTTGATTCGGCCGGCACGCGTAATATTGGCATGTTTTATAGCGATAATATCTGCTTCAAACCTTGTACACCCCGTAGTATGCTGGCCTTATTAAAGACTGTCGATAATAATTTGAGCGGTAAACGCGCTGTTGTCATTGGGCGCAGCCACGTCGTCGGTAAGCCGATTGCCAATATGCTGTTGTCGGAAAATATGACCGTCAGCATATGCCATTCCAGAACCGATGATCTAACGGCTTATACAAAAACAGCTGATGTCGTAATGGCCGCTACCGGCATTAAACATTTGGTTAATAAGGATATGTTAAAACCCGGTGCAATTGTGATCGATGCCGGTATAATTGTCGAAGCCGGCAAACTATATGGCGATGTCAATCCGACTGATATTGAAACAGTCGCTCGGGCGGTTACGCCGGTGCCGGGTGGGGTTGGCCCCGTTACTATTGCGATGCTGATCGACAATGTCGTGACGGCCTGCGAAAGGCAACTTTAGATGAAATTACGCACCATGACGGTTACGCAGCTGACCGCCTATATCAGCCGATTAATCGGCGATGATCCGATTATGAACGCTTGTAGCGTCAGTGGTGAACTGTCTTCTTTTAAGCAATACCCAAGTGGTCATGTTTACTTTAGCTTAGTGGCTATTTTGACAGTGCGCGCAAACGGCCAATCGACATCGTGCGACGCGTTGGCTTAATTACATCGCCGGTTGGTGCGGCAATTGAAGATTTTACTTCGATACTAGCACGCCGCAATCCCCTTATCGAAGTCGCGGTCTATCCCAGTTTAGTGCAAGGCGCTGAAGCGGTACAACAACTGATTGCCGGTATTGACTACTTTAACCGCCTACAGTCGGTCGATGTCATTGTACTAACGCGTGGCGGTGGTTCGTTAGAAGATTTATGGTGTTTTAATGACGCCGCATTAGCAGAGGCGATTTGCAATTCCGATTTGGCGGTTGTCTCAGCAGTTGGTCATGAAACCGATTTTACAATCGCCGACTTTGTCGCCGATATGCGGGCACCAACGCCTTCGGCAGCAGCGGAATTAATTAGTCCGCCATTGAGCGATAAAGTCGATTTATTAGAGGCGACATTAGAAGGGCTTAAAGCAAAATTGAGTCATCGTTTAGAGAAGGAACGCTTAGCGGTTGAAGCGCGTAATCCGTTCAATTTGCACCGCGTTATTGCCCAGCGCATTGCCAGACAATGCGATGATGTCAATTTGCAAATTGATACAATGGCGCAGCACTTGGCTAGGCGCATTAGCAACTACCGACAAACCGTCGCAGCACTACACCAAACGATCAAATTACAAAATCCACAGCATATTTTAAAACGCGGTTTTAGTTATGTTACCGATAAAGATAATAATGTTATCACTTCGGCAACAAATGTTGCGCTTGGTAGCGATGTAAACATCGTGTTGAACGATGGTGAACTGCTGGCGACGATTAAAGAGGTGAAGTGTGAAAAAATTTGAAAAATTAGATGATTGTATGATACAATTAAAAGCCGCTGCCCAATTGATTGATGATGCCGATACGCCGCTAGAAGCGGCGATTGAAGCCTATCAACGCGGTGCGGAGGCCTACAAGGCCTGCTTGGCAATGCTCGATGACTGCGAACAAAAGATCGATAAAATCAGTCTAACATTACAAGATGAGGCTGATGATGAAGTCTAAAAGCTCTTTAGAATCGTTGTTAGCAGCGGATAAACAATTAATTGATCGTTATTTAGCCGCTATTTTTGCTGAACATGACGAACGGCAAGCGGCGATTGTTGAGGCGATGTCTTATTCGCTTAATGCCGGTGGCAAACGCTGGCGCGCGGCTTTGTTGTTGCATGCCTACGCCAATATAGCAGGCGATGTTTCAGGCGCATTGCCCTTTGCTGCTGCTGTTGAATTGATTCACTGTTATTCGTTAATACACGACGATTTACCGGCAATGGACGATGATGTTTTGCGTCGTGGTAAGCCGACTAATCACGTCGTCTATGGCGAAGCAATGGCGATTTTAGCAGGTGATGGCTTACTCAATTATGCCTTTGAACTGATGTTAAATAGCAGTTTACATATGCCTGAGCCACAACGTGCCATTGAAGCGATGTTGGAATTGGCGCGTGCAGCCGGTTACCGCGGTATGCTCGGTGGACAAGTGGCTGATATTCGGGCTGAAAATACGACGATTGACAGCGCGACGCTCGACTATATTCACATCAATAAAACCGCCGCGTTGATCGTTGGCGCTTTAGTGTGCGGTGCAACTTTAGCGGGCTGTGATGAACAGACAGCTGCGGCTTACCGCGCGTTTGGTACGAATCTGGGGTTGACATTTCAAATTGTCGATGACATTTTAGACGTGACCGGCAACAGCGTGCAACTGGGCAAAACGATTGGCAGTGACAGCGCTCAGCATAAAACGACCTACGTAAGTATGTATGGTCTTACAAAGGCACGTGAGATGGCAAAACACTATTCACAGCGCGCTGCGGATTGCCTGCATGCAATTGACGACAAAGATGCCTTTTTTAGTAAACTTAATCAGGCTTTGTTAAAGCGCGTTTACTAGTATCGGAGATTAAATGAGTTTTTTTAGCGGGATTATAAAAAACGAAATATTTATTGTGGCATTTATCGCCTGGTTTATCGCCCAATTGATAAAGGTAATATTAACTTTGATAATAGATAAAAAACTGGATATTTCGCGACTGATTGGCTCAGGCGGTTTCCCCAGTTCGCATACTGCTTTTGTAATGGGTATGTCGACGGCAATTGGCCTTAAACTCGGTTTTGACAGTGTATTGTACGCGATTTCATTTGCGATGTCACTGGTCGTTATGTATGATGCTTCCGGCGTGCGGCGTGCCGTTGGCAAACAAGCGGAAACGCTTAATACGATTATCGAAGATCTTTACGCACACAAACAAATTGCCGACGACAAATTAAAGGAATTAATTGGTCATACTCCATTTGAGGTTTTGGCCGGTGCATTGTTGGGTGTTATTATCGCCAACTTAATTGCCTAAATGTGCCAATCGGGAGAATTAAATGAACTATAAAATATTATCGACGATTGATGAACCGTCGGATATAAAAAAGTTGACGACACTACAACTGGCGCGTTTAGCATCGGAAATTAGAGATTATATTACCACTACCGTGTCTGTTTCCGGCGGACACTTGGCATCTAATTTGGGCATTGTTGAACTGACATTGGCACTGCATTTAGCATTTGACAGTCCGACTGATCAAATCGTCTTTGACGTTAGCCATCAGTGTTATGTGCATAAAATTTTAACGGGCCGCTATAAACAATTTGACACATTGCGACAATTTGGCGGCATTAGCGGTTTTACTAAGCGTAGCGAATCTGCACATGATATTTTTAATGCAGGGCATGCTTCAACTTCGCTATCAGCAGCGTTTGGTCTAGCAAAAGCGCGCGACATAAAAAATGAACAGCATCACGTTATTGCCGTTATTGGCGATGGGGCATTGTCCGGTGGCATGGCTTATGAGGCGCTCAATAATATCGGTCAATCTAACTCAAATTTAATCATTATATTAAATGATAACGAGATGTCAATTGACGAAAATGTCGGTGGCGTTACAAAATACTTGGCACGCATTAGAACAAATCCCGGTTATTATCGTGCAAAAAGCGATGTACATAAGATTATTGATAATATTCCGGCTATTGGCATGCCTATTTCATCGACTATTTCTCGTCTTAAAGAATCGCTTAAACAATTGGTCGTGCCGGGAATGTTGTTTGAAGAATTGGGTATTACTTACATTGGTTTATTAGATGGTCACGATGTCATGCAAATGCGCAACACCTTTGAACGCATCAAAAGCGTCGCCGGGCCTGTTTTAGTACACGTTGCAACGCGCAAGGGCAAAGGGGTCGGCTACGCTGAATTAAATCCGCAAAAATATCACGGCATTAGTCCGTTTGATGTTGCAACTGGCACGCCTAAAAACACGGCAACACAGCCGACTTTTTCCAATGTCTTTGGCAGCGAAATTTGTAATTTAGCGGCACGTGATGCAAAAATTTGTGCGGTTACGGCCGCGATGCCAAGCGGCACAAATTTAAAACAATTTGCTGCGCGTTTTAGCGACCGCTTTTTTGATGTCGGTATCGCCGAAGCGCACGCAGTAACTTTTGCTGGCGGATTAGCCGTTAACGGGTTGAAGCCATTTTTTGCCGTTTATTCTACTTTTTTACAACGCGGTTACGACCAAATTATTCACGATATCTGCATTCAAAATTTAGCGGTTGTCTTTTGTATTGATCGGGCTGGTTTGGTCGGCAATGACGGCGAAACGCACCATGGTATTTTTGATTTATCTTATTTATTGTCCGTTCCCAACATGACGGTTTACGCGCCAAAAGATGCAAGCGATTTGCGAATGATGATGCAAACTGCCAGTCTTGCTGACGGACCGGTTGCCATTCGCTATCCAAAGGGCGTTTGTCCGACCGAGACGACAACTGAAACGAATAATTTAAATGCTGAGCTCGTTGCTCGGGGTGAGCAGTTTACATTGCTTACTATCGGCAGCATGTATGGCGTTGCGCTCGAAGCTATTGAGCTTCTCAAAAGCAGGGGTTATCATGGCAATTTGGTCGTCGTCAAAAGTTTAAAGCCGCTCAATATTGAAGATATCGTACAACACATTGTTCCAACTAAAGCGATTTTTACTCTGGAGGATAATACGGTCATCGGCGGTTTTGGCAGCTATCTAAGCTATCAACTTGCTGAACACGGCTGGTCGGTGATGCCTAAATTGTTGGCGATTGACGATCAATTTGTCGGTCACGGTAGCATTGCACAGCTGTTGGCCGATATTGGACTGGATGGTACAGGCGTTTGTCAGCGCATCATTGACCATTTAGAAAGCGAAACCTAATGCAACGCCTCGACAGCAGTTTGGTTAAACGCGGACTTGCTCTATCACGCCAGCAGGCAAAGCGGCTTATAAAAAGCGGCTATGTTTTAATTAATGATAGAGCGGCTACAAAGCCGGCGCAGCCGGTCGACGAAGCAGACCAAGTCATCGTCTTGGCAAATGATAGCGCGCGCTATGTCAGCCGTGCCGGTTTTAAGCTGGAACGAGCCCTCAATGTCTTTCAAGTTGATGTCAACGCTAAGATTTGCCTTGATATCGGTGCTTCAACGGGCGGTTTTACAGATTGTTTATTACAACGTGGCGCTGCTAAGGTATACGCATTGGATGTCGGCCACGACCAATTGGCGAACAAGTTACGTCTTGATAAACGCGTCGTAGAGATGTCCGGTACCAACATTCGCCATGTGACAACGGAAGATTTTGACCAGCCGATTGATTTAATTTGTGTCGATGTATCGTTTATTTCGCTGGCGCTGGTATTGCCGGTAATTAGGCAACTCTGCAATCGACAAACCATTGTTATCTGTTTGATAAAGCCGCAGTTTGAAGTCGGCAAGCAGGCAATTGGCAAGGGCGTCGTCAAATCTGCTAAATTGCATAATGAAGTTTTGTTATCATTTGTCGATCATTGTAAAAATAGTCAATTAAATGTTAGAAATATTAGTTTTTCGAGTATAAAGGGTAATAAGGGTAATATCGAATTTATCGCTATCGCAACGACTGCTGATATTACGTCTAATTCTTGGAGCGAAGCGCAAATTAATAAAATTGTCAATCAATGTTATCAAACCATTGTATAAGAAAGGAGAAGTTATGAAGTATTTACGACACGCCAAAATACACGAGTTAATCAATCAACATGAGGTTGAAACACAGGATGAACTGGTAAGACTACTTGAAAAAGAGGGTTTTTCAGTGACACAAGCCACTATTTCACGCGATATTAAACAACTGCGTCTGATTAAGGTGTTATCAAGTAATGGCACCTACAAGTATTCAACGATTAAAGAGCAAAGTGAAATCATCACCGAAAAGTTTATTAAAATCTTTAAGGATTCACTGCTCAACATCGATCATGCAGAAAATATCGTCGTCGTCAAGACATTACCGGGTGCAGCACAGGCCGCCGGTGCGGCATTGGATTCGATGAATCGCGATGAAATCGTCGGTACTTTAGCCGGTGATGACACCGTCTTTTTAGTCGTGCGAACTAGGAAAGATATTCAACCACTCATTGAATTTTTGGTATCGGTTAGCCGCTAAAACAGACAAATGGTGAGTCATGTTAATAAAAGTAATCGTCAAGAATTACATCCTGATAGACGATTTAGAAATTGATTTCGACGCTGGGCTCAATGTTTTAACCGGCGAAACCGGTGCCGGCAAGTCGGTTATTTTGGGTGCAATTCGACTGGCTTTAGGCGGGCGCGGCAGTACTAATGTCGTGCGCCAAGGCGCCAGCAAAGCCGTTGTACAGGCGGTTTTTACACTTAGTCAGGACTGCGCTAAACTGCTGAGCGATACAATCGACGTTTCGGAAGAAATTGTCATTTTTCGACGCGAGTTACAACAAAACGGCAAATCGATTATGAAGGTAAACGATGCCGTTTTGACGCTTAATCAGGCTCGTAAAATTGCCGATTTACTGCTTAATATTCACGGTCAAAACGACTATCAGGCACTACTGGACGGCGATGGTCAGTTGCAATTAATCGATAGTTTTTTAAGCGCAGCCGGTCAGGCTGATAAACGGTGTGTTGCCGAATTGTATGCGGATTTGTATAATGTAAAACGGCGAATGGATGAATTGACGATTGAACCGCAACGCGTTGAGCGCGAAATTGAATTGATTAGCTTTCAAATTGACGATATCGATAAAGCCGCTTTGACAGCTGACGATGAAGATATTGAAGCGCGCTATAAACAGATGACAAGGGCGACGCAGTTGATGGGCGATTTGGCTGACTTGAAGCAGCTAATCGACAGCGAAGGCGAGGAACCCGATTTAGCGCGCACTCTTAATCGATTGATTCAGATTTGCGAAGGGCTGGCTGAACCGATGCCGGCTTATCAGACGGCGCTTGAACAGTTGAACGATTTTTCTTATTATCTGGCTGAACTGGCCAGTATGGCGCAGTCTGATAGCGAGTCGCTGTTCGAGCGACGGGCCAATCAAGATCAACTGACTAGGCGACTCGATTTGGTTAATTCGCTAAAGAAAAAATACGGCAAGACGATTGATGATATACTCACTTATCGCGCCGGCTTAGATGAGCGTTTAAGCGAACTGCAACATCTGGCTGAGCTAAAAGATCAGCTGCAAAGTCAGTATGAGGCGTTGCGCCAAAAATATGTAGCGGCGTGTCGTTCATTAAGCGTGCAGCGCCGGCAAGCCGCTGTCGAATTTGACGCCAAATTATGCGCAGAATTAGTCGATTTGCAATTTGACGATGTCAAGTTGGTCGTCGATTTGGAAAAGCGCAAACAATTTTCTGCACATGGCTGTGATTTGATTGATATCAAGATTAGTCTGAACCGCGGCATGCAGGTCGATTCGCTTAAAAAAATCGCCTCCGGCGGCGAAGTATCACGTCTTATGCTGGCTATTAAACGCATTATCGCCAGTAAAGACGGTGTTGCTGTTTTAATTTTTGATGAAATTGATAGCGGTATCAGTGGCTTGACGGGCAGTGCCGTTGCCGATAAATTGTATAGCGTGGCGCGTCATCATCAAGTAATTTGCATCTCGCATTTAGCGCAGGTTGCCTTAATGGCAGATCGGCATTTTTTAATCGTCAAAGACACGGTTGACGATTTGGCAATCTCTAAGGTTTTTCCCTTGACCAAAATACAGCGCATTGAGGAAATTGCACGCTTGATTTCCGGCAAGATGATTGATGACTCGCAGCGCGCTCAGGCCAAAAGACTGATTGAGCGCGCTCAAAACCATAAAATTACGATTACTGATAATCGGCAAAAAGGAAGGAAATAAAATGATAAATAGAATTATTATGATTGTCCTCGATAGCTTGGGCGTCGGCGAAATGCCCGATGCCGCTGACTTTGGCGATTTTGGTGTCAATACGCTGGGCAATATCGCCAAGCAGACAGCTGATTTTGCAATACCAAATCTACTAAATCTTGGTTTGGCCAATATCGACGGGGTAAACGATTTAAGTGCTGTCACCGCACCGCAAGGCGCCTTTGGCCGCTTAGCCGAAGTGTCGAAGGGCAAGGATACGACAACGGGACATTGGGAGATTGCCGGACTTGTCATTGATACGCCGTTTAAGACTTTTCCGAATGGTTTTCCCGATGAGGTAATTAAGGCCTTTAGTGAAGCAACCGGACGCGCTGTATTGTGCAACAAGCCGGCTAGCGGTACGCAAATTATCGAAGAGTTGGGCGAACAGCACATGGCTAGTGGCGATGTCATCGTTTATACTTCGGCCGATAGCGTCTTTCAGATTGCAGCACATGAGGATGTCGTGCCACTGGAAGAATTATATGATATGTGCCAAAAGGCACGCGATATTTTACAGGGCGACTATGCGGTTGCGCGCGTAATTGCGCGGCCTTTTATTGGTAAACCCGGCAATTTTTCGCGCACCTCAAATCGGCGTGATTTTTCGCTTAATCCTTTTGGTAAAACCGTTTTAGATAACTTAAAAGAGGCGAACTATCAAGTGCGCGCCGTCGGCAAAATCGTCGACATTTATAATGGCTGCGGCATCACTCATGATGTCCACACCAAGAGCAATATGGATGGCGTCGACAAAACGCTTGACTATATGAAAGAAGACTTCAAGGGTCTAATATTTACCAATTTGGTCGATTTTGACGCCAAGTTTGGTCACCGCCGCAATGTTGCCGGCTACGCTAAGGCAATTGAAGAATTTGATCTGCGTTTGCCGGAGATTTTCGCTGCAATGCGTGATGATGACATCTTATTTTTAACAGCTGATCACGGTAATGATCCGACTTACCGCGGTACTGATCATACTCGTGAATACATTCCCTTTATCGCTTATGGTAAAAATATAAAAGCCGGTGTTAACTTGGCAACACGCAGCAGTTTTGCCGATATTGCGGCGACAATTGCTGATATTTTTGACGTTGCAGCGCCACAAAACGGCACTAGTATGGCATCGCTTATATTGGAGAAATAAATGAGAATATACGATATTATTAAGAAAAAACGCGATGGCGGTAGATTGAATAAAGCGGAAATCGACTATTTTATCGAGGCTTACACGGCCGGTGAAATTAAAGATTATCAAGCGTCAGCACTGTTGATGACAATTTATTTAAATGGGCTTGACAAGGAAGAAACCATTGATTTGACAAAGGCAATGATGCATTCCGGCGATGTTGTTGACCTGTCGGCAATCGCCGGTATCAAGGTCGACAAACATTCAACCGGCGGCGTCGGCGATACCACTACTATGGTTTTAGCGCCCTTAGTCGCTTCTGTCGGCGTGCCGATTGCCAAAATGTCGGGCAGGGGACTTGGACACACCGGTGGAACGATTGACAAACTTGAATCGATTCCCGGTTTTCACGTTGAACTATCCGCTGAGCGCTTTGCCGAAAATGTCAATCGCTACGGCGTTGCCGTCATCGGCCAGTCGAAAAATATTGCACCGGCCGATAAGAAGCTGTATGCCTTGCGCGATGTAACTGCAACGGTCGAAAACATTTCACTGATTGCCAGCTCAATTATGAGTAAAAAACTAGCTGCCGGCTCTAATGGTATCGTGCTCGATGTTAAAACCGGTTCTGGTGCCTTTATCAAAAATAGCGATGATTCAATCGCATTGGCTAAAGCGATGGTCGATATTGGCAACGGCATGCAACGCCAGACGATTGGTGTAATCACCGATATGTCACAGCCACTTGGCTTTGCTATCGGCAACGGCTTAGAGGTCATCGAGGCGATTGAAACGCTAAAGGGCAATGGTCCGCAAGACTTAACCGAATTGTGCTTAACACTGGGTGCGCATATGGCGGTTATCGGCGCTGCAGCTGATAGTTTTGAGACGGCGCAGCAAATGCTTATTGAAAATATAGCCAACGGCAAGGCCTTGCAAAAGTTTCGCGATTTTGTCAGTGCGCAAGATGGCGATGATGCCGTTGTAGACGACTATACGCTTTTGCCAAATGCTGCCCATGTCTATCGCGTTGTAGCGCCAAAAAACGGC
>PDWJ01005227.1_pt1 | contig 10795 bp, 10 predicted proteins | sample 1430881 | NCBI WGS metagenome assembly PDWJ01 (sample SAMN01162460, study PRJNA174530) | Oral metagenome, whole genome shotgun sequencing project. | biome: Marine environment; feature: Marine mammal; material: Swab sample of the gingival sulcus; isolation source: swab sample of gingival sulcus... | reverse complement strand
GATATTAGAGATTTGACGCAGGTGGCAGACGTCGTTCAATTTCAACGCTTTTTAACGGCTTGTGCAGCGCGCAGCAGTCAGATGGTTAACTATTCAGAACTGGCAAAAGACGTCGGCATCTCTTCGCCAACTGCCAAGAAATGGCTATCTCTACTCGTTACATCGGGCATTGTCGTCTTGGTCGAACCCTACTATAACAACGCACTGAAACGCATTGTCAAAGCGCCCAATATGTATTTTATGGACACCGGATTATGCGCCTATTTGACGCGTTGGACGTCGGCTGAAGTGATAGAAGTGTCGGCAATGGCAGGCGCGTTTTTCGAAACATTTGTCGTCTCCGAGATTATTAAAAGCTACTTAAATGCCGGTCTAAGACCGCCAATTTACTATTATCGAGATTCAAATAAAGCGGAAATCGACCTAATAATTGAGCGAGATGGCAAGTTGCAGCCGATTGAAATTAAAAAGACAGCGTCGCCCAAGTCGAGTGCGATTCGCCATTTTTCGGTGCTGCAAAAAACAGCTAAACCAATTGAGCAGGGCAGCGTTATATGTATGGTAAGTGATTTATTGCCCATCGATCAAAAAAATTGGGCGATTCCAGTGTGGCTGATATAATTCGGATATTTGTATATACTATAGCATTATTTGTGTACTAGCGTAAATAATCTGGCTAAAATTGGTTATTCGCGCTGGCGCTAGCAGTGTCATGGTGATATAATTTATTTAATTGATTATAGTTTTCAAACTGTCATTGCGAGTGACCGAAAGGAGTCGAGAAATCTCCATTTCGTCGCTATGATTTTCAACTGACCGTTACGAGTAATCTGAGATTGAAGAGGGTGTTATGAGAAGAGATTATATTAGCTGGCAAGATTATTTCATGGGTATTGCCAAGCTGTCGGCGATGCGCAGTAAGGACCCGGTAACGCAGGTTGGCGCTTGTATTGTCGACGAAAAAAATAAAATTGTATCAATGGGGTACAACGGCATGCCCTACGGCACCGACGACGCCACCGCCAAGTGGGGCAAGCAGGGCGAATGGGAAGATACCAAATACCCCTATGTCTGCCACGCTGAACTGAACGCCATATTAAACAGCCCGCGTTCGGTTGCCAATTGTCGCATTTACGTCACGCATCACCCCTGTAACGAGTGCGCCAAGGCGATTGTACAGTCGGGCATAGCAGAAGTCATTTTCGAAGACGGTAAACCCGGTAAAACATCAGAGGTTGCTGGCATCATCTTTAAAAATGCCGGCGTCGTCGTAACCAAATATCAAACCGATTTAGATAAAATAGAGATTGAGTTTTAGGAGGAATAGTATGCTATATTTCATGAACGACTACCAACGCGGCGCGCACCCCATAGTCTTACAGGCGCTCAACGACAGCAATGGAACCGAACACGTTGGCTATGGCGTCGACGACCGCACGGCTGCGGCAGCCCAAAAAATTAAGGCGCAAATCGGTCGCGCTGACGTCGACGTACATTTTTTAATTGCCGGCACGCAGACCAACACGGCGGCACTGACGCACTTTCTAAGACCTTATGAAGCAGTTATCGCCACACACCTCGGTCACATTTCAGTACACGAGACCGGCGCAATCGAATCGATGGGACATAAAATTATGGAAATGCCGACTGAAGACGGTAAATTGTTGCCCTCGCAAGTCGAGTGGGCAGTTAAGTCGCAGGTCGACGAACACATGGTTTTGCCGCGCGTCGTCTATATTTCCAACGCTACGGAGACCGGTACGATATACAGTAAGGCGGAGCTTAAGGCGCTGCGCGCAGTATGTGACCAGTACGATCTCTATTTGTATTTAGACGGTGCCAGGCTCGGCACGGCGCTGACCAGCGCAGATAACGATTTAACGCTGCGCGATATCGCCGACTTATGTGACGCCTTTTATATTGGCGGAACGAAAAACGGCATTTTATTTGGCGAGGCACTGGTCATTTGCAACGACGCCTTAAAACCCTACGCGCGCCATACAATTAAACAAACTGGCAGTATGCTCGCCAAGGGCTGGCTCTTGGGCGTTCAATTTGAAACGCTCTTTACGGATGATTTGTTCTTTGAGCTGGGTCGCCACGCCAACGCAATGGCGAGCGCTTTAAAGGCGGGTATCTTGGACTTGGGTTACGAATTGATGTGCCCGACGTCGACCAACATTATCTTCGTCATCCTCGATAACGACATTCATCGTGAGCTGTCCAAGCTCTGCTATTACGAGGCTGAAAAGCCTTATGGCGATCACAGCGTCGAAGCGCGCTTTGTCACGTCGTGGTCGACAAAGCCGGAGGACGTCACAAAATTACTCGAATTGTTAAAAAAATACGCCAAGTAATGCTGTTGAGATGCTGTTGAGGGGGCGCTAAATGAATCTAAATATGATCGTTTTTAGTTATTTTGCCGGTGTTACAGTTGTGATAGGAGGCTTTTTGGCGAATGCCTTTAATCATCATATGGCAAAGAGTCCGATTAAAGAAGAAGTAAGTCATACGCTAATGTCCTTTGGTTCGGGTGTTATGCTGTCGGCGCTGGCGCTGGTACTCGTGCCCAAGGGCATGGCAAAGCTCAATCTATTCCCCTTGGTCTTCTCTTTTTTGATGGGGTCGATAATATTTATGTACCTCGACCGCTATCTCGCTCAAAAGGGCGGTCAAACGGCAACGCTGTTGGCGATGATGATGGACTTTGTGCCGGAATCGATCGCCTTGGGCGCCGTTTTTGCAGTCGAACCCAAAACGGCGACGCTATTGGCAGTTTTTATGGGGTTACAAAATTTGCCGGAGGCATTTAACGCCTTTCGCGATTTGGCGCTCAGCGGCTTTAAACCAAAAAAAATCCTAATCATTTTCTTCTTTTTAAGTTTTTTCGGCGTATTGGGCGCTTTAGTCGGACACTTCGTACTGAGCGATTATCAGCAGATTACGGCACACCTTATGATATTTGCCAGTGGCGGCATTTTGTATTTATTGATTCAGGACATTATTCCGGAAAGCAAGTTAGATAAAAACTACTTAACCGCCATCGGCGCGACACTGGGCTTTTTAGTCGGCATTATCGGCGAAAAAGTCATATAAGCGGGAACACTATATAATAATGAATATCATTATCATTTACATTTGCGTCCTTGCGTGCTATAATTGTCTAAATTACAGCACGCTTTTTGTATTTATTTAAGGGGATTCCATGAAGACAAACTATGAAAACTGGATGCCGCTGCATTGGTAAACGGTTTAAGAAATGCGGCCTATGCGTCGCTTACAATTTTTATTTTGCTATCGGCCTATATCTTTTTCAGAAAGTTTAACGGTCAAGTTTACATTCCGATTATATCGATTATCGCAACCATACTGCTATTTTTGGGCATTGTATTGTTCTTTTTCTATAAGAAATTTAACTATATGAGAGACGCTTTTAACTTTGCCGACGATCAATCGATTAGTTGGAAAATAATTTATTATATCGCCGAGCATGTCAGAGCGGATGACGGGCAGCAAGTATTAGACGTCGGCTGCGGCAGCGGTGCGCTCAGTATCGCAGTTGCCAAAAACAATTCACGCGCAAAAGTGACCGGTGTCGACAAGTGGGGCGCGTCTTATAAAACTTTTTCCAAGCAGCTCTGCGAAAGCAACGCTAAAGCAGAAGGCATTGACAATGCAGTATTCGTTCCGGGCGATGCAGTGGCATTGGCTTTTGCCGATGAAAGCTTTGACGTCATCGTTTCCAATTACGTCTATCACAATATTCCGGGCGATCGACAAAAGCATTTATTGGAATCGTTGCGCTTGCTAAAAAAGGGTGGTCAATTTTACATTCACGATTTTTTCACGAGCGGCAAGTATGGCGATATGAATAGCTTTATCGAAAAGTTGAAAGAGATGGGCTATCAAAAGGTCGAATTAATCGATACGGATAACGGTGCGCCAATGCAACCGCAAATTGCCAAAAAGCTGATGCTAAACGGTTCTAAATTATTCTGTGGTATTAAGTAGTTATAGGAGTGTAAAAAAATCGATGCTCAGGCACTGCTAAGCGTCGATTTTTTATTGGTAATTATAAGCTCACTTAGTGGCGATGACACATAACCAGTTGTGTTTTAGTTCAACGTCAATTGTAATGTCATTAAAGCCGGCAGATGTGAGTAGTTTTTCAATATCGGTTGGACTGTAAACAGTCATGCCATCAATGATTTTTGTCCACTTTTCGGCTTTTTCCCTTTCGCCGTCGACTTCGTTGCAAATCATAAATCGACCGCCCGGTTTGAGTACGTCATAAATGCCTTTAAAGGCCGTTTCTATTTCCGGCCAAAAGTAAATCGTTTCAAAAGCCGTTACCAAATTAAAACTTTCACTTTCGTAGGGCAGTGCAAGTACATTGCCTTGAATGATTTCACATCTTCCGGCATCGACAGCCGCTTGATTGACCTTTATCGATTTTGCGACGCTAATCTCAGAGTGGTCAATGCCTTTGACTATACCCTTAGTGCAGATTTTGAGTAATTTGGCAATATTGGCGCCGCCGCCACAGCCAATGTCTAAAATGTGGTCGTCTACTTTCGGCGATATGTGAGAAAATCCCCACTTAGATGGCCTGGCGTGCCCGCTGTTCATCATGTTCACCATGATTTTACCACCTAATCCCTCTGGTTTTCGCGTATTCTGAAAAAAGTTAGCCATAGTATTCCTCCTAGTTAAATGATAACGTTTATCATTCGTCGCTTATAGTCTAGCACTATTTTTGCGTTTTGACAACCGCATTAAAACGAGCCTGGCACCGAGAAAAACACAAGCGTTTTTAATAAAAACGTGCCTGGCACCGCGCTGGAAAGACAGTTTATTTATATAGTTGATCTTTACAGATTGAAATGATAATCATTTTCATATATACTGGTGAATGTGAGCGGAAATGCTCACGATTTCCGATATGTTTGGCTTTTGCGATATGGTGCATTTAAGGGCAAGCTAAAGACTAAACCTAAATAATTTACCTGATAATGGTTAACTACGAGGACTAAAAAATGAAACGCGATAAGAATAATATTATAGATACGGCGTATCATGACTATGTTTTTTCTGAAAAGAAACAATTGGACAATGTAAAACTATATAAATTTGAAAACGACAGCGGCAGCGGTGAGATGAAAGTCTACAATTTGTTTGAGGGCTTGCAACTTACCTATAATGACTTGAATATGGAAACGGTATATCAAGCGATTGAGCCCAAAAGTGGCATTTTAAAAATTGATTACTGCTTTGAGGGCTGCTATGAGATCAAGGTGCAAAACCGAGCATATGCCTTTTTGGGCAAGGGCGATTTGAGCATTGTCGATTTGGGTGCTGCACTATTTGAAAATTCTCGTATTCCAATGAAAAAATACCGCGGCTTGACAGTTTTAATCGATATCGAATTGGCGCAAAAGACCATAGATAAACATTTTCCATTTTTAAATATAGACATCGATAAAATCAGGCGTCGCTTTTGTCGTCTGAGCGCCTATTCCAAAATTAATTCTAAACATCAAATCAACCACATCATAAATGAACTATACAAAGCAGATCAAAAGAACAAAGTGCCGTATCTAATCATTAAAGTCTTAGAGTTATTGCTGTTATTGGAAATGGTCGAAGCAAAGGATATTCACAAGATTACTTCATTTTCAAAACCGGTTTACGACGCCACAAAACAGTGCTACCAAGATATGCTCAAAAATCCCTTAGCCAAGTACTCAATTAGTCAGTTGGCGAAAAAATACGCTGTATCTGAGTCTAGTTTAAAGCGCTGTTTTACTTATGTTGCAGGCAATTCGATAGGCGATTTTAAAAGGCATTTACTGCTCGAAGCAGCAGCTGATATTCTCATTGAAAAAAGCGAACTATCGATTAAAGAAGTCGCCGACATTGCCGGCTATGTCAATCAGGGCAAATTTTCAGCCGCCTTTAAATCGCACTTTGGCGTAACGCCCAGACAGTATCGACATAATCACAGCTGACCTATTTGGATTAAAAAAAAGCCGAATCGGTTATAGAATAAATAAATGTATTTTGGTATTCTCTATAATAATGATATTCATTATCTCGAATTGAATGAAAGAGGAGGATACTATGGCTGAAAAAGGTCAAAAAAACTTAAATGTTAAAGACGTCGTTACAGTTGCAATTATGCTTGCACTGTTTCTTGTCGTTTCTGTTTTAGTCGGCATGAGCACCGTAACGCTCCCCATTTTATATTTATATGTTGCACCCGGACTAGAAATGTTTGTCGGTGCAATTTTTTATTTGGTAGCTGCCAATAGAATTAATAAAAGGGGTTTATTGTTTATTTGGGTTCTAATCTACGGCTTAATTACAGCTGCTGTCGGCTATGTCTTTATGCTGCCTTATTTTATCGGTTTGGGACTTGTCTGCGAACTCGCCATGCTGGGCAAAGACGCCTATCGCACGCCAATCAGAAATATGATAGGTTGGAGCTTATACGGTGCGGGCATGTTCTTTGGCATTGCCATTCCCTGTTGGGTTGCTTGGGAAAGTTTTCAAAAACAGGCCTTAGAAGGTGGCTTTGCGGCATCGACCTTAGAGATGCAATACAAAGTCGTCACCACGCCATCACTAATGTTTCTGGGCATAGCCATAACGGTTGTCTTAGCTGGCTTGGGTATTTTATTTGCACAAAAAGTTCTCAGAAAGCATTTTAAGAAAGCGGGGATTGTAGATTAGCACTATGAATAAAACAGAAAGAAGAATTAATAACATCAGTGGAACGACGTGTTTGTTGTTAACGCTTATTTCTTGTGTGGTGTCATTTTCTACCGGTAGTTACTATATGCACGCTCTGTTTGTCGCTTGGCTCTGTATGATTCTAGCATACTTCGGCCTCTTCAAACAGAGCTTGTTTTACGGTTTGGTCTATCTCTTTACAGTATTTTGGCTATTGGAAATGGTTCCCAAAGGCGTAATGATTATTTCGCCAATGCTACTGGGAATGATTTATAAGTTTATCGTGCCGACAATGGCGGCATATTTGACCTTTAAGATACCCTCGGGAAAAATTATAGCAGTATTTCAAAAGAGCCGGTTGCCACAGAGCATCGTCCTAATTTTTATCGTCATCATACGCTTTATCCCGACGATATCCGGTGAGTTTAGAACGATTCGCGAAGCAATGAAAGTGAGGGGCTTTACCGGAAGCTTCTTTAAAGTGATTCGACAGCCCTTGCAGACGATGGAATATGCCGTCGTACCGTTGATTTTTCGGTCGATTAAAGTCGGCGACGAATTGGCAGCGGCGTCGATTGTGCGCGGCATTGAAAATCCGGTAAAAAAATACAGTTACTACAGCACGCGGCTAGTTAAAATGGATGTAATCATCTTATTCGTCAGCATTTGTTTGACAATATTCGCCATTGCCTTGTAAGGAGCACTAGATGAACAATAAAATACAAATCGACAACATCAATTTTTCTTATCTCGGCAAAGGCGAACAATTAAAAAATATAAACCTTGGCGTTTCTAAGGGAGCGTGTTGCGTAATAGTTGGCGCATCCGGCTGTGGCAAGTCGACCTTGACTAGAGTGATCAATGGTCTAGTACCGTCCTTTTTTAAGGGCGAACTAAGGGGCAAAGTTTCAATCGACGGCAATGATTTAACTGAGTTAAAGTCGTGGCAAATCAGTCAATTGGTCGGCAATGTATTTCAAGATCCAAGGAGCCAATTCTTTGCCAACGAAGTGGCTGGCGAAATTGCCTTTGGTTGTGAAAATGCCGGTCTGGAACACGCCGAAATCGTCCAAAACGTACACCGTGCGGCTGCCGAAATGGGCATTGAAGCACTGCTAAACACGGGTATTTTAACGCTATCCTATGGCATGCGGCAAAGGGTGGCAATATGTTCTGCCAAGGCGATGCAACCCGATATTTACGTCTTTGACGAGCCGTCTGCCAATTTAGATTTGCAATCGACCTATCAGTTTGGCAAATTGATTCAAGCCTTAAAGGACGAGGGCAAGACAATTGTCATAGTGGAGCACCGCCTGTTTTATTTAAAGGGCATCGCCGACAACTACGTATTTATGCAAGACGGTCAAATCGTAAACAACTATACGGCGGCTGAACTCGAACAGCATAGCTCCAAAGCGCTCAATGACATGGGACTGCGCTCGCTTAATTTAGAGAACATCGCGCTCGAACCGCCAACGCCTGCGGCGACGTCGAACAGTAGTCAATTTGAAGTGCAAGGCATCACTAAAAAGTATGACAACGCATCGCTGCTGGCAGACATTTCATTTAAGTTTGATAAGAATGAGATTATCGCCTTAGTCGGCTGTAACGGCGTGGGCAAGAGCACTTTGGGTAAAATTTTCGCTGGACTGCAAAGGGAAAACAAGGGCAGCGTATTGTTAAATGGCAAGTCACTTAGCAAAAAGGCGAGAGTCGGCAAAGTGTGGTATATTCCACAGGATTTAGATTCGCAATTGTTTGGCGAAGATTTAGTTGACGAACTCGTGACGGGATTAAAAAATAGGGAAACACATGTCGCAAGAGCAGAAATGCTGCTAAAGCAATTGGGATTGTATGAACTGAAAGAGCGACATCCCTCGACTTTGTCGGGTGGTCAAAAACAACGCTTGGTGCTAGGCGTCGCCATGATGCGAAATGTAGCAGTGGTAATTTTGGACGAACCGACCTCGGGGCTAGATTACAACAGCATGGTGCAAGTGGCAAAGCTAATTAAACGGCAGCGCGATTTAGGAACAAAGTTTTTAATCATATCGCATGACGTCGAGTTTATTGCCAAGTCCTGCGAACGCGTCATTGCAATTGACAATGGCACGATAACAGAAGATTATTATCTTCGCGCAATAACCAGATTATTAAATTCGTTGCAATGTGAACAGGTCGCGCTGAATTGCAGTTTATCATCTCGAGTGTAGCCGAGAAATCTCGGTTCTAAAATAGTTATAAAATCAATAAAAACTAGGAGGAAAAAATGGAAGGAGCAGTCGATCAAAAAAAGCAATCGCTTTTATGCGATAATATTGTAAACCTAATGTTTAAACTCTCGTTGCCGGCGATAGTCGGCATGTTTGTCATCGGTCTTTACAGCTTTGTTGACGCCATCTTTGTCGGGCAGTGGGTAAACGAGGTCGCCGTCGGCGCAATCGCCGTCGCCTATCCGCTGACGCTGCTAAACAACGGCATTGCCGTATTGGTCGGCATCGGTTCGGCATCGGTGCTGTCCAGGGCAATTGGTGGAGACGATCAGCAGACCGTCGATAAAATTATGGGCAATCTGCTGACCTTGGTATTTATACTGTCACTGGTCACCACGGTGGTCGGGTACTATTTCACTAGACAGCTGTTATCTTTTAGCCGCGTCGAAGGCGATATGCTGATTTACGCCATGAACTATTTAAAGATTATATTCTTGGGCTCGTTTTTTGTAAATTTTGCTCAAGCTGCCAATATGGTGATGCGCGGCGAGGGCAAGATGATGATTGCAATGGTCATCATGGCAATTGGCGCAATTTTAAACATCGTATTAGACCCGATTTTCATTAAAGTTTTGGGTTATGGTATCGAAGGCGCAGCCATCGCTACAGTAATCGCCCAAGTCGTCCAGTTTTTAATTACGTTGGTTTATTTTATTAAATTTAGCGAGAAAGTTAAGTTTAAAAAAATTCGTTTGGAAACTTCAATACTGTCGGGCGTCATCTCAGTTGGCGTGTCTGCCATGTTAATGCAGGTGTTAAGCCTCGTTCAGCAGACAGTTTTGTACTCGCGCCTAATGACCTATGGCGGTGAAGAAAAGGTCATTTTAATGGGCGCTATCATGCGTTACATGATGCTGGCGTTTATTCCGGTGTGGGGGATTAGTCAGGGCTTTCAACCCGTTGCCGGTACCAATTACGGCGCTAAAGCATATGACAGGGTAAAAAAATCGACAGTTGTATTTGGCATCGGCGCAACCGCATTGGCTTTAATCTTCTGGCTGCCCTTTATGCTCTTTACAGATACGATATTGTCTTGGTTTATTAAAGACAATGTCGCAATTATCACAAATGGCATGTTCGACGCTCGTCTTGCAATGTTGGTGTTCCCAATTGCCGGTGCGCTGATTATATTCGTCACACTATTTCAGGCGATTGGCGACGCCAAAAAAGCCGGTATGCTAATTATGTTGAGGCAGGCTGTGTTGTTTATTCCGTTAGTTTATATTTTGCCGCGCATTGCCAATTTAGAGGCGCGCGGCGCATTTGCCAGCTTTGCTCTAACGGATTTAATCGTCTTCGCCATTGCCATTGTCTCGACGGTTAAGTTATTTAAAACGATGGGTAGACAAAATTAGTCGTTTTGATTGAGTGTCAATTCAAAGACGTGCCTGGCATCGTTGAACACACAAAGCACCAATAAATAGCTACTTATCTTAGTGCCTGGCACTATTCCACACGCTTTGCTTTCTTTTTAATAGTGCCTGGCACCATTGAATACACAAAACGCCAACAAGCAACCGCTTATCTGCGTGCCAGGCACTTCTGTAACTACTTATTTACGTGCCTGGCACTTCTGTGTGAGTTTTTGTCATCGATATTCGTGCCTGGCACTAATATAGGCTGTTTTGTCACCTATCATGCAGCGTTTTGTCGATTTTTCATCACCATACGCCGCCGTTTATAGAAAAACGCACTCAAAATACACTCACAATACATGCCAAAAAGTGACACTGCCATTTAGTCGCCGTTTTTTCTCAACGCCAAAAAGCGCCATGTCGTCTTCTTTTCAT
>PDWJ01009963.1_pt1 | contig 10796 bp, 13 predicted proteins | sample 1430881 | NCBI WGS metagenome assembly PDWJ01 (sample SAMN01162460, study PRJNA174530) | Oral metagenome, whole genome shotgun sequencing project. | biome: Marine environment; feature: Marine mammal; material: Swab sample of the gingival sulcus; isolation source: swab sample of gingival sulcus... | reverse complement strand
TTATAGATAGAACTCGTTTAAACTTTTTTAAGTTGCTAAAAAATTGCTGTTTTCCGTTCTGTTTTTGTCTTTTTTTGATTCCGTAGCACTACTATGCAAAAAAAAGCCTTTAACAGAACAAAAAACTTCTAATTTTCGCTTAAACCTAGAAAATTTAAACGAGTTCATAAAAGAGCGGTATGCAGCAAAAAATAATAATCACCGGTGGGCCGTCCTCCGGAAAAACGAGCCTAATAAACGCATTAACCTATGCAGACTATACCTGTATGCCGGAGATTTCACGAGATATTACACTGCAAGCCAGAGATAAAGGCATTGCATATTTGTTTAAGGAGAATCCTTTACTTTTTAGCCAACTTCTTTTAGAGGGCAGGGAGCAACAGTTTAATGATGCGGAAAAAATGGCAGCGGAAATTGTTTTTTTTGACCGGGGTATTCCGGATGTGCTGGCCTATTTAAAATTTAACCACGTGGACTACCCCAAAACTTTTGATGAAAAAGGAACTGCTTATACATACCAAAAAGTATTTATACTCCCGCCATGGGAAGAAATACATCTTACAGATAACGAACGCTATGAAGATTTTGATACCGCTACGGCACTTTTCCACAGCTTGTCAGATACCTACAAAGCTCTTGGCTATCAGCCAATTTTAATTCCAAAAGGCACCATAAAACAGCGAATGGCTTATATATTAAGCCATATTTAAAAAATGGATAATCTGCAAACCATATTACAACAATATTGGGGTTATGCAACCTTTAAGCCGCTTCAGCAAAAAATTGTTAACACGGTGTTTTCCGGAGACAATTGTATAGCTATTCTTCCTACCGGCGGCGGTAAATCTATTTGCTATCAGGTGCCGGTAATGGCAAAACCGGGTGTGGGATTGGTTATTTCTCCTTTAATAGCATTAATGCAAGATCAGGTAAATAATCTCAAACGCATTGGCATTAAAGCCATTGCACTTACCGGACAGTTGAGCAGGGAGGAAATTGTAACGGCTTTTGACAATTTACAATTTGGCAATTATAAGTTTTGTTACCTGTCACCGGAGAAATTGCAATCAGAATTCATTCAGGAGAAATTACGCCAACTCACCGTAAACCTTATCGCCATAGACGAAGCCCATTGTATTTCAGAATGGGGGCACGACTTTAGGCCGGCATATCTAAAAATTCCCGTTTTAGAGCAAATACATCCTAAAGCCCCTATGATAGCCCTTACTGCTACAGCCACCAATAGAGTTCTAAAAGATATTAAAAGCAATTTACAGCTCAACAAAGCGGTAGTTTATAAAGATTCACTTATCCGAACCAATATCAGTTTACAACTTTCGGCTTCGGAAGATTATTTTTTTCTATTACAAAATCATTTAAAAAACATCAATGAACCGGTTATTATATATGCTTATGGCAGGAATAAGGTAAAAAATATAGCTGCTTATCTCAATCAAAAAGGTTTAAAAAGTGTTTTTTATCACGGTGGGCTCAGTTATGATGCAAAGCAACTGGCTTTTCATAAATGGACTAATGAAGAGGTGCTGATTATGGTTGCCACCAATGCTTTTGGTATGGGAATAGACAAAGGCAATGTAAGGAAAATTATCCATCTTGATATGCCGTTTAGTCTGGAGAATTACATGCAAGAAGCCGGAAGGGCCGGCCGGGATGGCAAACCGTCTAAAGCTGTAATGTTTGCCAATAACAGTAAGGCAAATGAACTCAAAAATCAGGTAACAAAAGGTATTGTTACCGTAGATTTTTTAAAAACCGTTTATAAAAACCTGAATCATTATTTTCAAATTGCTTATGGAGAATTACCTGATATTTTATTCAATTTTAATATTAATGATTTTTCGGCGGCTTATAACATGCCCATTGCCGTTACGTATAATGCCTTAATGTTTTTAGAACGGCAGGAGGTATTGTGGTTTAATGAAGATATAAACAAACCTGCTACCCTGCAATTTATCAGTCACCCGAATAAAGTTCTGGCACTGGAAAAACCGTTTGTAAATATTATATTACGCACTTATGGTGGACTTTTTGACGGCCGGGTAAAGATTAATGAAGCTATGTTGGCAAAAAAAATTGGGAAAAGTAAAGTCTATGTGATTGATAGTTTGCACAAATTAAATAATGACGGTATCGTTTCCTATCACAGCCAAGAGCAACCCAGTGAAATCCGTTTTTTACAACCCAGAGAAGATGACATTACTATTAACCGGATAGCGAGGTTTTTAAAACAACAAAACAAGGTAAAAATGTCCAAAATGAAAGCAGTACTGGCTTACGCGGAAAACACTACTGTGTGCAGGATGAAATTTTTATTATCATATTTTGATGAAGATTTAAAGAAAAATTGTGGCAATTGCGACATCTGCATCAAAAATAATACAAGTAATAAAAACACCATAAAAACTACGGCTGCTGCTATTCTTAGTACGCTTAGAAACAGTGAGCCGCTATCTTCAAAAGAAATGGTACAAAAGATTTCCGTTAAGGACAAAGAAGTGTTGGATGCCCTGCGTTATTTATTGGAAAAAGATAAAATAAGCCTAAATTTACAACAAAAATATTTTATTAATGAGTAAAGATTTACGCATTGTTTTTTATGGAACGCCGCAGTTTGCTAAAACTACATTGGAGCATATTGTAAATGCCGGATATAACGTGGTTGCTGTGGTAACTGCACCGGACAGGCCGGCTGGCCGCGGAAGGCATCTAAAAGAATCTGAAGTAAAAAAGTTTGCCATTAAAAAAGGGTTGAAAGTGCTACAACCCGGCAATTTAAAAAGTGAGGATTTTATAGCGGAATTACGGGCTGTAAATTTAAATTTACAAGTGGTAGTGGCTTTTAGAATGTTGCCAAAAATAGTCTGGCAAATGCCTCAATACGGAACCTTTAACCTGCACGCTTCCCTCTTACCGGATTATAGAGGGGCTGCACCTGTTAATTGGGCTATAATAAACGGAGAAACGGTTACGGGAGTTACCACATTTTTTATTGATGATAAAATAGACACCGGAAATATCATTTTACAAGAAAAGGCTGCCATTTCCCCAGATGATACTGCGGGTATCTTGCATGATACATTAATGATATTAGGTAGTAAACTGGTACTAAAAACCATAGCTTTAATAGAAGGAGGTGATGTAAAAACTCAGCCACAGGAACAATTGGTTACCTCAACTTTAAAATTGGCTCCTAAAATTTTTAAAGACACCTGTAAGATAAACTGGCACCAATCTATGATAGATATTTATAATAAGATAAGAGGCCTTAGCCCTTATCCCGGAGCTTTTACTACTATTAATAACGGTGAAGAAATAGTAAATCTAAAAATTTATGCTGCAGAAATGCTTTTAAAACCACATGATTTTTCTGTAGGAAGCGTAATTCAAAAAGGTAAGGAATTATTAATTGCAGTAGATAAGGGCTTTGTAAAAATTATGGAATTACAACTTGCCGGAAAGCGAAAAATGCCTACAAAAAATCTTTTAAATGGTTATAATTTTGATAAAGATTCTTATGCCATTTAAACGCTGTACCCCTTTAATAATGCATGTTTAACAGATAAACAAGCAATAAAAACAGGGTGGTTATTAACAATTTAGGGGTATTTATTAACAAATGGTGTGATTTTTTGTTTTTATTGTTGCTTAAGCCCTTATAAAATCTATATTTGTTCAACTTAAAAACAAGTACAAAGAATTTTTATAAATTAAAAAATTATTAATTATGAACAAGTCAGATTTAGTAGATGCAATGGCATCAGATGCCGGAATTTCTAAAGCAGCAGCAAAGAAAGCATTAGATTCAGTAATGGAAAATGTTGAAAAAACTTTAAAAAAAGGAGGTAGAGTGTCTTTAGTAGGTTTCGGTTCTTGGTCTGTATCTAAAAGAGCGGCTAGAGAAGGTAGAAATCCTCAAACAGGAAAAACTATCAAAATTGCAGCAAAAAAAGTTGTGAAATTTAAGCCTGGTTCTGAATTAAAGGACGCTGTAAACTAAGGTTTATTGATTTTAAAAATTAAAACTCCCAAATTTTTGGGAGTTTTTTTTGGCATAAACTCCTAAAATTTAAAAAAATATGTACATATTATAATATAATCCGATAATTTTTATTACCTTAGGAGGATGAAAAATAGTGGATCTTCCATAAGATTGGCTAAAGGGAAATTGCTTGTAGCTGAGCCTTCCATATTAAATGACACAGCTTTTAACAGGTCTGTCATTCTACTTTCCGAACATAATAATGAAGGGTCAGTAGGGTTTATTATGAATAAGCCCTCCGATTTTAACCTCAACGACCTTATTCCTGAAATGCCCAATTCGCATACAATTTATATAGGCGGCCCGGTATCCAGAGAAAATCTTTATTTTATTCATAATGTTCCTGAATTAATTCCGGATAGCCAGGGTATAGGCAAAGGCCTGTATTGGGGTGGGGATTTTGCAACCGTCCAGGCATTACTGCTATCTAATGAAATTAGTGCGGATAATATTCGTTTCTTTCTGGGATACAGCGGGTGGAGTAAAGACCAACTGCAAGACGAGCTGGAAACTACCTCATGGATAGTTATGGAAAATAAATTTACCAATATTTTTAGAATTACCGATAGTACTTCTTGGAAAGAACAATTGTTAAAATTTGGTAAAAAATACCAATTATGGGCCAATGCCCCTGAAAATCCTTCCCTAAATTAATTTAGCCCAGAGTTTCTAAAAAAAATAGTTTTTTTTGAATGGCTGCTGCCTGTTTTGTAGTATAGGTTTTTTTTCTATAATGCGTAACCGGCTGTAAACCAATAATGCTATTGGTGATAAATACTTCGTCTGCTTTGAGTAGGTCAAAAGGTGAGATAGCCGTTTCTTCTACAGTCAATTCACCGTCTTTTCTTAAGATTTCAATAACTTTTTTACGCACTATACCTTTTAAACAGCCTTCTGAGATTGCAGGTGTTGAGACCTTATGGCCTTTTATAAGAAATAAATTACCGTGTACTGCTTCTACCAGATTTTTATGCTCATTGATTAAAAAACAGGTGTTTAACTCATTTTCTTTTGAGTAAATAGCTGCAAGGGTATTAAGTATCTTATTATTTGTTTTAAGAGAAGACAACATTCCGGAATATTGATAATAATCTTTAAAAAGGTCAGCAGAATATCTTTCCTTTGTTTTGTAATTGTAGGGGGTAGCTTCTACAAAATAAACTGCGGCATTACTTTTTGGGAGATAGAAGCCTCCATCCTGCCTATATACCGTATATCTTACACGGGCATCTGTTAAATGGTTTGCGGTTACTGCTTTTAAAATTTCGGAGGTAAAATATTCAAGGGTTAAGTCCATAGATATTTCTATACGCAGCATTCGCATAGAAGCCATTAATCTAAAATAATGATCCTCGGCAAAAATTACCTTTTTATTTTTAACTTTTATTGTTTCAAAAAGGCTGTCGCCATATTTTAACCCACGGTTGCAGGCACTTATCTTAAAATCTTTATCAGCGAGGAGTTCGCCGTTAAAATTAATCATAAAAGAATGGTCATTAAAAAAATGATGGATCAATTGGCATAGTTATGCCCCAATGGTATGTTTTAATTCCCCGATTTGATTTTCCCAAAACATTTTGCTGTCTTCCAGTTCATCTTCTTCGGCAAAATCCACAACAATTAAAGCTACATCCTTGGTAAGTGGGTCAACCTGAATTCTAAATTCAAAATAAGAATCGTCATCATCATCGTTATCCAGCCATTTGAATTTAACCCGTTCTTCGGTTCGATAGGATATTCTTTTAGCTTTTTCTTCAGAACCTTCCCAGATAAATTTGTAGATGTCACTACGGGAGTTTACATTATCAGCAAACCACTCGCTAAGGCCGTCCGGTGTTGACAAATATTGATACAAGAAAGCCGGAGACGCTTGCATAGGAAATTCTAGTTCAAACTTTACTTTTTTAGCCATTTATATTGTATTAACACTTGGTGAGGCAATATATAGATAAACTTCAACAAAAAAAATTTTTTCTAAGAAAATAATATAAAAGAAGTCTTGCCTTAAATATTTTTGTTTTTATATTTGCATCCGCTAATAGGGGGGAAGTAGCTTAGTTGGTTATCTGCCCTTACCGGATGTAGCATCTGGGCGGAGAATGTAGGATATATATCCACCAGATTAATGGTAGTTTTCCGGTTTAAGAAAATAAAAAATATGGCGAGGTAGCTCAGTTGGTTAGAGCGTCGGATTCATAACCCGGAGGTCGGCAGTTCAATTCTGCTCCTCGCTACTAAAAACTCAAGTAAAAATGCTTGAGTTTTTTTGTTTTTATGATGAAGTGATTTAAACTTTTTCAAATTGACTAAAAAATTGCCGTTTTTTCATTCATGTTTTGCCTTTTTCTCCCTCCGTAGCCCTGCTATGCAGCTCAAAAAAGCCTTTATACCATTTCCACTTCAAAATTATACCAAATTATATGTAGCATTATATATTAGAATTGGTATTATTCTGATTAGATTCAAAAAGGTGATTTAAAAACATATAAACAACATCAACGTCAATTTTGTTTTTAATTAACCTTAAGCAAAGGTATATTATTTTTTTGTATTTGGCTTACTAAGCCGCTGGTGGTTTAGGTGTAGCTTATTATAGGCAGTAAACGGATTGCTCTTTTATGCCTTAGAAAATATGCGGTTGGTAGGAGGGATACAATAGAAGTATAAAGTTAGATGACTTTGTACGGTAGGTAACTTTTCTATCACACGATATAATCATGCGATAGCGGGAAAGACTATAATACCAATTCTGCTTTAAAAGTGCTCAAAAAATAAATTGATAATTTTTTGTGTAAGTATTTAATAAATATTTATTTACCACAAGATACAATCTTGTGGGAGCGGGGGCTTAAAGATGCTCAGTCTAATTCTCTTCAAGAAAAATTAGCTTAATTCAGTTGGTAGCTTTTCTGCCATATTTTCTTTGACAGCAAACTTTGAAGCATCACATAATTGACTATAGCTTTCTAAACTGAAACTATCATTTCTAATCCATATTTCAGCAAGTGATTCACCAACGGAGGATAATATAATCTCGTTGTTTGAATTATCACTTCCAGCCTTAATCAGGGCATATACTACATTATTAGAATCAAATGCAGATAAATCCATAGCTGCGTCATCTCTTTCAGAGATTGTGGCTGAATTATCTAATAATATATCTATAAGTTTTTTTGCTTTCATTTTTCTAATAAAGCGGTAAATGAGTTCCAATAACCTTTCCACCTGTTTGACCTGTAAATGGGTTAACGTAATTGCCAGGTCCAAGACGGGCATCAAATCTTGGAACACGACTCCTAGCTTCTAAACCTTGTCGCATAGATCCCTGAGCTTTTATTTTAATCTCCAAGAGAAATTCCCTGCATCATCATAAACTCCACAAACTTGGGGACCTCCAGTATTAGGCCCTTTCACAAATCCTTTACTCTTAGCCCATTTCCGAAGTATTCTTACATTTTGCTGACCTGCTTTAGGTAAGTTGCTTGACCAAAGCATTAAACCCTGTAATACTCCTCTTAGTGGCAAGTTCTACACTTACGTCCAAAAAAGTAGTTTTTGCTTCAAGGTTATTAAACCCTAAAAACAACACTCCAAATAATATGATTAACCACTTTTTCATCAGCTATAGAAATACAACTTTTATCTGTTTTTTTCAATTAATAACTTTCTCAATTGAAGAAAAAGATATTTTATACAAATCCATCAAAGATAAAGCTTCTAAAAGAATATTTAAAGAACTATTTACCCAAATATCATTTTCTGTTTTTTCTTTCTGATGAGAATTTAAATAATATTCAATTAAACTTTTGGAAATAATATCTGAACCAATTATTTTTTTGACTTCATTAAAATATAATTTAGTATCATTCATTCCAAACAAAGGAAAATCTCTAACTGCATCAATAATTAATTCGATGATAGCAGATAAATTTTTATCTTGAATAGTGTCAATTCGTTCCTCTAAAATTTCTATTTCCATTTCTTTATTATTTTATAATCCTTTAAAAGCTTTTGAACCCCATTTCCCCATTTTTATAAACGGATTTACATATTGCCCAGTAGCGGAATTGTAGAAATAGTGAACTTCTACTTTAGAGCCATTTAAAATACCAGCCTCATATATTTTACTCCAAGAACCTGGCGACATAGAGTTTAGTTTTTTTCCTAATTCAATAGATAGATGCTTTCCTTGTGCAACAGCAACAGATTTATAGCCTTCTCCAAACTTTTCTGTTAATGATCCAAAAGTCTTTAATCCTTGTGTACCTCCCTTAGTGGCATGATTAGAAACTTTATAGCCCTCTATCACTGAGTTTTTAGTAATTGGGGTTTTTGTAACTCCTGGAACTCTTGGTAATCTTGCACTAGGCAATGCTAAACCGGTCATAAAATTAATATTACTATTCATCGCTTCTCTTCGATTATTAGTAATATGAACTTCCATTCCCATATCGTTCAAAGACTGAACAAAATTTTGAGTTTCATAAATATCTCTAGCAGCTGAAAGTTGTGCATTTCTAATCCCATAATTATCAGTAATTGATATTTCTTGACGAAACCCTCCATCTGTTTCTGAAAAAGATGTAGTTTCAGTCGTACGGATACCATAATTTTTCATAGGATCGCTTGCATTACCACTCCCAATAAAACTGCCTTTAAAGCCACCACCTACCCAAGCCCAAAATCTACCCCATTTGGTTTTCCAACCACCATCAGGGTCAACACCATTAGTAGGATTATTACCCATTCCAAGATATGGACTTGCAAATTGCCCATAAGGGTCAGTAGTGAGCCACCTTCCAATCCTACTATCCCATAGTCTTAGTTGAAAGGTTGCCGGTTTTGGTTATTACGGCACGTACATTGCCTAAATGGTCTGTGAGTTGGTACACGTTTCTGTTTCCGGTTTTATAATACACTCCCAAGCGAGAAACTCCATAAATGGGTAATTCTGCTAAGGTGCTGTTTTTATAAACAGCCAATGTGCTGCCGGAGGCATCGCGTACATAATACGTAGTAGCGGCTAAACTACCGTTTACAAAACTTTCTTTACGTACCCTGTGACCCTTATCGTTGTAAAAGAACTTAAGCAAAGGTACATTATTTTTTTGTATTTGGCTTACCAATCCGCTGGCGGTGTAGGTGTAGCTTATGGTATAGATAGCAAACGGATTACTTTTTTATACCTTAGAAAATATGCGGTTGGTAGGAGGGATACAATAGAAGTATAAAGTTAGGTGATTTTGTACAGTAGGGAACTTTTTCATCACACGTTACAAACGTATGACAGCAAGGAACTCGACAGCGAACTTCCTTAAACGCATTGAGCAAGTTTCTAAACTTACTCCAAAAGAAAAAGAGCATATATATATATTACTATAGATGCCCTTATCCGTGATTTTAATGCCAAAAAAGCGTATGCTTAATACCTATCAAAATTAGGAACCATTCCCAAAATGAGAACGCCAAAGGTAAATTAAATAAGCAACTGCACATAAGAAGACAAATCCAATAACAAAATCATATTTATAGTGCTTCTCTTCAACTTCTTGAAAACTACCTTTAAAACCTTTCAGCATCCAAATAATAAAAACACCTATCTTAGCAATTAAAAAGCCTGGATTCATCATGATTTTAATCTTTATTTATGTAGTAGTCAAAAATGGATGATGCGTTTTGTGTATAGCCTGCAGCATTAGCAGACTGCTTCATGGTTTTAACAAACCCATTGTGGTTACTAAGTGCACTATTCACTTGCTCAATCCGTATTTTAAAAGCATCTGCTGCCTCTTGCATCGTAGAATATCCTCTTGACTTAATGCCCCCTTTTGTAAATTGATTCCACAATTTCATTCTAACAATTCCTGTTTCAATTGGCTGTACATTTTTAACATATTTTAAACTGGAAGCATACTTACCATATCCAAATGATACAGTTCCAATAAACCCCATTATTCCTTGATCCGTAGTGGTTGCTGTACCATCGATATTTCTCATGGAATAATCACCAACTGCCCTCCCTATAAACATTTGAGAAGTAGTATAAAAACCATTTGCAAAATCATACGAAATCTGGCCAAATATATTTTCAGATTTACCCCATTCCTGCCTCCAAGTAGGGTCCCAGGTTTCCCATGAACCTACATTAAAAGAATCATATATGGCATCCCACACACTTGAATCGTACTTGCTAAAATTGGTAAAACCACCACCTGTTATTGCATCCGATCCATATCTTACACCTGCTCCTGGATTTCCTAATACGAGTTCATTAGCAACCCAAGTTCCTTCTCCCATCCAATCAAAATCCGGGGGACAATCTACCCCAACAGTACAACCACCCGTAGGGTCAATAGACATATTTGGCCTGTTGTCCATCGCCATATATGGACTAAAATATTGCCCTTTAGGATCAGGGGTCAACCACCTGTTTATCCTAGGGTCATAGATCCGAAGTTGGAAGGCCGGTTTCCCGGTTTCGGGGTCGGTCTCTGCAAATTCGCCCTGGTAGCCGTAGCGGTACAGTTCCCCACCTATGATTTGCCGCCCTGGCATTGCCATACCGCCGGGATAATAGTCCGTAGAAGATGAAATGGCTGCATTATTGCCGGCTTTGGTTATTACGGCACGTACATTACCTAAATGGTCTGTGAGTTGGTACACGCTTCTGTTTCCGGTCTTATAATACACTCCCAAGCGAGAAGTTCCATAAATGGGCAATTCTGCTAAGGTGCTG
>PDWJ01005225.1_pt1 | contig 10799 bp, 8 predicted proteins | sample 1430881 | NCBI WGS metagenome assembly PDWJ01 (sample SAMN01162460, study PRJNA174530) | Oral metagenome, whole genome shotgun sequencing project. | biome: Marine environment; feature: Marine mammal; material: Swab sample of the gingival sulcus; isolation source: swab sample of gingival sulcus... | reverse complement strand
GAGTATCAGGCGGTTCAATAAAATCAAAATCTTCCACCTTGCCCAAACGTAAATTTGCCATTTGTAAAATCACTGAGGCAAGATTGGTACGGAGGATTTCAGGCTCGGTAAATTCGGCTCGACTGTCAAAATCTTCCTCGCTATATAGGCGAATACAAAGACCCTTAGCCACACGTCCGCAACGCCCTTTACGCTGATTGGCGGCCGCTTGACTAATCGCCTCAATCGGCAAGCGTTGCACGCGAGAGCGATAAGAATAACGAGAAATCCGAGCAAATCCCAAATCAATCACATAACGAATATTGGGTACGGTAAGGGCGGTTTCGGCAACATTGGTAGAAAGAATAATCCGTCTGCCACCCCCCGAGGGTTGAAAAATGCGTTGTTGTTCGGCAAAGGTCTGTCGTGCAAACAAGGGCAACACATGGGTATGACGCAGTGAGGGACTGCGAGTAATTTCGCCCTCAAGAACCTCTTGCAAGTCACGAATTTCCGCCTCGGTAGCACAAAAGATTAAGATATCCGCTTGATTGGGGTGTCCTTTTTTATGGGCATCATCAAAGCACTCTTCCACCGCATTAATCACTGCACGCGGTAAGTTATCTTCCACATCATCAAAGGCATCATCATCGCTACTTTTGACAGGCTCATCGGTTAATGGACGATAACGCACTTCCACAGGGAAATTACGCCCCTCAACATTAAAAATTGGGGCATCGATTGGCTTTTTAGTAGTGCGGTCAAAACGTGAAAAATATTCGCTAAATCTTTGCGTATCTAAAGTCGCTGAAGTAATAATGACTTTTAAATCAGGGCGTTTTGGCAACAGATTTTTTAGATAACCCATGATAAAGTCAATATTAAGACTGCGTTCGTGAGCCTCATCAATAATAATGGTATCGTAGCGAGATAAAAATCTATCGTGTCCGAGTTCCGCCAATAAAATACCGTCTGTCATCAATTTAACAAGCGAATCGGCACTGCCTTGTTCATTAAATCGTACCTTGTAGCTGATACTTTCACCTAAGTTTTCGCCCAATTCTTCGGCAATACGGTTTGCTACACTTCTTGCCGCTAATCGTCTTGGTTGGGTGTGTCCGATTTGCCCTGTTATTCCACGCCCTGCCATTAGAGCGATTTTGGGTAATTGGGTGGTTTTTCCGCTTCCTGTCTCCCCCGCTACTATGATAACTTGATGGTCTTGTATCGCTTTAACTAACTTTTCGGCTTGTTGGCTAACGGGCAAATCTTCGTTTAATGTGATTGTTGGTACGCTTGCGATACGTTTTTCAACGGCTTGGGTGGATTTTGCAAGCACTTTATCATATTGGGCTTGTAGCTTTTCGCCGTATTGTTGGTCTTTTGGATTGGCGGATTTTTTTAGCCGTGCGATTTTTTGCTTTTGTTGGCGTAAAAAATGGCGGTCTTTGGCTAGGACTTGGGGGGTATTTTTTGGCATGGTGGTTTGTATTTCTTATAAAAATTAAAAAAGGGCTAATCGTAATTAGCCCTTTATATTGGGGTAAAATATTTGTTGTCAAGCATAACTAATAAAACTAAAGAGCCTTAAAAACCACGCACATCTTTCATAGTTTGCTTATAACAGCTGGTCAATGACTTATTCACCGAGCTAAGAATCAAGGTCTTTTTTGCATTGCTATCAACGGCCGCTAACACCAGTTGATCAGGAGTGACACTTTGCACCGCATTTTGGCTTACGCAACCACAGACACTATAAGTGATTCGCTCTTGCTTGCTTTTGTTATAGACGATTTTTGACATCTTCCACAAAGTGCTGTCTGCCATTTCTTGACGGCATTGTTGACTTACCGCATTTTGAAAAACGGTTTTACCAATACCCATGCCCACGTTAACAGGGTCTGCTGTGACACTTCCATTCGGAGATGTGGTTACACAACCAGACAATAGAGTAGAACAACCAATAAGGCAAACAGCCATAGCTGATAATTTTCTATCAACCAATTTTTCATTAATAAGTTGTTTCATAAAACACTCCTAAATTTACACAAAAAACTAAACGAAAAATAAAAGAGGCAACATCGTACATTAGTTTCTTGTTAATTTATATAGGGATTGGGTAACATAAACTTTCAGTTATTTCTTCCACCCTTCTCAACACGCCTTAATCCTTATCTCGTCTAAAAGGTGATTGCAAAATACTCTGACGTTCTTCATTATCAAGCACCGGCATACTCGGAGTATGTCCAATTTGACCATAGTCATCATCATATTCAGCATCTTTTAAATCACGAACGTTCTTTTGAATGGTAATAGAGGCAAACAAGCTCATGGTAAACGTCATAAGATAAAAGCCCTTTTCACTCATTGACAAGTTGGCATTCCATAAACCAATCAGTTGCATAGCAACCGCAACAATCAATGCCACCCAACTAATCAGATAATACTGGTTCGATGTTGGAATGCCCTCTGCCCTATCACGAATCGTCTTTTGCAAACTGATTGCGGAATAGACTCCCAATAACAACATTGCAAAATAATAACCTTTTTCATTTAACATCATAGTTTGAGCATTCCAAAGTCCAAAACAATAAGACAATACCCCGATGAGCATAACAGCCCATGATGCTCCAATATAAGCAGCGGTTGGTTGATTATTCGCCATAATTTCCCTCTATTTTCAATAATATTTCAATCAGATTCCAATAATAAAATTAGCTATTCATTTTTCTATCTGTATAATATATCATATAACGCTACTATTTTAACCAAATAAACTAACTTTAAACTAATTTTGTGAAAGATTTATGCCCTTTATATTCCTTACTAAAAAAGCAACGCTGATCACGCTTTCACAAGACGAATGTATCAAATAAGCATATTTAAGCACATTGAACCAACTCAGTAATCAACCCTATAACCTATAAATAACACAGATACTCATGAAAAAGTCCACGATAAAAAACACGCCCTATCTTTCTGTTATCTTGCCTGTTTACAATGATGTTGAGGCATTGCAAAGCTTTTTACCAGAGGTCATAGATTTCTGTCATGAGCTGGGTCATCGTACCGAAGTGATTATTGTCGATGATGGCAGTGAAGACGAATTGATCTCTATGGTGAATGACTTTATGCAAGCCATCAAGCAAGCTACCGCAAGCCAAGGTGATTGGCAAGTAGATTTGCACCTAGTCAAGCTATCACGTAACTTTGGCAAAGAGCCTGCCCTGAGTGCAGGTATCGCCCACAGTACAGGCGAGTTAGTCGCTTTGATGGACTCAGATGGTCAACACCCATTAGCGGTGCTATCGCAGATGCTAGAGATGGTCAATAGCCAATCACAGATTGATATGGTAGCAGCTGTGCAAGCCGAACGTCCAAATGAAAATAAACTGGCTCGCACGCTCAAAGCAGGCTTTTATCATTTTATTCAAGATTCACGTCATTATCATATCCGCCCAAATGCAGGTGACTTTCGCTTGATGAATCGCAAAGTGGTTGATGCCTTGCTGTCATTGCCTGAACGCCAACGCTTTATGAAAGGCTTATATGCTTGGGTTGGTTTTAATACGGTTTATCTACCGTTTACTGCTGAGGTTCGTCAAGCAGGTGATAGTAAGTTTAACTACAAAGGGCTATTTGAACTGGCGATGGTGGGCATTACCTCCTTTTCGCAAAAGCCACTTCGTTGGATTTCTCGAATGGGGATGATTGTCTCAATCCTTGCAATTTTATACGGACTATTTATCGTCTTTGAAAAGATATTTATTGGCAATAGTGTCGATGGTTGGGCAACTGTGGCGGCAGGTATTATGTTTTCCGCAGGGTTACAGCTTATTTGTCTAGGAGTGATTGGCGAGTATGTTGGGCGACTCTATGAAGAGATAAAACAACGCCCCTTGTATCTAATTGACCAGCATCTAAGTAGCTTAGAGCCAGCAGAATCGGAGTTAACCGAACTGAATTTAATCGAATCAGAAAGGCAACAGTTAGAACAACAACCAACACAAAATATAACAGAAGTTTCTAATACATCTACCAGTAGAAAAAACAAAGAGAAAACCAAGACAGAATCCGAAGAAGAAACAGAGCAAAGACTCTCACAGTTAGCCCTAGAATTTGAAAATGAGCTAAATAAGCGATGACAGAATATCCAAGCGAACCTCACAACAATGTTCAAAGCAATGCTCAAGACCAGGCTAAAAACAATGCTCAAACAGATGCTCAAAACAAGCAACAAAACGCTATCATCGATAAGCGACAAACCTTTTGGTTTTTAGTCGTCGGAGCAACCGCTGCCTTGGTGCATTTTTTGCTATTGGTAGTTTGCGTACAGCTTGTTCATATCACGCCAATATGGGCAAATGTCATTGCTTTTTTATTTGCTTTTGTTGTTAGTTTTGCAGGGCATTTTCATCTTACTTTTTCTAGCAAAGACCGCTCTGTTAAAAACGATTGGCTAACAAGCCTGCCAAAGTGGTTTGCCAGCTCTGTTGGCGGATTTTTGCTCAATCAAGGGTTGTTTGTGCTTGGCATACATTGGTTGGGTGATAGCTGGTATGCGTTGATTTGGTTTGTGGTGACTGCTATTGTTACTGTGATAACCTTTGCATTGGGCAAACTTTGGGCGTTTAAATAATATAAAACTAACTTATGAAACTACTTTATACCAACCTCATAACGCATTATTTTTTTAGTATGGAGACAGGGCATGCCCTGTCTCTACACACTCATGAATCTTGTATTTTTCAGAAACCTTTTATTTTTCAGAAACTTTGTATTTTGGGAATGGTATTATGAAAAAAGTCATTATCAATATTGACGACCTTGGATTATCCGAGGCGGTAAACCAAGCTGTGGTCAATCTAGCAGACAAACAGCGTATCACCGCCAGCAGTTATATGGTGGGTGGTTCTATCAGTGATGAGCATAAACAAGCCTTACAAGAATTGGGGGTGGATATTGGCTTGCATCTTGACTTTACAGGGATATTCCCATCGCCGTTAACTGGCTCATTAAAATCAACTTTATTCAAATGTTATACTCACCAACTGGATAAACAGCAAGTCGCTGATAACATCAAACAGCAGTTTGAGCAGTTTGTAGAGACGTTTGACGCACTGCCTGTTTTTGTCGATGGGCATCAGCATGTACATCAGTTTCCCATTATTCGTGATGCGTTAATACAAGAAATCATGGCTCGTACTCATAGTAATAGCCACATTCATACTTGTAGTCACCCACAACAAACACCCATAGCCTGCCGAGTTACCAAGCCATTAGTTAACGACCTCAAGTCATGGATAATTTATCTATTAGGGGGCAATAAGTGGCAAATGCTTTGTCAAGCGAACGGCATTGCAACGAATACAGGCTTTGCAGGGGTTTATGGCTTTGATAAAGATAAGGAAGAACTAAAAAAGCGTTGGCAAACATGGCTTACCAGTTGTAGCAATTGTACCAATGTAAAATCAAATACAGAATCAACGACAGAAAGCATAAAAAATACAGGGAATATAAAGAGTATAAAGAATGCTAAAAGCACACAAACGGATAAAACCAACCTGATTATGTGCCACCCTGCTACGCCCATCGCCTTAACAAAATCAGGCAAAGACTGGCAAGATGAAATCAAACAAGCAAGAGAGATAGAATATCAATGGCTAATGAGCGATGAATTTGCCGAGATGCTTTCCATGCAAAAGGTGCAATTACAACATTGGACGGCATTAATGTGACAGCTTAGTACTTTCACAGACTAACACTCCCACAGACTAACACTCCCACAGACTAACACTCCCACAGACTAATAATCTCACAAATCAATGAAAAGGTCGCCAAAACATATGATCAAGCCTAGGAGCTAACAAGGATTCACGTTGCTTATTCTCTTGTTCATTGCTGGCAGTATTCAAATAAAAGTTATCGAACGCATTGGTAATAGTAGGATGGTGATTCTGTCGTTTTATCATCCCTAATAGCGATTGCAAACGAAAAAATAATGCCGTGTTGCCTGATAACAACTCAACCGAGCCCTCTGTATCTGTTAAGTCTAATTCAAGCTCCCCCAGCTTAGAATCAATGTACATAGATTTATAATCATCATGATGCATATCATTAATGCCAACAACTTTGGAGTCTGGATTATCTTTGGGGTATTTTCGTTGCATATAATAAGTTGTTTTAAAATGCAAATCATCAATATCAAAAACTGAAGTCACATAACCTGATAAAAACTTATACAAGTTATTTTCATTAGCAACCTCAATGTTTTCCACACTATGGGTGGCTTTCTCTAATTTTGGTTCAATATCCGACATTTTTATATTGTTTAGGGCATCAACCAGTTTAATTTCTGAACTATTGGTGACTAATTTTTTTACCTCTGGTAATGCTAATATATAATCATCAAATGCATTAAGAAGTATATTGCTGATGCTGTCTTTTTTGATACTAGCGAGTTTAAACATCAAGTCAATCATCACTTGCATAATTGAAAAAGTGTATTTTGGATTGTTAATTTGCTGTTCTTCCAGCTGGTCTAATAAGAACACCAAATCAAAACGTCCACCTTCAAGGTCTTCAAATCCATTTAATAACACCTTATCAAGATAATCAACACGCTCAATCTCAGCACGTTGAAAACTCGCTTCATCCATACTGGTATAATTGATTGAAACACCTTGGCTTAGGATAATTTCTGCTTGACCAAACTTAAAACTAGCCGCAAAACTACAACTGATATTTTTTTGTACTTCCAAAGGAGTTGGGCGTGATTCGGTGAGATTAAAGTCTTTAACCGAATAAGACAAATGCTTTTGTTCAGCTAATTGCAATGCACGAATGAACTGTTCTGAATTCATAATAATGCCTAATTATAGTTGATTTTTGTGGTCAATTTTAATTTTGTTTTTATTTTTCAACTTACCAACAAAAACCTGCTAATAAAAATAAAATTCACTAAAAAACGGATCGCACGGCAAAACTGTCGTGTAACTCATTGATAAATATAGATGTGCTATATGGTTTTTATCTAATAAAAACCATATATTCAAAATATATAGAACATGTTGACAATTCAAACTTTTGTATTCTCAACGAATCTCAATTATAACAAAAAATTTAGAATAAACAGAGTAAATATAAATTTTTTTGGATTATTTTTGTTTAACTGTTTCTTTAACCCCCTCTTCTTTCACAGTCTGCTTAACAACAACCATTTCCATCAATTGCCACGGATATAACGTTAGCTGATGACTTTCACTTATTACCTGCTGTTTACTTGCCTGTTTGTCTGTCTCTTTAGTAGAGGCTATTTTGTTAGAAACTGCTTTATTAGAAGCATTTATTTTGTTATCTTTGACTGTTGTAGCTTTTTCTTTGGTCTCTTGGGCTTTGGTTTTCTCATTAGTTTTGTTTTTTTCAGGAGCTTGGATAGCGACCAGTTGTCTTGGTAAAATGACATCATCACTATCAACAATGATCTTATCACCCTGTTTTAGCCCTTTTTCAACAATCAGCTTGCCATGATAGTTGTTATCGGCATTGATAGTCACGTTACGAGCTTGTACTCGATTATCCTTATCAACGACATAGACAAAGTTAACGATTGCTTTTACTTGTTGGTTATTTTTTTGAATGCTAGCTGATGTAGGCTTTTCAAGTTGTTTTTTAGCAGTATCAACCTTAGCATTAACCTTGGCATTAACCTTGGAAGTTGCTTTGCTTTCTGCTTTGTTGTCTGCTTTACCTTTAATCTTAACTTCAGCTTTTGTGTTAGCATTCGTTTTAGATTGGCTCTTAGCATTTTCATTAACACTATTTTTACTAGCATTACTATTCGCCTGATTCACAGCCTTAGTATCATTGTTAGAGCCACTGTTGTTCGAGACACTGTTAGAACCACTATCAGCAGTGTTCACCAAAACAGAACTTTGGATGGCAGTCGGTGGTATCAACACCACATCGACAAGCTTTGGCATGGGTAGCTCAACCGTCACCTGCATGTTTGGCAACAGTTGACCTTTTGGGTTGTCAAAGAGTGCTTTCATGGTTACTTGCTTATTTTCATCAACCGTGGTTTCGGTAAACTTAAACGCACCAGAGCTGGCATAGGCTTTTCCATTATTTAATATCAATTTGACTTTGTTGGCTTTCGGTTTTTTCTTGTTTTGAGCAATTGCCTTTTGTATCGCTAAAAATTCATCAGTGGTTGGCTGTACATCGACAAAGATAGGGTTCACCGTTGCAATGGTAACAAAGGCATCAGTCTGGTTACGATTGACTTTTTGTCCTTTAACAATATGCGACTCAACCACCACACCTGTGAGTGGTGCTTTGACCATCTGCGGTTTTAGCTGTGATTGTTCATCATCCATATAGCTTTTTGCCAGCTCGACATTTGCTTTGGCTTTTTTGATATCAGCAGCCGTTTGATTGATTAACGACTTGGTACTTTTAATGGCATTTTTCGCCGTCTTAACTTCATTAAACGCTTGGTTATAGGTCTGCTGAGAAACCGCCTTATCGACAATCAGCCTTTGATAACGGTCTAAGTCATCTTGGGCATGAGCCAACAAGGATTGGTTGGTTTTTAGTAGTGCCTTGGCATGTTTGTGAGCCGCTTTTGCCGACTCCAAATCTGCTTTTGCTTGTTTGTAGGTGGCTTTGATTGTATTAATGGATTTTGTTGCACCTTTAATTGGGTCAATACGATATAACGGAGCACCTGCCTTAATCCAGTTGCCTTGTTTAAAGTAGATTTCACCGACGGTACCGTTAGCATTGGCTGGCACTTGACGAGTTTCAAAGGCAGTCGTTGTACCTGTGTATTTTTTTACCTGAGGTACAGTAACTAGCTTGGCTGGTATCACTTTAACATTAACAACGTTATTAATGTGATTTTGAATCTGCTTTTGGCTAGCTTGATTGTTGATCTGAGCATTGACTTGACTGTTATCTGAATCTTGAGTAGCTGTACGCTGTTGTGTCGTAGGTTTGGCAATACCATTGACTTTATCTGCTAAGTTGACTTTTTCTTCTGTTTCTGTTTTTGCCTCTACAGCTTTTATTCCCTTATCCTTAATTGCAATTGTTTTCTCTGTTTTATTTACCGTTTCTTTGTTTGCCATCTCTGGGTTTACTGATTCTGTAGTTACTTCTTTGTTTTGTTCTGTATTTGGTTGAGTAACTTTTGAAATAAGGTTTTGTTCTTGTTTTTGTTCCTGTTTTTCGTCCACTTGTTGATCACGAGTTTGTTGCAGTCCACAAGCAGTCAAACTCATAGCGAAAATAATAGAAAGTGGCAGCACAGATTGTTGTAAGGTAAATGTTTGAATGGTTGTTTTCATGGTAGGAGTCTCATCAGTATGGTAATGCTTTAACAAAATATAAAAAAGCGAGGTATTTTATCATTGATTTAGCCATAAATGTTAGACGAAATTCTTTTTTTATTGGATTAATGGTTGTTTTTCTGTAAAATGGCAGTTTTTTCATGACTATAAAATCAAAAAACAAGGTTAATAAGATGACTTTAATCGATGATAAATATCAGCCTTTGCACTTGTCAACCAACTTGCTTAACATTTGTAGAGTCTGTCTGTGTTGCTTGTTATTAGCTGTTATACCTGCTTGTGGAGACAAGGGAGATGATTCAGCAAATCCTAAAAATACAGACTCCATACAAGCTAACTCTCAGGAGCTCCCAAAACCTGAAAAGCCTGTCAATAATCCAGTCAAAGAAGCAAATAAACCAGCTACTGTCAATAACAATGATGTCAACTTAAACAGTGTCGATGACATCATTAATGACTTGGCAATAGAAAGTAATCAGCTAAAACAACCAGCTGTCAACGCTCGAAATGATGTAAAAGGTAGTGATAAAAACCCATTTTATGACAATGATAAGACCCTTGCTATTTTTATCTCTAAAGCATTAAAAGTATTATTTAATGAAAAGACAAACCACTATGGGCTCGATGATAACGAAGAAAAATGTTTAGGCAAACTGGATTATCGGTTTGCGGTTAATGATGTAAACATCATATTAAAACAACAATTATCCGTTGAAGAGTTTAATAACTTAACCGATTTTGTCGCCACAAATGATAGACGTATGCTCAATGAATATACTGAGTGGTTGTTAGATGGCTATTATCGTCGTGGATGGAAATATAAAGATCAGCTAAGTGTAGAGCGACCCGTTTCTCGTTCACAACATACATTGTTTAAAGATTTGAAAAAAAATAAAGCCCTGCATGTACCATTTAAAAATAGAGTCATTGCCAAATATAAAGCCTGTGGCATTGAACGCAAACCAAGATTTTTTTAGAAGAATTGGCATAAAAAAGCGGGTTTAGAAGACTTGGTTAAATTTAGATATCGAATCGACATGATTGCATGATTGATTGATTGAAATGATTATTTTGAATAGATGTTCAGCAAAGAGACAGGGCACGCCCTGTCTCTACTAAAATATCATAAATTTTCTTTACACTAAGCCAAGAAAAAGAAAGCCCACAAACCGACAACCACCATAGAAATAATATTCAAGATAAAGCCGATTCTTAACATCTCTTTCTGTTTGATTAATCCCGTACCAAATACAATGGCATTCGGTGGCGTGGCGACTGGTAGCATAAAGGCACAAGACGCACCCACACCAATCACTAATACAAGCACCTCAGCAGGTACACCCATCTCGGTGGCGATGGCAGCAAACACTGGCACAAGCAAGGCAGCTGAGGCGGTGTTTGAGGCAAACTCTGTTAAGAAAATGATAAAGCCTGCAATCACCAACAGTACCAATAATAATGGAGACG
>PDWJ01005224.1_pt1 | contig 10802 bp, 9 predicted proteins | sample 1430881 | NCBI WGS metagenome assembly PDWJ01 (sample SAMN01162460, study PRJNA174530) | Oral metagenome, whole genome shotgun sequencing project. | biome: Marine environment; feature: Marine mammal; material: Swab sample of the gingival sulcus; isolation source: swab sample of gingival sulcus... | reverse complement strand
ACGTACTGATTATTTAAAAACTCGATCAGCGCTTGCGCTGTCGTCAATTTTACCGTTTCCATTTTTGCTCCTTATTTTTCGGGCCAAATAACGGCGTTTTCGTCCATTACCCACTTGTGTTCTTCGACAAATGTCGGCGTGTCATAGCGATTGTCATCAAGGTGACGAATGACCCAAAGGTAATAGATGGCATAACCTGGTGCCGCCGCCTGCGGATGGGTTAAGCCTTCAGTAATGATAACGGTGTCATCATTAGATAGTTTAATGGCCTCATCACCCAGTTCACAAAAACCATATCCCTGCGGTTTGTTGAACTTGTAATAATAAATTTCTGGTTGTGGGTGGTGGTGCGGTGGATAACTTGACCACTTACCAGGGTAGCCAATGACTTCACCAACGACTAAATTGGCATAAGGTGCATTGCTGTCATCAAATACTGTTCTGACATTGCGGGTTGACGTTTCGTTCATTGTACCCTTACCGCGCATTTCTGACCTGACCATATCTGGCGTGTAGTAAACGTGGTCAAATTCTTTTTCATTGTCGGTTGCCTGATAAGCCAATTGTACATCGTCGCTATGACTTTCAATTGTAATGTCGAAGCGCTTATCGGTGTGTAGACAATAGGTTGATTCATCAAATACATTGCTGCGCTTTAAATTGTAAACTTTGTCGCCATACGACAAGGTTACTTCACCCTGTAATAAAACCAAGGCACGTTCTAAGCCGGCTTGGCAGACGTAGCTTTCGCCTTTCGGTAAGACAATAATGCCAAAGTCCATTAAGGCTACGCTATTTTTGCCATCTTTTTCTGTTATGCTATTGTAGCCAGTTGAAAAACCATTACTTTTTATTCTCACTGCTACCTCCTTATTTTTTCCTGTTCTTTCTCATGTCAATAATAACGGCGATGATGATAATTAAACCTTCAACAACTTGTTGCCAATAGGCTTGTACGCCAAGCAGCGTCATGCCATTACGCAAAATACCAAGAATGAGTGCGCCAACAACTGCGCCCCAAATGGTACCAATGCCACCAGCGTGGCTGGTGCCACCGATTGTCGTTGCAGCAATTGCCGTCAATTCGTAGCCTGTTGCTGCACCTGGGTGAACACTACCAACGCGGCCGGTAAAGACCAGTGCGGCAACACCACATAAGAAGCCTGCATAGGCGTATATTTTGATTGTGTTCTTTTTAACATTGATACCTGAAATTTCAGCGGCTTTAATATTGCCACCGATGGCGTAAACACTTTTACCAAAGCGCGTATAGCCGAGCAATACCCAAGTAAGTGCTATCATGACAGCGTAGATAATAATCGGCACCGGAATGCTTGGAAAAATTGTCGTACCACCAATTGTAATCGCCGGCAAGCGCGAACCAATTGCCAAAAACTGCTCGGTTAAACCACTAACCGGTTTACCGCCCGTGTACATTAACGTAAAACCGCGCGCAATTGTCATCATACCAAGTGTTGCAATAAAGGCTGGTATGCCAGTATAGGCAATTAACGAACCGTTTATTGCGCCCAGTAGTGCACCAATACCAACTGCGACAACGATTGGAATAATAATATTGAGTTCACCTAGATTGGGATAAAACTTGATCATGGCATTGCTGGCTTGGCCAAGGCTGGCGGCAACGACGGCTGAAAAGGCTAATAATGAACCAACTGAAAGGTCAATGCCCTTTGAAATAATAACTAGCGTCATGCCGAGCGCCATAATGCCGAAAATCGCACTTTGCGTCAATACGTTGAAAATATTTGATGGCGTCATAAAACGCGGTTCTACAATTGTCAAGAAGACAATCAATGCAATCATGGCAAAAATAATGCCGTACTTGCGCATAATTTCGCCATAATGGCCATTTTTTACTTTCGCTTTTATTTCACTCACGATTTAACTCCTCTCGTCGCCTTAAATTGATCTTTATGCCCCGTGGCATAAGTCATAATCTCCTCTTGTGTTAGATCTGGTCTGTTGTCGAGGATTGCCGTTAACTTGCCCTCAAACATAACGCCGATGCGATCGCTCATGCCCATCACTTCGCCCAGTTCTGAAGATATCATAATCACACTTTTGCCAAGCACCGCTAAATCTGATATTAGTGCGTGAATTTCTGATTTTGCACCGACGTCAATACCGCGCGTTGGCTCGTCTAGTATCAGTATTTCAGGCCCTGTCATCAGCCATCTGGCAATTAACACCTTTTGCTGATTACCACCCGATAAATTTTCAATGCGCTGATAAATTGACGGCGTCTTAATGCGTATTTTTTCGACGTATTCATCGACGGTTTGCTTCGCCAAACTGTGTGAGAATAGACCAAATTTACCCAAGTATTTGTCCATGCTAGAAATAAAAGAATTGTGTGATACACTGAGCATCGGGAAAATACCCGTCTGCCGTCTATCTTCTGTCAAAAAGGCAATTTTACTGGCGAGCGCCTCTTCAGATGACTTGATATCAAATGCCTTACCGTCTATTTTTATGGTGCCAGTATCGTGCCTGCGCAGACCAAAGATTGTTTCTGCCACTTCAGTTCTGCCTGCACCAATTAAGCCAGCCAAGCCAAATATTTCACCGCGCTTGACATTAAAACTAATGTCTTCAAAGACACCTTTGGCAGTGAGATGTTCAATTTCGATACAGACATCACCTATATCGGCTTTTTTCTTAGGATATAGTTCGCTTACTTCTCGACCAACCATTTTGTTGATCAGTTCTTGCGTGGTTATTTCTGCTGTTGGTTTCGAATCAATAAATTCGCCATCGCGATAGATTGACACATTATCGCAAATTTCGTATATTTCTTCTAGTTTATGTGAGATAAATATTTGAGCAATGCCCTTTTCTTTTAATTGACGCATTAGCTCGAATAGTTTTTTTATTTCTTTGTCCGTCAAAGCCGATGTCGGCTCGTCCATGATGATTAACTTGGCGTCATACGAGAGCGCCTTAGCGATTTCGATCATTTGAATTTTAGCGACCGATAGCTCGCTCATGTGCATTTTAGGGTCGAGATCTAAATCGATTTCCTTTAATGCTTTTACGGTCATTTCATACATTTTTTTGTGGTCAACTAAACCGAGTTTAGTTTTAGGTTCTCTGCCTAGCCAGACATTTTCCATAATTGAACGATGTAGCACAGGCGATAATTCTTGGTGAATCATCGAGATACCGACATCAAGTGCATTTCTAGTATTTTTGAAAGCCATTTCTTTGCCTTCATAAAATATTTTGCCAGATGTCGGTGGGTGAATACCAATTAAGCACTTCATCAATGTTGATTTTCCAGCGCCATTTTCGCCAATAACGGCGTGTATTTCACCCTTTTCAACTTCTAAGTGAACGCCTTTTAGTGCTTTTACACCAGGAAAAGTCTTGACGATGTTTTCCATTCTCAATAATTTATTTTCCATATTATTTTCCTAAATTATTCGTTTTTTTGCCAAAAATGGGTTCTCCCAGATTGAATTTTTACAAATAACACCCGAAACAAAATGTCTCGAGTGTTATTAACATTACATATTTAATACTAAATCAATTTACTTGTATTGACCAACATTGTCTTTGTTGACGAGTACAAAGTCGATCCATGTAACCGCGTCTTGTGATTCGCCTTTTACAGCTTTGTCAGCTGCCATAACAGCGCCTTCGCCTTGACCTTTAGCATCTTGTAATACTGTTGCTGCCATTGTGCCAGCTTCTACTGCTTCAAGTGCAGCTGGTGTAGCGTCTAAGCCGATGATGATAAGGTCTTCTCTGCCCGCTGCTTTAGCTGCTTGAATAGCACCAAGTGCCATGTCGTCGTTGTTAGCTAAGATTGCCTTTAATTCTTCGCCATAAGCCGTTAACCAGTTTTCTGTTAAAGACATACCTTGGTCTGTCTGCCAGTTACCAGTTTCTTCTGCCAATACTTCGATACCAGCATATTTTGATAAAATTTCTTTGTTACCTTCAGTACGCTTAACAGCACCTTCATTACTTAAGATACCCATTAAGATACAAACTTTACCTTCTTCGCCCATTACTTTAACGAGCTCTTCAGCTTGTAAGCGACCACCGATAATTTCTTGTGAACCAACATAGAAGACATTTTTAGGTAATTCGCCTTCGCCAAATGGGTTTCTGTTAACGTAGACAAGTGGAATACCTGCTTCGTTAGCTGCTTGTGTAATTGGAGTCATTGCGCTGGTGTCAACCGGTACAACAACTAAAGCGTCAACTTTTTTCTCAATTAATGCCTTAACCTGGTCTTGCTGACGAATAACGTCTTCTTGTGAATCTTGAATATCAATTGTATAGCCAAGTGATTCTGCCTTTGCTTTGGCCGCTTCAAAAATAAAGGTTTGGAACGTGTCATTTAAGTTATTGATTACGTAACCAATTGTCTTTGTTCCACCTGCATCTTCTTTTGCTGCTGTTGTCGTCTTCGTATCGCCACCTTCTTGTGGTGCAGAACAACCTACTGATAATACTAATACGAGTACCAATAATAGAGCTAAAATTTTCTTCATTTCTTCCTCCCAATAATCATTTGCTTTGTCTCTTTTAATATTTAATATGAACTAATTGATTTGTCTGAAAAGACTCTGTCGCCGCATAGGCGACAACTGTCGTCTTGGTGCCATCGTAAACCGAAACCCGCGGTTTAGTGCCCTCAATAATACAGTTGACAAATTCATTTAGTTCATTTAAATACGCTGCTTCGAAGCGTTCTAAAAAGTCTTGTGAACACTCTTTACGAACGCCCGACTGGTCAATAATTTCGACCAAGTTCTTTTGCGGCACACTGGCAATTCGCAAGGTTGCCTTTGTACCAATAATTTCTGTTTCAACATTATAGCCATGTGGCGCGGTTCTACCCGCGACAATAAACGCCATTGCACCGTTGTCAAACTTGAGCAGTGCCGAAACATTGTCACCATCATTATACTGTGAAAACTCGGGGTGCAAGTAACTGTCGCCAATAGCATAGACCGTTTCAGCTTCACCATTTAAAAACCAGCGCGCTAAATCAATATCGTGAACCGCCATATCAATAAACTGACCACCGCTATGTGCGGCGTAGGCGATTGCGCCAGCAATATTTTTTTCAGGGTCAATTGAATAACCTCTAAAAAGTATTGGCTTACCAATTTTACCAGCGTCAATCAAGGCTTTGGCTTCGGCGTACGAATCATCAAAGCGACGCATAAAACCTAACATAAACACCTTGTCAGAGTGTTTTTCAACCGCACGTTGGGCTTGTAAACATTCTTGATAAGTGGTGCCAAGTGGTTTTTCAGAAAAAACATGAAACCCCGCTTCAAGCGCTTTTTCAATGTGTTCAGCGTGTTGTGGCGACGGCGACGCAATGAAAATGGCATCGAGTTCATCGTTATTAAGCATTTCATCGTATTCGCTGTAACAATGTGGCACTTGCCATTCGGCAGATAGTTTTTCCAGTTGCGCGACATCTAAACTACAAATAGCGTGCAGACTTGCCCGCGGACTTTTAAATGCAATATTTTCGGCATGCTTTATCCCCAATCTGCCAAGCCCGACAATACCAATTTTTACATGTTTCATAAATGATTTCTCCAAAGATAGCTATTTGATCACAAACTATACTATTCGACTTTGCTCGAAACGACTACACGGCTGAATAGTTGCACACTTTTTAGTCAAAACAAGTTTAACGTTTGCGGTTTTTGTATAAATATAATATAATACATTATGAGGGAACTGTCAATCAATAATGTCACTATTGTAATAATTAGATTGAATTTTCTGCCAAATCGTAGCGTTATTTTCAGCTACAACAAGGAGATTTTTATGAGCGTTACAATTATCGATATTGCCAAAAAAGCAAATGTATCTTATACCACGGTGTCGCGCGCCCTCAATGGCAAAAAAGGTGTCAGCGACAAACAACGCGCTAAAATTTTGGCGATCGCCGACGAAATGGGCTACCACCCCAATGAAATTGCACGTGGCTTAGTCAATAAGTCGACCATGTCAATTGGCCTGATTATACCCGATATTACAAACCCGTTTTTTCCGGCAATTGCCCGTGGCATCGAAAAGTCGGCGCGCAGGTTCAACTACAATGTGTTTTTATATAACACCAGTTGGGACCCCGCCTTAGAGCGCGAGTGTTTAACGACACTGAAGCGCAATCGGGTCGACGGTATCATCATTAATCCGTCTTCAACTGCCAATTTAAAGCAGATTGAAGAACTGGCTATACCAACCGTTTTTTTGAGCACTAAAGTAAGGCGCAAAGCGACCTCGTTTGTCGGTGTAGATAACGTATATGGCGGCTTTATAGCGACTGAACACCTCATCAAAAAAGGATTTAAGCGCATCGCCTTTGTCGGCGGCACAACCGATTCTTATTCAAATAACATGCGTTACAAAGGCTATAAAAAAGCACTGCGCCAATACGGCATAAAACTTGACAAAAAATTGGTAAAAATTGGTAAGTTTAAGTCGGAATCGGGTAAGAAACTAACAGGTGAACTTTTTAAATTAGCCGACCCGCCCGATGCAATTTTTGCCGCCAACGACATTATTGCATTGGGCGTGTTAGAACAATTGCAGGCGACAGACAATCGCCCCAAAACTGCATTTGGTGTGGTCGGCTTTGATAATATTTACGTTGCCGGTCTACCACAGATTAATCTGACAACGGTTGAAATACCAACTTACTTTATGGGTGAAAAAGCCTTTGAAATGCTCTACGAAAAAATCAGCAATGATCATTTGATCAGTTCGTCAGAATACATTATCAAGCCAGAATTAATCGTTCGCAACACGGTTGTCAATCAGTCAGCTAATAAATAAACCTGTACTATTGACAAACGTTTTATTATCGGATATATTTTTAAAAACAAGCAAACGTTTGCGTTATTTCGTGTCATTTTTTTGACGAGGAGGAATTTATGAAAAAAGTAAAAGTAGCCGTCGTAGGATACGGTGTTATCGGCCAAAGACTAGCAGATGGCGTCGCCATGCAGCAAGATATGGAACTATTTGGCGTGGTTGACGCCGCCCCAACACTCAGTGTGCGTGCACTAAAAGACAAAGGCATGCCATATAAATTATACGCTGCCTTTCCCGAAGCTAAAACTGCATTAGAAGCTGCTGGTATTCCCGTATCAGGCACAATGGAAGACGTCTTAAACAATGTCGACATCGTGTTAGACGCGACCAGTGCTGGTATCGGCGCCAAAAATAAAGAACTTTACAAAGCACATAGCTTAAAGGCTGTTTTCCAAGGCGGTGAAAAAAACGACGTTGCCGATGTCTTTTTTCATGGTTATGCCAACTACGAAAAAGGACTTGGTCAAGACTTTTTAAAGTTGACATCGTGTAATACAACTGGTTTAATTCGCGCAATCGACTGCCTTGACCGTGAAGTCGGCATTGAAAAAGTTGCCATTACAATTGTGCGTCGCGTTGCTGACCCAGGTGATTACCACCGCGGTTTAACCAACGCCTTGAAAGTTGATAAAGCGCCTAACCACCAAGCGGTTGACTTGATGACGATTATGCCGCACATTGACGCAACTGGTTTACTGGTACACACTCCTGTGACACACGGCCACTTTATCAGCGTTGTGGCAACACCTAAAAAAGATATTTCGGTAGATGAAGTAATCGCCAGTTTTGAAGCACATGACCGCATTAAAGTGGTTTCAATTGATGAAGGCTTTTTAGGTAATGCATCTGTCTTTAGATATGGTAGAGATGTTGGCAACCCACGCGGCGATGTCTATCAAATATTCATTTGGAAAGACATGATCGTCAAATCGGGCAAAAACATTATGTTTGGTATTCACATTCCACAAGAGTCGGTCACAATTCCTGAGACAATCGACGCCATTAGAGCCGCTTTAGAAACCCAGACAACGCGTGAAGCTGGCACGACAGAAACCAATAAGTACTTAGGATTACTATAATGAAAATGAAAACAATAAACGATTTTAAAGTCGCAGGTAAGCGTGTATTATTGAGGGTTGACATCAATTCGCCAATCGACCCCAAAAGCAAAAAAATCGTCAACGAAAACCGCATTCAAAAGAGTTTGCCGACCATCAACAAATTGCTTGATGGCGGCGCCAAACTCGCAATTATTGCCCACCAAGGCGATACATTAGACTATCAAAATTTAATTCCGCTGGCTGAACACGCTGAAAAGTTAGCCGAATACACTGGCAAAAATGTCAGTTATATCGATGATGTCTGTGGTCCAGCCGCCCTACAAGCCTTTGCCGCATTAGATTATGGCGAGGCGATCATCTTGGGCAATCTGCGCTATTTGACAGAAGAAATTTCAACATTTGAAAACGATGTTAAACTGACGCCTGAAACGATGCAGAACACCTATTTGGTAAGGTGCTTAAAAGGCCAGTTCGATCTCTATGTCAACGAAGCCTTTGCTGCGGCGCACCGCAATGCGCCCAGCATGGTCGCCTTTCAAGAATTTATGCCGACTTGCGCCGGTGACTTATTTGTATCAGAACTGTCTAACTTAGATAAAATTTCAAAGAACCCCGACAAGCCGAGTGTCTTTGTATTGGGTGGCGCCAAAATATCAGACGCCTTTGGCATGATGAATCAAGTGCTCGAAAACGGTACGGCGGACAAAATTATCACCAGTGGTATCACGGGTGAAGTATTCTTATTGGCTGATGGCATTGATATTGGCGAAACAAAAAAGAAATTTTTAGCCGAGCGCAACTTATTGGTATTTGTCGATGAGGCAAAACACTACTTGGCAAAGTTTCGCGATAAAATTGTCTACCCAGTTGACTTGGCCTACCAACAAGACGGCAAGCGCTGTGAAATTGACATCAATAAATTACCACAAGAACATATGTATATGGATATCGGCGAGAAAACAATCGCCATCTATGGTAAAATAATAGATGAAGCCAAGACAATATTTGTCAATGGACCTGCTGGCGTTTACGAAGATGACCTATTTGCTTTGGGCACGAAGTCACTTTGGCAAGCGATTGCCACCAGCAATGGTTATTCGGTGATCGGCGGTGGTGATACTGTTAGTGCTGCGGCTAAGTTTATCGACTTAAACGACGTCAACTATGTCTGTACTGCAGGCGGTGCAATGGTACGCTATTTATCAGGTAAAAAGCTACCCTTAATCAAGGCGATGGAAAAAGCCTTATAATGGAGGAAAATATGTTACAAAATAACGAAACCGAGCGTTTGAAAACGTTTGCCAAAGCGATTCGGTTATGGACATTAAAAGAAATTAAAAACCTTGGCTTTGGTCATATTGGCGGCGCCGCATCAGTTGTCGACACATTGGCGGTACTTTATGGCAAAGTGATGAAGATCGACCCGAAAAACCCGAAATGGCCTGAAAGAGATTATCTGGTTTGTTCAAAGGGGCACGCCGGCCCTGCTATTTATGCAACACTAGCGCTAAAGGGCTATTTCCCGCTTGAAGAGCTTATGACCTTAAACAGCAATGGCACCAGTTTACCAAGCCACTGCGACCGCAATCTGACAACCGGTATCGATATGACAACGGGCTCACTTGGTCAAGGCGTATCGACGGCAATCGGCATTGCATTGGGCAATAGAATAGACAATCGCAAAAACTACACTTATTTAATTATTGGCGACGGCGAACTTAACGAAGGTCAAGTTTGGGAAGGCGCACTATTTGCTGCCCACCACAAATTATCGCATTTAATCGCCTTTGTTGACGAAAACAAAAAACAATTAGACGGCTACACCAAAGACATTAACGACCTCGGCAGCATTGAAGACAAATTTACAGCCTTTGGCTGGCATGCGACGACCATTAAGGGCAATGATGTCAAGGCCATTTACGAGGCGATTGAAAACGCTAAAAAAGTAACTGACAAGCCCTCTTGCATTGTGCTCGATACCATTAAAGGAGAAGGTTTCCCATTTGTTGCAAACGCAGATGCCAATCACCACATGCGCTTTAGCGAAAGCGACCACGAAGAAGCACAAAAGATTATCGAACAGCTCGAAAGCGAACTGTCACAAGTGGAGGGAAATACGTCATGGTAAAAATTGCTAAAACACATCAAAAAGAAGCGCTTGAAATGCGCAAGGTCTATTGTCAAACGCTGATTGACCTATCGGCTAAAAATGAAAACATCGTCGTGCTCGATTCTGACTTAATGAGTTCAATGGGTATGATCCCTTATTTGAAAGCCTACCCAGAACGCACGTTTAACTGCGGTGTACAAGAAGCCAACATGATGGGGGTTGCCGCTGGTTTATCAGCCGTTGGCAAGGTACCATTTGCCCACACCTTTGGCCCATTTGCAACGCGCCGCTCTTACGACCAAACATTTATGTCAGGGGCATATGCCAAGTCGAATGTGCGCATTGTCGGGTCTGACCCAGGCGTTACAGCGGCCTTTAACGGTGGCACCCATATGCCGTTTGAAGACCTCGGCTTAATGCGCAATATTCCCGAAATGACAGTGATTATACCAACTGATGGCGCAATGTTAAGTGATATCATCAGTCAGTTGAGCACAACCTACGGCATGTATTACATTAGATTATTACGCAAAAATGCCATTCAAATTTACGAAGAGGGCTCGACTTTTGAAATTGGTAAAGCAGTTGAAATTTGCGATGGGAACGACGTGACATTGATTTCAAATGGCATTATGACCCACGAAGCAATTAAGGCAACGGAAATGCTTGAAAGTGAAGGCATTAGTGTTAAGCATCTCAATATGTTTACGCTTAAGCCGATCGATGCCGACGCCATTGTTGCAGCAGCCAAACAAACT
>PDWJ01005223.1_pt1 | contig 10802 bp, 5 predicted proteins | sample 1430881 | NCBI WGS metagenome assembly PDWJ01 (sample SAMN01162460, study PRJNA174530) | Oral metagenome, whole genome shotgun sequencing project. | biome: Marine environment; feature: Marine mammal; material: Swab sample of the gingival sulcus; isolation source: swab sample of gingival sulcus... | reverse complement strand
TTGTTTACAGAAATGTTAGGGGTTGGAACTAGTAACTTATTGATGTCTAAATTACAAGATAGCGTATTTTGTTCGTTAAAAATAAAATCAAAACTTCCTCCGACCCTCATATTGGTAGGGAGATAATTCTTTTTTGAAGAATCATCTGTATAAGAAACTCTAGGACCTAAATTGGAGATGTTAAAACCAAATCGCCAAATACCGTCAAATTTTTTATAGCTTTGTTTAGGTGTAACATAAATACCTGAGATATCCGCTGCAAGTGTGTTTACGGCACGCATTACGGAATTAGCAGATTTAATTCCCAAATCAGAGCGGATATATCTTAAGGTAATTCCCATAGCGTATTCTTTACTTAATTTTAAAGAATAAGAACCATCAATAGAAAACTCATTTACTTTTTCAGTTCCTATAGGAGTTCCGTAAGAGTCAGTCAGTTCTATATTCCCAAGATTAAAATATCTGAGTCCCACTGCCCATGCACTGCGTTCGTCTAATTTATTAGCAAAAGATAATCCGCCTAAAAACACATCATTTACAACATCTCTTAGCCAAGGGGTGTGAAAAACACCTACTTGTATACTGTTTTCCATAAAAACATATTTGGAAGCATTCCAATATTGGGCATTGATATCGTTCATAGTTGCGACACCCACATTCCCCATACCTCCTGATTTTGCGTCAGGAGCAATCTGTAAGAAAGGAGCTGCTGTAATAATTGGGTTAAGTTCTGACTGTGCATTGCTTTTTGATAAAGCAAAGGTTATAATAATCAATGATAATAGTAATGTCTTTCTCATTTTCTTAAATTAGAATAAGTACTCTGAAGTACAACGTTTACGTTGCGAATTTAGTATATTGTTATGTAATAAACTATAAAAAAGTGACTTTATTAAAATTTTGTGTACAATAAAGTGAGGCTTGTGTACGTTTGGAACAATAAATTACGTTTTGTCAAAGTTAAAAAAAGACTTAAATTGCACGCGATTTTTTTAATATGTAATTCATTCATTTTGGATGGTGATATTAAGATAATATGATTCAAAAATAAATTAAAAATAAATAGATGAAAAATCAAATAAAACAATTATTAAGTTTTGTTGTATTAGGTTTGTTAATTACCGGTTGTCAAAGTTTTGGGAGACAGGATAGTGATTCTCTTACCGGGTGGACAAAAGAAGATAAGGAAAAAATAGGTTTTTATAGTAATAAGAAATTTAAAGAACAAAAAGTTCCACCGGGCATGGTACTCATTGAAGGAGGAACTTTTACAATGGGGGCAGTACAAGATGATGTAATGTTTGATTGGAATTCAACTCCTACCAAGCAGCAAGTACGTTCTTTCTATATGGATGAGGCAGAGGTAACAAACAATGAATATTTATTTTTTACAGCTTGGACACAAAAAGTATTTCCTCCTGAAAACCCTAATTATACAAATATTTACGCTTCTACTTTGCCTGATACATTAGTTTGGAGAAATGTTTTAGGGTCTAATGAATTGCTCACTGAAAATTATTTTAGACATCCTGCTTATGCGGATTATCCGGTAGTGGGAGTTAGTTGGGTTCAAGCAAATCAATATTGTAAATGGCGAACAGACCGTTTAAATGAGAAGTTGTTGATGGATAAGGGAATATTGAAAGATGTCTATAGTGGAAACGGGATTAAAGTGCAAGGTAGGGATCATTTTTCTACAGATGCCTATTTAAGTAATCCGGATGCTGTTTTTAAGGGGCAAAATCCTTATAATAAAGGGTTAGATGCAAAAAAAAGTGGTAAGGGATTTTTTAGTAAGTTAGGTGGAATCTTTAAAAAGAAGAAAAGTAAGGATAAAAAAGAAATCGATGAAAAAGAAAAGGATACGATTCAAAGACCTACAGATCTTTCTCTTTCTGCAACTAAGCCTAGTTTTTCGGGTAGACATGTGAAAATAACGGATGGAATATTAACAACAAGCTTTAGACTTCCTACAGAAGTAGAGTGGGAGTATGCAGCACGTGCGGTAAATGAAGATAGAGAATACAACAATATAAGAGGACGTAAAAAATATACTTGGAAAGGCAATTATACTCGCGGAAAGGGTGTGAAAAACAGGGGAGATCAATTAGCTAACTTTAAGCAAGGAAAAGGTAACTACAGTGGTGTAAGTGGTTGGAGTAGCGACTACGCAAGTATTACTAATAAGGTAAAATCTTATCCGCCTAATGCTTTTGGATTATATGATATGGCAGGAAATGTTGCAGAATGGGTAGCAGATGTATATCGTCCGATCATAGATGATGAGGCTAATGATTTTAATTATTTCAGAGGTAATATATTTACCAAAAAGTTGATTGGACCGGATGGGAAGGTATACATACAGGGAGATAAAGGAGTTAAATATGATACACTTGATAATGGCAAATTAATTCCAAAATATTTACCGGGAGAAGTTGTGAATATACCGATTACTCGTAGAGATGCTTATATGAGAAATAATTATAGTAAGGCTTATAATATTGATGCTTCCGATGGAGACTTAGCTTCTACAAAATATTATCGTCAGGCGGATATTGATAGTGCCGGTATCAGCGAAAATAAAGATTATCGTATGTATAATTATCCGGTAAAACCTAAGGAATTAGGTGAATCAGGTAATTTAAAAGGTATTTATGACTCTAAAATGAGAACTTCATTAATTAGTGATAAATCACACGTATATAAAGGTGGTTCTTGGAGAGACCTAGAATACTGGTTAGATCCATCTCACAGAAGATATCTGCCGGGATATTCTGCGACGAATTATATAGGATTTAGATGTGCTACCGATAGAATTGGAGCTATGGTAGAGAGGAAGATGGCCTATCCTAAAAATAGAAATTAATAAAATGAATAAATGAACCTCACTAATTTTAGTGAGGTTTTTTTAAAGATTATTTTGTAATGAAAATAGAAGAGCTTTACCAATACTATAAAAAGAAGTATTTAGTATCTACAGATACAAGAAATATTAAAAAAGGAAGTTTGTTTTTTGCTTTAAAGGGTGAGCAGTTTGATGGTAATACATTTGCAGAAAAAGCTATTAAAACAGGAGCTTCTTATGCTGTTATAGATGATAAAAAATATCAATCGGAGCGAACTATTTTAGTTGAAAATGTATTGGAAACATTACAAGAATTAGCCAAATATCATAGACAACAGTTAGGAGTACCTATATTATCTATAACGGGAAGTAATGGAAAGACAACGACAAAGGAACTTGTAAATGCCGTACTTTCTAAAAAATATAAAGTAGTAGCCACTAAGGGTAATTTAAATAATCATATAGGTGTGCCGTTAACCTTACTTTCAATGTTCCCTGATACGGAATTTGGAATTGTAGAAATGGGAGCAAATCATCTCAATGAAATATCATTTTTATGTGAAATAGCACAACCTGATTACGGTTATATTACTAATTTTGGGAAAGCACATTTAGAGGGATTTGGTGGCTTTGAAGGTGTTATTAAAGGGAAATCAGAATTATATGATTATCTGAAAAATACAGATGGAACGTGTTTTGTAAATAGTAATGACCCAATTCAGTTAGAAAAATCAAAGGATTTAAAAAAACATTTCCTTATTGAGAATGCGGAGTTAGTACAAACCCAACCGTCTATTATTTTTAAATATGGGAATACTGTTTTTGAAAGTAACTTGACAGGCGATTACAATTACCAAAATATCAAAGTAGCACTTACGATTGGAGAATTTTTTAAAGTACCTTTGAATGATAGTAAAGAGGCAATTCAAAATTATATTTCTTCAAATAATCGTTCGCAGGAATTGAAAAAAGGGACTACACGAATTATTTTAGATGCTTACAATGCCAATCCGACGAGTATGGAGAAATCCTTACGGAATTTTGCAACATTTTCTGAAAAGAGAAAAATTCTTTTTTTAGGAGATATGTTTGAATTAGGAAAATACAGCGAGAAAGAACATCAAAAAGTATATGATATCGCTCAACAATTGAATTTTACAGCAATTAATCTTATAGGAAAGCATTTTTCAAAAGTAAAAATAGGTGAAAATACTTATAAATATGACGATTTTAAAGGGTTAAAAGAGTCGTTTCATTCTATTGATATTCAAAATAGTGCTATTCTGATAAAAGGCTCAAGAGGAATGGCTTTAGAACAAATTTTAGAATTATTTTGATTGCTTTGTAGTAGAATTTTCTTTTTAAATTATATAAATATCCTTTCTGTGTACGAAGAAAATAATTTATATTTGCATCTTTCAGGTAGATGAAATGCAAATAGTATCTAAACACTTATTGTCGCAACAAGTAGTTGCTTCTTGTCAGAAATATGGCGTGGATACGGTAGTTGTGTCGCCCGGTTCACGGAATGCTCCTTTAATTATAGGTTTTGACGGAGCTGAGAATATTGAATTACTTTCGGTGGTAGATGAGCGATGTGCGGCATTTTTTGCTCTGGGAATTGCTCAACAAAAACAAAAACCGGTGGCATTGGTTTGTACTTCCGGTTCGGCATTGTTAAATTATTACCCTGCGATTGCGGAGGCTTTTTACAGCCATATTCCTTTGATTGTACTTTCTGCTGACCGTCCAAAACATTTGATAGATATTGGAGATGGGCAAACTATTCGTCAGCGAAATGTATTTGAAAATCACACTTGTTACAATGCTAATTTAGATGGAGAATCTGATGAACAAGAGTTAGAAAAAGCCTTTGAAATAGCATTGTTAAAACAACAGCCGATACATATTAATATTCCTTTTGATGAGCCTTTGTATGAATATGAGGAAATTGATAAAATGATACCTAAATCATATATTTTGCCACAAGAAGAAGATTTTAAGGAAAATTTGTCTTCTTATGCTGAAATATGGAATAAAGCCTCTAAAAAAATCATTTTAGTAGGGCAATATGCGCCTAATGAGGAATTGCAATTTTGGTTAGAAAAAATGGCGGAAGATGATTCCGTATTGGTTTTGGTTGAAAATACGGCAAATGTTTCGCATTTAAAATTTATCAATAGTATTGATAAACTTATTTTTCCTTTTAAGGAGGATGAAGCAGAGGCATTTCAACCTGATATTTTGTTGACTCTTGGAGGTCTTATAGTGTCTAAAAAAATAAAGCACTATTTCCGTAAATATCAGCCAAAACACCATTGGCATGTAGATACTCAGACAGCAAACGATACCTATCACTGTTTGAATAAGCATTTTAAAATGAATCCTAATTTGTTTTTTAAAAAGTTTGCTAAATATTTACAAAAAAAAGATAGTGATTATCAGCCATTTTGGCTACAGAAAAAAGCACTTCGTGTCCAAAATCATAACCAATTTTTAGAAAAAGCACCTTTTTCCGATTTAAAGGTATTTCAACAAATATTTTCTGTATTTCCTAAAAACAGACAATTGCAACTGAGCAATAGTTCGGTTATTAGATATGCTCAATTGTTTGATATAGATACTTCTGTGCAAGTTTTTTGTAACAGAGGAACGAGCGGAATTGACGGAAGTACAAGTACGGCTGTAGGAGCGGCTTATGCGTCTAATATGCCTACGATATTTATTACCGGAGATATTAGTTTTTTCTATGATAGCAACGGGCTTTGGAACAAATATCTTCCTAAAAACTTTAAAATTATTTTGCTCAATAATGGAGGAGGAGGTATTTTTAGGTTTATTCCCGGTCCTCAGGAAACACAAGCACTTTCCTATTTTGAAACACCACATAATTTAACGGCATCACATTTATGCAAAATGTTTGAAATAGAATATTTGACAGTAAAAAGTGAGATTGAATTATCAGAAAAATTAGAAGTATTTTTTAAAGAAGAAGAACAACCGATGTTGTTGGAAATCTTTACACCTCGTACTTTAAATGATGAGGTTTTGAAATCGTATTTTAAGGCTTTGGTTGGTTAGAAGATAAAAGTTTAAAGACTAAAGACAAAAGGCTAAAGATGAAAGGCGAAAGATGCCTGTGTAATATTCATAAAGTTTTTTCAAACTCCGAACTCATAACTTTAAATTCTGAACTCTAAAACTCCAACAGTTTTCCTAAATTTAGAGCTTATAACTCTGAATTCTGAACTCAATTTATTTGTCAAAAAATATAAAATATAAATTTTTACCGTAAATAACTGTTTTACAATAAATAAAAGTCAATATTATTGTTAATAAATATCTTTTGAATTTAGCTGTTTTTTTGATAAAAAAGATGTATATTGCTGTCTTGAAAAATTAATATAATTATAATATAATATTTATATGGCAGAAGGAGAAAAATTAATACCGATTAATATTGAAGATGAGATGAAATCGGCGTACATCGATTATTCGATGTCTGTAATAGTATCAAGGGCATTACCTGATGTTCGTGACGGATTGAAACCAGTTCACAGACGTGTTCTATACGGAATGCACGAATTAGGAATTAAATCTACGGGAGCGTATAAAAAATCAGCCAGAGTAGTAGGAGAGGTGCTTGGTAAGTACCACCCACACGGAGATACTTCGGTGTATGATTCTATGGTGCGTATGGCACAGGATTGGAGTATGCGTTATATGATGGTGGACGGACAAGGAAACTTTGGTTCTGTAGATGGCGATAGTCCTGCAGCAATGCGTTATACGGAGGTACGAATGCAAAAGATGTCCGAAGAAATGTTGTCGGATATTGAAAAAAATACCGTTGACCACAAACTTAATTTTGATGATACGCTAAAAGAGCCTACCGTATTGCCAACTCGTATTCCAAACTTGTTGGTAAATGGAGCGAGTGGTATTGCCGTAGGTATGGCTACCAATATGGCACCTCATAACTTAACGGAAGTTATCAATGGTACGATTGCCTATATTGACAATAGAGACATTACCATTCCAGAGTTAATGCAACACATCAAAGCACCTGATTTTCCAACAGGTGGAACCATTTATGGATATGATGGCGTAAAAGATGCGTTTGAAACAGGTAGAGGACGTATTGTACTTCGTGCAAAAGCGAGAATTGAGGAGGTAAAAGGACGTGAATGTATCATTGTTACGGAAATTCCTTATCAGGTAAATAAAGCCGATATGATTAAGAAAACGGCTGATTTAATTAATGATAAAAAATTAGAGGGAATTTCTAATATCAAAGATGAGTCTGATAGAAAAGGAATGCGTATCGTATATCAATTAAAGCGAGATGCGATTCCTAATATTGTATTAAATAAATTGTTTAAGTACACTGCTCTACAAACTTCATTTAGCGTAAATAACATCGCTTTAGTTAATGGGAGACCACAGCAGTTAAATCTAAAAGATTTAATTCATTATTTCGTAGAGCATCGCCACGATGTGGTGGTACGTCGTACGAAATTTGAATTGAAAAAAGCAGAGGAAAGAGCCCATATTTTAGAAGGATTGATTATTGCTTCTGACAATATTGATGAAGTAATTGCTTTAATCAGAAGTTCCAAAAATCGTGAAGACGCACGTGAAAAGTTAATGGAACGCTTTAAATTGACTGAAATTCAAGCGAGAGCCATTGTAGAAATGCGATTGGGTCAATTAACAGGATTGGAGCAGGATAAATTACGAGCAGAATACCAAGATATTTTGAGTTTGATAGATGATTTAAAAGATATTTTGGGGAATGAAACGCGTCGTTATGAGATTATCAAGGAGGAATTGATTGAAGTTAAAGAAAAGTATGGAGATGAGCGTAAATCAGATATTGAATACGCAGGAGGTAGTTTATCTATTGAGGATATGATACCTGATTCAAAAGTAGTGGTAACAATTTCTCACGCAGGATATGTAAAACGAACTAATTTAGATGAATACAAGGTTCAAAATAGAGGAGGAAGAGGTCAAAAAGGAGTTGCGACTAGAAATGAAGATTTCTTGGAGCATCTATTTGTTGCGACCAACCATCAATACATGTTGTTCTTTACTCAAAAAGGAAAAGTATTTTGGATGCGTGTGTATGAAATTCCTGAAGGAAGCAAAACATCTAAAGGTAGGGCTATCCAAAATTTGATTAACATAGAACAAGATGATAAGGTAAAAGCATTTTTGGTAACGGCTGACTTAAAAGATGAGGAGTATGTAAACAACCATTATGTAGTAATGGCAACCAAGTTAGGACAAGTAAAAAAGACGGTGTTAGAACAGTACTCAAGACCTCGTGCTAATGGTATTAACGCGATTACAATTAGAGATAACGACGAGTTGCTTGAAGCGAAATTAACCACCGGTGATAGTCAAATTATGTTGGCATTGAAATCAGGAAAGGCGATTCGTTTTGAGGAAGAAAAAACGCGTCCTATTGGTAGAACAGGTTCGGGAGTAAGAGGAATTACCCTTGCTAATGAAAAAGATGAAGTAATTGGAATGATTGCTGTAAATGATAAAGAAAGTAATGTTTTAGTAGTATCTGAAAATGGATACGGAAAGCGTTCAAGTTTAGATGATTACAGAATTACCAATAGAGGAGGAAAAGGTGTCAAAACAATTAATGTTACTGAGAAAACAGGTGGTCTGGTAGCTATTAAGAATGTAACCGATAATGATGATTTAATGATTATCAATAAGTCAGGTATTACCATTCGAATGGAAGTTTCAGATTTACGTGTGATGGGACGAGCAACTCAAGGAGTTAAGTTGATTAACATTAAAGATAATGACTCTATTGCAGCCGTTGCTAAAGTGATTAAAGACGAAGATGAAAATCTAGAAAACGAAGAAACTTTAGAGAATGGCACAGATATTGAAGAAACGAATATAGAAGAATAAAATAACTAAAATTAAAAAGTGATGAAAAAGAGAATTTTATTAATGGCTGTTTTTATGATGAGCATTGTAGCTTTCGCTCAAAAAAGTGAAATAAAAGCAGCAAAAAAAGCAATTAAAAAATCTGATTTTGTTACCGCTTTAAGCGAACTTAAAAAGATTGAAGGAACTATTGGTCAAGCTAAGGAAAAGTACCAAGATAAGTATTACTATTATAAGGCTTTGGCAGTTTATAAAAATGGTGCCAACACTAATTATACTGAGGTTGCTAAGGCATTCAATGACCTTTTTGAGTTTGAAAAGACTTACAAAAAGAAGTATACCAAAGATTTACAGGAAATTTCTAATAAGTTAATTCAAAAAATTGCTAAACAAGCACAAGATGATTATCAAAAGGCATCACAAAATAAAGAGCCAAAAGATTACGTAAATTCTGCAAAAGGATTTGAGGCGGTGTATTTATTTAGCCCTAGAGATACTTCTTTCTTAGATAATGCAGCATTGTTATATTACTTAGGAAAAGATTTTAAAGCGTCAAAAGATGCTTATCAAAAATTATTGGATTTGGGTTATACAGGAGCCGGAAAAACGTATGTAGCTACTAATAAAGTTACCGGAAAAGACGTTATTTTTAATGATAAAAAGGCAATGGATGCACAGGTTAAATTAAAGCTTTGTATAAACCCTAGAGTAGAAGAGAAGGAATCTCGTCGTCCTATTATATTTAAGAACTTGTCTTTGGCAGTTTCTGAATTGGGAGACAAGCAAAAAGCATTGGAAATTGTACAAGAAGGTAGAAAAGAATTCCCTAATGATTATGCTTTGTTAATTGATGAGGCAAATGCTTATTACCACTTAGGTGACAAGGCTAAATTTAAAGAAAAATTAGAAGCCGCTATTCAAATGAATCCAACAGAGCCTACTTTATATTACAATGTAGGTGTAATGAATATGAATCAAAATAAGATTGATGAGGCAATAGAGAACTTCAAAAAAGCGATTGAATTAAAGCCTGATTATGCAGACGCTTATACAAATATTGGTGCTGCTTATGTAAACCAAGCAAACCCAATCATTGAGGAAATGAATAAGAGTTTAAGTGATTTTGATAAGTATGACCGATTACAAGCTCAACAATTGGAATTGTACAAAAAAGCATTACCTTATTATGAAAAAGCACATGAATTAGATAAGAATAATATTTCTACTATTCAGACGCTATTAGGTTTGTATGAGAACTTAGAAATGGAAGATAAAGCAAAAGCTTTAAAAGCAGTTTATGACGCGATGAAGTAAAATAATAAGCGCAACATAAAAATTTTAAAAACATCGGGGTTTTAGTTTACTAAAGCCCCGATGTTTTTTTATATTCTAATTTGAATGTGTTAAGTTTATTTAAATAGTTTTAAATCAACATGTTTAACTGTATAGTTAGATTGTGTTGAATGGTATTGATAATTAAAAATAATAATGTCAATTGAAAAAAATGTCTGAAAAAACAGGTTATGTCATTTTTTTTTCTTAAAATTGAAACTTGATTTTGTTACTCAATCGTTGTAATGTCTCGTTTGGCATAAAAATGAGTGAGTATTTTTAAGAAAAATTTAAAAGAGAGAATAGTAGATAAAATGATATACCCATCGTTTAATTACCGAAAGAGATTAACCCTGATTTTATTTTTATTTATAATAATAAATGTTGAGGCTCAAAAAATTACATTAGAGGAGATTTGGGGAGGTAAATTTAGGACAGAGCGTATCAATTCTTTTCATTCAATGAAAGGAGATTATTATTCGATTTTAGAGTTTGACAGAGCAACTAGAAGTGCAACTATTGAAAAGTATAGCTATGCTACACAGCAGAAAGTTGAGGATATTTTAAACAGTAAAACGGTAAATGTACCGTATTTTTATGATTATAAGTTTAGTAATGATGAAAAAAAGTTACTGTTTGGTATAGATTATACGCCTATTTACCGTCATTCATTTACGAGTACCTATTATGTTTATGATTTAGAAACAAA
>PDWJ01001387.1_pt1 | contig 10804 bp, 10 predicted proteins | sample 1430881 | NCBI WGS metagenome assembly PDWJ01 (sample SAMN01162460, study PRJNA174530) | Oral metagenome, whole genome shotgun sequencing project. | biome: Marine environment; feature: Marine mammal; material: Swab sample of the gingival sulcus; isolation source: swab sample of gingival sulcus... | reverse complement strand
ATGGCGCTGTTGGGGTACGTCGGGTAGCGGCGCGCCGGCGCCATACGTCCCCTTACGGCGCCATAGGGGCCGATGTGAGCGGTGTGGGTGGAACGCCGATGAAAGCATGCCGGCCCTCGGGAGTGCGCGGGCTGGCTGTGTCGGGTCTCAATTGAGTCGACGCCAGCCAGCAGGGCCTTGCGCAGTTGTCGTAGGCTTCGCCGAAGTGTCAGTGGTGTGCCGAGCGCAAGAGCAGTCCGGGCCAACAGACTGTCCGCGCCAATCCAGCCACCGCCCCGAGACCCTGTGCAGCCGCAGATGCCTCAGCAGATCACCCAGTACGCTTTGACCTATGCAGTGCATTCCACTTGGACCCTGGACCTTCAGCAAGAACAGGAACCCCAAGTGGGACAAGTACTTCCGTGCAGCTACCTGCTGACCACGACACCGAGGCGTGAACGATCCAGGCTAAATGAAGGGCTTGCTGTGGCCGAGTTGCAAGGCGTCGCCGACACGTTGTATATCCCCCTGGAGGCACGGATATACGTCTCCAAAAAATTCCCCGACTACTTCTATGACAGCAAGGCTCTTGAACTGGAATCCCACATCCCTAGCCGTGTAGTTCGGAAGAAGTCGGTACAGTACGCCTTCGTTGCTTCGGTGGCCCGCTATTTTGTGTTGGACAACTGGGTGCGCGAATTTCACGGCCGTCACGGGCACTGCAACATTGTGAACCTTGGCGTTGGTCTCGAGACCTTCGCTCATCGTCTCGATCTGCCTGGGGCTCAGCTGTACGGCATAGACATGCCTGATGTGATTGAGCGGCGTCGCTCCATGTTGTCCGAGGGTTCAGACGAAATCATGATCGCATCGGACATTCTTGATCTGAGTTGGGTGGAGCAGATAGACCACTCACTACCAACGCTGTTCATCGCAGCGGGAGTCTTTCATTACCTTACCCACGACCAGGTGGTCTCGCTGATCACCGCACTGGGCGACACTTTCACCGAGGCCGAGCTCGCCTTCGACGCTACCAGCAAGAGGGGTTTGATGATCGCAAACTGGTACGTCCGAATGACCGGCAACAAGTCCGCCAAGATGGAGTTCTATGTGGGTGATCCTGGCGCGTTAGCCGAAGAGTGCAACGCAACTCTGCTGGAAAACAGGCCATTCTTCACCGAAACCCGCCAAATCCTGGGCAAGCGTGTGAAGCCACACGTCCGGCTTTTCACTCGTTTTTCCGATGGACGCAACAACGCGCGCCAGATTCGTTTGAAGCTCACCTAGGTATGAGGAAATAGGAACGCTCAGGATCGCTCGGTGAGTCCAGCAGCTCTGTGTTGCGGCGCGGTAGCCGTGCCCGTCCGAGAGATCTCATACCCCTGGAGGGCGATAATTCCCCGGAGTGCTTTCACGTGACCAGAGTGGACGAAGTCTGCATATGCTAGCATGGTCAGAGAGGAACCTATCAAACGCATGGTTTTTCTTAATCCGCTACGTGCGTACAATACCGCTAGCAGGAGCCGCAAGATGACCGAAATGGCGACGACGGATTCCATCGACAGGAAAGAAGAGCGGGAACACCGCCACCCTGGGCCGCGCCGGCGGGGGTTTCTGCATGCCGGTTCATGCCCCGGGCCGCGCCGGACCCACCCAGGGGTGGCCCGTGTGGGCGCGGACGCGGCTGGCCGTGATCCGGCGGATCGGCAGGGGCTTCTGGGAGCGGGTGCAGGGGCTCGAATGCGGCGTGGCTGGGGCCCGCAATGAGCGAGAGTGTCACACTCCTGGCGACGCTGTGTTTGGCCGATTCGTACTCGTGGACCGACTTCAGCGAGGGTGCCGCGCGGATCGGGGCAACCGCCGCCACGCTCCAGGGCAGCGGGGTCGGACTTGTGGAACAGTTGGATCACCTGTCGGCCAAAGGCGTCCGGCAGGTCCATCTTGTCCCGGTCAACCTGACCGATAGCGTGCCGGCCTCGTGGCTGGGACGCGTTGCGCGCTGGTGGCTGGAGCATCGTCCGGACGCTCAGCTGGAGATCTGGTACACGACGCAGGCGTTGCCGGGAATGCCCGCCGCGCTCCCGTCGCGGGAGGGGGCCCGAGTGTTGCGACCCAACGATTCACTCACCTCGCCCACGTGGGAGCAGGTCCCGGCGGTTCGCCATCACGTGCTGGTGTGCCGGGGGCCGCGATGCAGCGCGAAAGGGTCTTCGGGCATGCTCGCCAGCCTGGGGGCCGAGCTGCATGAACGAGACATGCTCGACTCCGAGGTACTGGTTACCCAAACCGGTTGCCTGTACCCGTGCAACCGAGCGCCGGTGGTGGCGATCCAGCCCGAAATGGAATGGGTCGGTCCGGTGCATGAGTCCGACGTGATTGCCCTGGCCGACCAGCTTGAGCGTTATTGCCGAGACGGTACTCGCGCTACGAACCGGGGCATATCGCCGCCAACCGAAACACGGGCGGACTGACCAAGAATCGGCAGAAGAGTGGGCCATCGACTCTCGGGCCATTCACAGGTTCACGGCGCTCCTTACCACCCATAGCCCGGCGCCGATGTCAGTCGTGGCGCAGGCCCAAGCCAGGGCCAGATCAGACCACCACACGACTTGTGTCAAGCCGCTCGCAACTCCTCGTAGGCAGCGAGGTGCTTCTGGCCGACCCACCATCCGGCAGGCCCCCGACCAGGATCCTGCTCCATTGCTCCCCCAAGTCCCAAGCGTTCAAGTCCCAAACGTTGTTGAGAAGAAAACTACCAAGTCGGTTGCGACAAGCGCAGCACATCTTCGGTGTCGGGAGTCGGCCGGGTACGGCGCGGCAGGGCGGTCATGAGCGTTGCTCGAGGGGCCAGGTCGCTGGTTGCTCGAGGGTCCAGGTCGCTGAGGGGCCAGCGACGACGGAGGCTACTGACGTGAACGGCAGGGCCGGCGCACCTGGCCACGACACGCGGCAGCGGGTCGGCTACCGGAACGGTTGCTCGCGGCGTAGGCTCTCGCGGGTGAGCACAACGGGCCGGCGGGTGTGTAGTCGCAGCGGGTGCACACGCCCCGCGGTCGCCACCCTGACCTACGCCTACATGGACTCCACCGCTGTGCTCGGCCCCCTGGCCACCCACCCCGAGCCGCACGCTTACGACCTGTGCCTGGAACACACCGACCGGTTGACGGTCCCGCGTGGCTGGCAGGTGCTGCGCCTTGAACTGCGCCAGAGCGACCTGGCACCCACCGACGACCTGGTGGCGCTGGCCGAGGCGTTACGGCCGGACCGAGGCGCGCAGCCGGGCGCCCGGGGCGACCAGCAGACCCAGCCCGCCACGTCCGCGGCCCGTGCCGCGTCCGGGCGCAACCTGCCGGGATCCCGGCAGCGTCACCTGCGGCTACTGCGGGACTCCTAGTCGCGGACGCCGCTGACTCGGGGTCACCCGATCGGCCGCATCACGGACCGACACAGTTCAGTTTGGTCCGACTTGTGCCGATCTGTGCTGCATCCCAACACACCAGGAGGTAGTCCGTGGCGCGTTCACGTGGGGTTCGTTCCGGCCAACCGGCACCGTCGCTCGGCTCGTTGACCCAGCAGTCGCTGATTCATCGGTGCCGGGATTGTGGGAGCCGCCGGATTACCCGGCTGGCCATGCACCTCACCGACGGAACCCCGGTCACCTTCACCTCCTGCCACCGTTGCGAACACAAGTACTGGGAACACGACGGTATTCTGCTCAGCAAGGACGACGTGTTGCACCGCACTCGTAAACCGGCCTGAGCCGGCAGGGAAAGCGGCATCCAACCCACTACTGTTGGGTGCGTGCGTTCCTCCTCCAGCAGCGCTGCAGACCTGTCCACCGTCATCAAGGCGTACGACGTCCGCGGCGTCGTCCCGGACCAGTGGGGTCCACCTGAGGCCACGGCCATCGGCGCCGCGATGGCCGATGTCGTCGCCGGGGACCAGCCCGTCGTCATCGGCCATGACATGCGTCCCAGCTCCCCGCAGCTGGTCGACGCGTTCGCCAGCGGGGTCCAGGACCGCGGACGCGACGTCATCCTCATCGGCCTGTGCTCCACCGACGGGCTGTACTACGCCAGCGGCGCCCTGGACGCACCCGGGGCGATGTTCACCGCATCGCACAATCCGGCCCAGTACAACGGCATCAAGATGTGCAAGGCCGGCGCAAAACCCGTTGGCCAGGATTCAGGCCTGGAAGAAATCACCGAGCGGGCGCAGCGCTACTTGGCCGACGGCCCGCCCACGGCCGGCACGCGTGGCGGGCGCACCGAACGCGACATGCTGGCCGACTATGCCGGCTATCTGCGCGGTCTGGTGGACCTGTCCGGTGGCCGTGAGCTGTTCGTCGTGGTCGATGCCGGCAACGGAATGGGCGGCTACACCGTACCCGCCGTGCTGGGTACCCAAGCCGGGTTGCCGCCGTTGCCGCTACGCATCGGCGAGCTGTACTTCGAGCTGGACGGCACCTTCCCCAACCACGAGGCCAACCCACTGGACCCGGCCAACCTGGTCGACCTGCAGCAAGCCGTCCGCGACCGCGGCGCCGACATCGGCATCGCCTTCGACGGGGACGCGGACCGCTGCTTCGTCGTGGACGAGAATGGCGAACCGGTCAGCCCGTCGGCCATCGCCGCGCTGGTGGCTGAACGGGAGATCGCCAAGGAGCACCGGGCCGGGCGGCACCCAATAGTGATCCACAATCTCATCACCTCCCGCACGGTGCCGGAGGCCGTCACCGCCGCCGGTGGCGAACCTGTGCGTAGCCGCGTCGGCCATTCCTTCATCAAAGACCAGATGGCTTCCACCGGAGCCATTTTCGGAGGCGAACACTCAGCGCACTACTATTTCCGCGACTTCTGGGGAGCCGACACCGGCATGCTGGCAGCCATGCACGTGCTCGCCGCACTGGCCGAGCAGTCACAACCGCTGTCGCAGCTGGCCGCGGGCTACACCCAGTACGCCGCCAGCGGCGAGATCAACTCCACCGTCGCCGACAAGGACGCCGCGATCGCTCGGGTCGAGCAGGCCTTCGCCGGCCGGTTGCGCGACATCGACACCCTGGACGGCACCACGTTCACCGGTGCCGGGGAGCCGATGTGGTGGTTCAACGTACGACCCTCGAACACCGAACCGCTGCTGCGGTTGAACGTGGAGGCCGCCGACGAGGCCACCATGGTCGCCGTCCGCGACGAGGTGCTGGCGCTGATCAGAGCGGAGAAATGAGTATGTCGACCGTCCCGGACTGGCTGCTGGACATCCTGGTCTGCCCGGTCTGCCACGGTGCGCTGGACCCCGGCGTGGATGTCCTGCGGTGTCAGGGCGAGTGCGCCCGCAGCTACCCGGTCACCGACGGAATCCCGGTGCTGCTGCCCGACGCCGGTGATCCGTCATGAGCCGCCGCATCGGCGCCGCCGTTGCCCAGGAGATCCGGTCATGACCGGTCTGGACGAGGCACTGCTGGACGACGAAGAAGCACTGGGCCAAGCCGACAGTGCGCACGTGTTGCGGGCATTGGCGGGTGCGGGCGCGCAGGTCCGGCAAGCCATCGAGCGAACCGCCGAATCGGTGCCGGACTCAGCACGCTTCACCGACCGTCCCCGTGCCGTCATCGTGGCCGGCCGCGGTGGGTCGGCCCTGGTGGCCGATGCGCTGGCCGCGCTCATCGGCCCGTCCGGCCCGGTACCGGTGGTGGCGTTGACCGGTGGTGCGTTGCCCGCCTGGGTGGGTGCGCTGGACCTGGTGGTGGCGGTGTCGATGTCCGGCCGGGCCGAGGGGGCGGTGTCGATCGCCGCCGAGGCGGGCCGGCGCGGAGCATCGGTCCTCAGCGTCAGCACTCCGGACAGCCCGCTCGGTGAGGTCAGCGCCCGGTACCGCGCCGCACATGTCGCGGTGCCGCAGCGGGGCAACGGGGCCATCCCCATCGCCACCACCCGCACCGGCCTGTGGTCGATGCTCACCCCGGCACTGCTGTTGTGCTCCGAACTCGGGTTGATCCCGGACGGGCCGGACACCGGTCCGGCCGGACTGTCGGCGCTGGCCGATGCGTTGGACGCCGAAGCCGAAGCGTGCCGGCCCGCATCGCCCGCCTTCGTGAACCCGGCGAAAGCACTGGCGATGGAGCTGCACAACACGGTTCCCGTGGTGCTCGGCAACGGGCCGATGGCCACCGTGGCCGCGCACCGGGCCGCCGCCGCGCTGGCCCGCACCGCCCGCATCCCCGCCGCTTTCGGAGCGTTGCCGGACGATGCAGGCGATGTCGTCGCCACGTTCGGAGGCCCATTCGCGGCCCGCGAGCACGACGTTTTCGCCGACCCGTTCGTCGACGGCCCGTCCGGCCCGTTGCTGCGGCTGCTGATGCTCACCCTCGCCGAAGACCGCACCGAGACGGTGGTCGCCGACATCGCCCAACGCAACGGGGTGCGGGTCAGCGACGTGCGCAGCGATCAGGACACCCCGTTGCGGACGTTCGGGCAAGTGGTCGCCCGGGTCGACTTCGCGGCCACCTACCTGGCGCTCGCCGGCGGGCACGACCCGTCGGTGAACCCACAGGTCGCCGACTTGCGCGACGCTTTGCGCTGACCTGTTGCCATACCCGCCGGCCGGGCGGTCCGCCGGCCGGGTTTTTCGGCCGGTCCATGGGTGCGCGGGTGGGGTGGGATCGCTACACTGACAGGTGCCCGGCGTCGGTGATGCCGCAGGCCCAGATGGGCCGCGCCGGAGGCGCAGAATCCCGCACCTCGTGCTGTGGATCCGTGCGCTTGAACCGACCCACCAACGTAAGGACAATCGTGGATTTCAACGTCAAAGACCTGTCCCTGGCCGAAGCCGGCCGGCACCAGATCCGCCTGGCCGAGCATGAGATGCCCGGCCTGATGGCGCTGCGGGAGGAGTACGGCAAGGCACAGCCGTTGGCCGGCGCCAGAATCGCCGGGTCGTTGCACATGACCGTGCAGACCGCCGTGCTCATCGAGACGCTGACCGCTCTGGGGGCGCAGGTTCGCTGGGCGTCCTGCAACATCTTCTCCACCCAGGACGAGGCCGCCGCCGCCGTTGTCGTCGGAGTGGACGGCACACCGGAGAATCCCAAAGGCGCCCCGGTGTTCGCGTGGAAGGGTGAAACCCTGACCGAATACTGGGCCTGCACCAACCAGATCCTGACCTGGCCGGACGGCGGGCAGCCGAACATGATCCTGGACGACGGCGGTGACGCCACCATGCTGGTGCACAAGGGCAAGGCGTGGGAGTCTGCCGGCCAGGTGCCCGCCACCGACGAACAGGACTCCGAGGAGTTCGCCGTTTTCAAGCAGCTGGTGCGCGACACCATGGCCGCCGACCCGGGCAAGTGGACCCGGATCGCCGAAGGTATCAAGGGGGTCACCGAGGAGACCACCACCGGCGTGCACCGGCTGTACCAGCTGGCCGAGGCCGGCGAGTTGCTGTTCCCGGCCATCAACGTCAACGACTCGGTGACCAAGTCCAAGTTCGACAACAAGTACGGTTGCCGGCATTCCCTGGTCGACGGGCTCAACCGGGCCACCGACGTTCTCATCGGCGGAAAAGTCGCCGTGGTGTGCGGTTTCGGCGACGTCGGCAAGGGCTGCGCCGAATCACTGGCCGGCCAGGGCGCCCGGGTGATCGTCACCGAGATCGACCCGATCTGCGCGCTGCAGGCGTCGATGGAGGGCTACCAGGTGGCCGTCCTGGACGACGTCGTGGGTGAGGCGGACATCGTGATCACCGCTACCGGCAACAAGGACGTCGTCACCGCCGAGCACATGCAGGCCATGAAGAACAAGGCGATCCTGGCCAACATCGGCCACTTCGACAACGAGATCGACATGGCCGGGCTGGCCAGGGTCGCCGGGGTCACCCGCACCGAGATCAAGCCCCAGGTGCACGAGTGGACCTTCGCCGGTGGCAACTCCATCATCGTGTTGTCCGAGGGCCGTCTGATGAACCTGGGCAACGCCACCGGTCACCCCAGTTTCGTGATGAGTAACTCTTTCTCCAACCAGACGCTGGCCCAGATCGAGTTGTTCACCAAGCCCGGCGAGTACGCCAGCCAGGTCTACGTGTTGCCGAAACCCTTGGACGAGAAGGTGGCTCGCGCACACCTGGACGCGCTCGGGGTCAAGCTCACCCAGCTGTCCAAGGAACAGGCCGACTACATCGGTGTGGACCCCGCCGGCCCGTACAAGCCGGACCACTACCGGTACTGAGGTGTACGTCCACCCCAGTGCCGAGATCGAGGACGGCGCCCTCATCGGTGCCGGCACCTCGATCTGGCACCTGACCCACGTGCGCACCGGTGCCCGCATCGGCGCCGGTGTCACGCTGGGCCGCAACGTCTTCGTCGACGCAGGCGTGCACATCGGCGACCGGTGCAAGGTGCAGAACAACGTGTCGGTGTACCGGGGGGTCACCCTGGCCGAGGAGGTGTTCGTCGGGCCGAGCGCGGTTTTCACCAACGATCGCAACCCGCGCGCGACCGGCGACTGGCAGATCGGCGAAACCATGCTGCGCCGCGGCAGCAGTATCGGTGCGGGGGCGGTCCTGGTCTGCGGGATCGACATCGGCGAGGGCGCCCTGGTCGGGGCCGGGGCGGTGGTGACCAAGGATGTGCCCGCATGGGCGCTCATGCTCGGGAACCCGGCGCGCCAGGTCGGCTGGGTGTGCCGTTGTGGCATTCGCACCACCGCCGCGGGCGGGCGGTGCGACCATGACCAGGGCGATACGGAGGAAGGCACAGCGTGAATCAGCCACGGGTACCACTGGTCGACGTGCGGGTGAGCAGCCAGGCCAAGCAACGAGTAGCTCACGTGCTCGACTCCGGCCGGCTGGCCACCGGGCCGGTGGTCGCCGAACTCGAAGCCGCCTTCGCTGCCGCCAGCGGTACCCAGCACTGCGTGGCCGTCGCGAACGGAACCCTGGCCCTGCAAGCTGCCATCAGCGCACTGGACATCGGCCCGGGCGACGAGGTCATCACCACCCCGTTCACCTTCATCGCCACCGTCAACGCCGTCCTGGCCCAGGGCGCCACCGTCCGCTACGCAGACATTGCCCCCGATTTCACCATCGACCCGCAACGGGTGCGGGAGGTGATCACCGACCGGACCAAGGCGCTGCTGCCGGTGCACCTGTTCGGCCTGCCGGCGAACATGCCGCAGCTGCATGCCATCGCGGCCGAGCACGGGCTGGGTGTCATCGAGGACGCGGCCCAGGCCCACGGCGCCGCCGTCACCGGCTCCGGCTCCGGCACCGGTACCGTCGGCGGTCTCGGCGACATCGGGTGTTTCTCCTTGTACGCCACCAAGAACCTCAGTGCCGGTGAAGGCGGGCTCTTGACCACCGACGACGACCAACTCGCCGACCGGCTGCGAACCATCCGCAATCAAGGGATGCGCGCTCGCTACGACTACGCCGGCTGGGGATCGAACTACCGGATGAGCGACCTGCACGCCGCGGTGGTCGTCGATCAGGTACCCCTCCTGGAGGACATCAACATCCGTCGTCGCCGCAACGCGCAACGACTCCTGGACGGGCTGGCTGATGTCGCCGGGCTCCGGCCACCGATCGTGCCCGCCGGGTTCGAGCACGTGTGGCACCAGTTCACCGTGCTGCTGGACGACCCCTCGGCGCGTGCGGCGTTCATAGCCTCGCTGACCGCGGCCGGTATCGGCAGCGACGTGTTCTACCCGCAGGCGATGAGCCAGGTCGCGCACCTGAGCAATCACCCGCGGGTGGCCCCGGATCCGGTGCCGCGGGCCGAGGACTACGCACGCCGGGTGGTGTCACTACCGGTTGGGCATCATCTGGACATAGACCAGATCGATCGGGTGATCGACGCGGTGAAGGGAGCACTCGATGGCTGATCTGGCGATCGTCGGCGCCGGGATCATGGGCGCCAATCATGTCCGGACGGCTCGCAGCCTGCGGGAGTGGGAGCGGGTCGTCGTGGTCGACCCGGATCGGAACCGGGCACAGGCCGTGGCCGGCAGCAACGGATTCCGTACCGCAGCAGACTTGGCCAGCGTGCTCGGTCTCATGGATGCCGTCATCATCGCCGCGCCGAACGAGTTGCACGAACCGCTGGCCCGGGACGTGCTCGCCATGCATAAGCACGTCTTGATCGAAAAGCCGCTGGCGCACGACATCGACTCCGCCAGAAAGATTCTCAGCGCGGCTCAGGACAGCAACGGCAAGGTCCTGGTCGGTCACATCGAACGGTTCAACGCCGCCGTGGCGGAGCTGATGCAGTGGGCAGGCGAAGCCGAACACATCGAGTTCCGCCGGATCGGCCCACGAGGCAACCGCCGACTCGGTGACGTGGTCAGTGACCTGATGGTGCACGACCTGGAACTGTTCCTGGCGATGGCTGCGGCGCGCGACGGCGAGCCGGCCCGGGTCGAGAACATCATTGCGATGTGGGCCGGGGCGCAGGACGACATGTGTACTGCGCTGCTGCGCACCAGTACTGGGTTGTCCGCCACGTTCACGGCCAGCCTGATGGGCCAGGAGAAGCGCCGCAACGTCATCCTGACCGGCAAGGACGTCCAGGTGGTCGGCGATCTGGTTCGCCAAGCGGTCACTATCGACCGCATCGAGCATGTCGAGTTCGTCGACGAACGCGGCGCCCGGTACCGGCAGCGAGGGTCCAAGGAGATCCCGTTCCTGGACGCGGGTGAGCCTCTTCGCCGCGAACAGCGGCATTTCCTGGACGTGGTCACCGGTCAGGCCGACCCGCTGGTCGGTGCCGAACAGGCGCTGGCGGCAATGGAACTGGTGCAGCGGGTTTGCGATGCCGCGGACGCGGCATGCGGCCGGG
>PDWJ01005221.1_pt1 | contig 10805 bp, 12 predicted proteins | sample 1430881 | NCBI WGS metagenome assembly PDWJ01 (sample SAMN01162460, study PRJNA174530) | Oral metagenome, whole genome shotgun sequencing project. | biome: Marine environment; feature: Marine mammal; material: Swab sample of the gingival sulcus; isolation source: swab sample of gingival sulcus... | reverse complement strand
TGAAAAAATGCCAATAATTTCTGCTGATACAACGTTGGGGGCTTATAATATAGAAAGAATCTGGTGAATTGTATTTAACTCCGTGGCACGCCTGGATGAACAAGGAACCAGCTCTGGTGGCGATGATCCAGGCTGGCTGCGTCAAAGCACGCACGTCTTCTTTTCTGTGTTTTGCGTGCTGCAGCTTCTGGATATCCGCCTGTAACAAAGAGCTCAGGCAGACTATATTCAACGGAACAGATTTTCTGGTCAAATTTTTTCATATTGACTGTAATTGAAAGGTTGGTCGGTGAGTACCCTCATCTATCTTTTATGTTTTCAATGAGTCGCTCGTAAATTTTCAATTGGTCATGATAAAACCTTCAATTAGTCGGCTGTGCATTTACGATTAACCGCTATGAAACACCATTATATCCCCGTTATCTTCGTGATCGTGTTGTAAAAGCCTTGACAGACACGCCTGTGGTGCTGATTCAAGGGCCGCGGCAATGCGGAAAGACTACCTTGACACAGTTAATCGGAGAGGAAGAAAACTTTGCGCATTACACCTTTGATGACGATGTACAACGTGCAGTAGCACAAACTGACCCTGTTTGGGTTATGTGACCGACCTTCGAGAGCGGGTTATCCTTGATGAAGTGCAGCGGGTACCAGAGTTATTCACCTCTTTAAAAGCCGAAGTGGATAAGCGGCGGGAACCTGGTCGCTTCGTCGTCCTGACCGGCTCAGCAAATGTACTGCTGATACCCGGGTTGGGTGACTCGCTGGCTGGTCGTATGGAAATCCTCCGGCTACACCCTTTATCTCAAGCAGAACTGGCCGGTAAAGATACCAATTTTCTGCCGTCACTTTTCAATGCTTCTTTTCAGATAGAACAACCGGGTAAACGGTTGGGCGTAAAACTCGCTGAATGAGTGGCATCCGGAGGTTGTCCAGCAACACTCGCACATGCGACATCACGAAGGCGAATGGCCTGGTATAGAAATTATGGTGATACGTTGATTCAGCGTGATATCCAGGACCTTGCACGTATCGGAGCATTGGATGCGTTGCCGCTATTACTGGCTTTGGCGGCTGGACAAACGGCATGCCTGAGTAATGTATCTGAGCTTGCAGCACCCTTCCAGATAAGCCGTTCTACCATTCGTGAATACATAACGCTGCTGTCACGGATATTCTTGCTGGAGGAACTTCCTCCCCGGCACAGCAACCGGAAAAAACGCCTTATCAAGACTCCAGAGTTACACCTTGGTAATACAGGCTTAGCCTGTGCTTTACTTGGTATGGATACAGAAATGCTGTGGCAGGATCGTGCTCTTTTCGGGCACCTTTTGGAAACGTTTATCCATCAATATTTAAAAAGACATGCAAGCTGGCATGATGACACCATAACCTTCAGCCATTTCCGCAGCAAGGACAAGGTTGAGATAGATATTGTCCTGGAGTCAGGAGGCCTTGTAACCGAAGTCGTGAGTTTCACAGCTAAAGAGAACGTGCTCTTAACCGAGGATCAGATCCAGGCTCTTGAAAAGAAAAAAGATGACCTGGTTTCCGGGGATATTGAAACAGCTCATCCTGCCTATCCGGGTTCTCAAGACACTTTTTATGTTGGAGCATGAAAAAGTGTTGACAGGATTTCTCAGCAGACATTTGGCGATACCTGTTCAAAGGTCGCATATGCGTCGTTGTATACAATGAAAACGCCGATCACTGCGGCAGACCCGCTCAATGACAGGGTGTTGCCACTCCTTGAAGAGCAGCAGTTGCCACTGCTCAGGATATTAACTGAACAACAGAAAAATGAAAAGGCCTGTAAAAACAGGCCTTTTAAGACAGTATCGGATAATACTGGAATGTCTCATGGTGGCGATGCAGGGACTTGAACCCCGGACACCACGGATATGAGCCGTGCGCTCTAACCAGCTGAGCTACATCGCCATACATAAAGGAAAATACAGTTACCGTATTCATCTGCCGATGTCAACAGAAAATACCACGTGCCCCTCCTGTTTTTTCAGGACAGCCATATCCCTTAAAACAGAAACGAGGAACCTGCACCCAGGCCCTCGTTTCTGTACGCCAATTATCTTATGAACGGAAAATGAGAAGAGCTTACATCATGCCGCCCATACCGCCCATACCGCCCATACCGCCTGGAGGCATACCACCACCGGCCATGCCTGCCGCATCCTTGTCTTCCGGCAGATCAGCAATGACACACTCGGTAGTCAACAGCATACCGGATACAGAAGCTGCATTCTGGAGTGCCGTGCGGGTAACTTTGGCAGGATCAATAACACCAGCAGCAATCAGATCTTCATAGGTTTCGGTTGAAGCATTGAAGCCGTTCGCACCTTCAAGACCTTTTACATGCTCAACGATAACGGAGCCTTCACGGCCAGCATTGCTGGCAATCTGACGTACCGGCTCTTCAAGGGCACGGAGCAGGATGTTCTTGCCAAGGGCCTGTTCACCTTCAACTTCGAGAGCAGCAAGCGCTTCGAGACAACGGATATAGGCAACGCCGCCTCCGGGAACAACCCCTTCTTCAACTGCAGCACGGGTTGCGTTCAACGCATCTTCCACGCGTGCCTTCTTCTCCTTCATCTCAACCTCGGTGGCAGCACCGACATTAATAACGGCAACACCGCCGATCAGTTTGGCCAGGCGCTCCTGGAGCTTCTCGCGATCATAATCGGAAGTGGTGTCTTCGATCTGGGTGCGGATCTGCTTGACACGGGCAGCGAGTTTATCCTTGTCTCCGGCACCATCAACAATGGTCGTATTGTCTTTGTCAACGACAACACGCTTGGCAGTTCCAAGATCGTTAAGGGTTACATTCTCAAGCTTGATACCGAGGTCTTCAGTAATAACCTGACCACCGGTAAGAATCGCGATATCTTCCAGCATAGCCTTCCTGCGATCGCCAAAACCAGGAGCCTTCACCGCTGCAACATTCAGGGTTCCACGAAGCTTATTGACAACGAGGGTAGCCAGTGCCTCACCATCAACATCTTCGGCAATAATGAACAGGCCTTTTCCCATCTTGGCTACCGATTCAAGTACCGGCAGCAGGTCTTTCATGTTGGAAACCTTCTTTTCCACCAGCAACAGATAGGGATCTTCCATTGATACTTCCATACGATCCGGATCAGTTACAAAATAGGGGGAAAGGTACCCACGATCAAACTGCATACCCTCAACGACATCAAGGGTGGTTTCCATCGACTTTGCTTCCTCAACAGTGATAACACCCTCTTTACCGACCTTGTCCATTGCCTCGGCAATAATGTTACCAATGGTCTCGTCACTATTGGCAGAGATGGTACCAACCTGGGCAATCTCTTTTTGCTCTTTGGTCGGGGTGGCTATTTCCTGCAGTTTCTCAACAACAACATCTACAGATTTATCGATACCACGCTTCAGTTCCATCGGATTGCTGCCGGCAGCAACCAGCTTGGCTCCTTCGGTGTAGATCGCCTGGGCCAGCACCGTTGCGGTGGTTGTTCCGTCACCGGCGACATCGGACGTCTTGGAAGCGACTTCCTTGACCATCTGGGCACCCATATTCTCCATCTTGTCGGCAACCTCGATCTCCTTGGCAACGGTAACACCGTCTTTGGTAATGGTCGGGGCACCAAACGATTTTTCAATAAGGACGTTACGTCCTTTCGGGCCAAGGGTAACTTTTACTGCATCTGCAAGCGTATTTACTCCGGCAAGAATTGCCTCACGGCCTTTCACACCATATTTAATCTCTTTTCCAGCCATTGGATTATCTCCTTTATCATATTGATACTAAAACGAATCAGCTATCGGATTCAAAACAAACCGTTAATGCTCAACAACACCAAGAACGTCGTCTTCACGCATAATCAGGTAATCTTCGCCGTCCAGTTTCACATCGGTTCCACCATACTTGGAAAAAAGAATAACATCATCCTCTTTCACCTGAAGCGCAACACGCTCTCCGGAATCATTAAGCTTTCCAGGGCCAACAGCAACAACCTTACCTTCCGCCGGCTTCTCTTTGGCACTGTCCGGAATAATAATACCGCCAGCAGTTTTCTCTTCCTCTTCAAGTCTCTGGACGAGAATACGATCATTCAATGGGCGAATCTTCATTGTTTCCTCCTATACAGCTAATACAATATAAATAAATTAATTTACAGGACCTTTTACTTGTATCATCAGGTTCCTGCCAACCACACACCCGCCATTCGGGCTCTTTTCGACAGGGCAAAATATAGGTGTGGATTTATAAAAATCAAGGCCCGGAACCTATTTTTTTTCATCCACTCTCTCGAAGCAGTTATTTACCTGTTATTTCGTTTTAAATCAAAAAAAACACCACTCATTTCACTCAGCAAACCCGTACCGTCCAGTTGAACGGGTCTTCCTTCCTGCCGTTCTGAATCGACAGCAATTCCTCATAAAGTCGAGAAGACAATAAACCAACTTCTCCGTTATTGATCACGTACGATCTCTCTTTATAAAAGAGTTCTCCGACCGGGGATATAACCGCTGCAGTACCGCTGGCAAAAACCTCTTCCAGACTGCCGTCTTCGGATGCAACCAGAACCTCATCTATTGAAATCGGCCGTTCCTCAACCTCAATACCCCAGCTTTTCGCCAGCTTGATCACGGAATCCCTGGTAATTCCTCCCAGAATGGACCCACCAAGCGGCGGTGTTATCAATGTGCCACCACATTTAAAAAAGATATTGCTGGTTCCCACTTCCTCGACATAGGTACGTTCACAGGCATCAAGCCATAGCACCTGGGTATAACCGGCTTTCTGAGCCTCACTCGTTGCATACATCGATGCCGCATAATTACCCGCCGTTTTCACGAAACCGACACCGTCCTTGACGGATCGAACATACTCGGTACACACAGAAATCTTTGTCGGGCTGAATCCTTCAGCATAATAAGCTCCAACCGGGCTCATAATGATATAGAAGAGATAGGTCGAAGCCGGATTAAGTCCGAGATAGGGATCAACTCCAATCATGGTCGGCCGCAGGTAAAGAGTCGCTCCTTCACTTTCAGGGATCCAGTCCCGATCGAGATAAACAAGCGCCTTCAATGCCTTCATCACCTGGTCAACCGGAAAACGCGGCATATTCATACGAACTGCACCGGCATTCATCCGTTCAAAATTATCTTGAGGCCGAAAAAGAAATATCTGACCGTCATCCCTCTTGTACGCCTTTAATCCCTCAAAAATAGCCTGTCCATAATGCAGGACCGTTGAAGCCGGATCGATCTGGAACGCCTGATATGGTTTGATTACCGCATCGTGCCACCCCTGTTCCCTATTCCATTTCATTACAAACATGTGGTCGGTAAAATGTCTGCCAAAACCAAGTTTTTCAGGGGCCGGTTTTTCTTTCAGTTTCGTCGTCTTTTCAAGCAGAATATCCAGATCTTGTAACATGATACCTTCTCCACAATGAAGATTATTTTCTTTTCATACTGAACGGTTCGTTATATATTTTACGTAATATTTCGCATACAATACCCGTTCAACGCGCTCGTCCCGAAGCCGCAACATAACTCAGAGCGATTGTTAAATGCAAATATAATTCAAGGAACCTGGTAACCGTAACACCCGTTGAGACAATGCCTGATATCCGAGACACAAAGCAGCAGACCTCCCGCCAGAGACAAAACCGGATGACCGTATTGTTTTTCCTGCTCATCTTTCTGATCTCGATTTTCTTCCTCGGCAGAATTCTCTACCCGTTTTTGTCTATTCTGGTTCTGTCCTTTATTCTGTCAAACCTCTTCAGACCCGTTTTTCTCTTTTTCAATCGCAAGCTCCCCAATACGCCGTCATCCATTCTGACCTGCCTGCTGATCATTGCCATTGTTTTCATTCCGTTAACCTTTTTTATCCTGGCATTGTCAAATGAGGCACTGACCGTCTATCACTGGGGCAGGGACAGCAGGATATGGCTCAAACTGCAACTTTTCGTTCAGGAGAGTTCATTTGTAGCCAATATCCAAACCTATCTGCATGACGTTGGTTTCGATTTTCAGCCGTCACAGATATCGGATTCGCTCTCTTATCTGGTAAAAAGAGGCGGTTTAATGCTGTATAGTCAGGCAAGCGCCTGGGCCACGAACATTGCCCAGTTCCTGTTTCTTTTCGTCATGATGATTCTCGTTATCTTTTTTCTGCTGATAGATCAGCCAAAACTGATCCGGTTTATCATCCGCCTCTCTCCATTACCCGATGACGAAGATCAGCTGTTGATTGAAAAATTTGAGGAAATAGCCGGAGCCATTCTTAAAGGAAACGGGATCTGCGGCCTGATTCAGGGAATACTCGGCGGTTCGATATTTTCCATCCTCGGTCTTAATTCACCGATCCTCTGGGGCTGTATCATGGCAATCCTTGCCTTTCTGCCTATTTTCGGGATAGGTCTGGTCATGATTCCAGCCTCATTAATCATGATTTTCAGCGACCGCCCGGGAGCTGGAATCTTTCTGCTTTTTTTCTACCTCATCCTCTCGTTTTCAGTGGAATATCTGCTCAAACCAAAATTGGTGGGAGATCAGGTCAAAATGCATACCCTGCTCGTCTTCCTCAGTATCATCGGCGGACTCACTGTTTACGGAATCCTTGGTATCATTTACGGTCCGCTGATCATAACCGCCTTTCTGACCCTTTCTGATATCTACCTGAAAAAGTATGACGATTATGTACAACGTCATTGAGACGGCAGTAATCATACAAAAAAAGAGCCACAGCCCCCTTTCCTTGTCAGGCCTGCATCGAAACCGGGCTCTCGTTGCTCGTCAATGTGAAACGACGGGTTCCAGCTAACTCTTTGACTTCTCTTTTATGGTCTCGGGAAACAAAAGGGTTGAATTTGCAATCGTGATACTGATACAGTTTAACAAAGTTACCGAACAAAAAAACAGCCGTCTGTCGGCATATCAGACAAGGGAGGAACATCGATGGAAATACCGATACTTTGGTGGTACTGGCTGATCTTTGGCATGCTCCTGATCCTTACGGAGATGCTTGTTCCCAGTTTCACTATTTTCTGGTTCGGTCTGGCGGCATGCCTGGTTGCCGTGTTGCTTCTTGTTATACCTGCCGCCTCACTCAGTGTACAGCTCTTTGTCTGGGCCCTTGGTTCTATCGCCTTCACCTTCCTCTGGTTCAAATTTTTCAAACCAACGATGATCGACCGCACCAAAGCGGGTATCTCCCGGGAAGCGGTTACCGGAGAAACCGGTCTCGTCACCCGGGCACCACAGGATGATATTCGAGGAATTGTCCGTTTTTCAATGCCAATTCTCGGCGCTGACGAATGGGAGTTCATCAGCAGCGACCGCTGTTCTACGGGCGACCGTGTTGAGGTTATTGATGTGTCAGGCAATACGCTGGTCGTTAAACCAAAGGGAAACTGAACGGCAGATCATAAACACCGGACCGAAGAAAAACAGAAAAAATCAAAATTGGAGGAATAATCATGGAATATGGTATTTATGTAACCCTGGTTTTTGTGACTCTCGTTATTCTGACCCTTTTTAAAGGTGTCCGGCTTATTCCCCAGGGATCGAAGTGGGTGGTTCAACGGTTAGGAAAATACCATTCGACCCTGTCACCCGGGCTCAATATTATCATCCCCTATTTCGACTCAATCGCCTATAAAGTGACGACCAAGGATATCGTGCTCGATATTCCAAGCCAGGAAGTCATTACCAAGGATAACGTTGTTATTGTCGCCAATGCGGTTGCCTTCATTAATATCGTTCATCCGGAAAAGGCGGTATATGGCGTCGAGAATTATATTATTGCGATCCAGAACCTGGTTCAGACATCACTGCGATCAATTATCGGTGAAATGCAGCTTGATGATGCCCTTTCAAGCCGGGAAATTATCAAGGCGAAACTGAAAACTTCCATTTCAGACGACATTGCCGACTGGGGCATCACCTTGAAAACGGTAGAAATCCAGGATATCAATCCAAGTTCGACCATGCAGACAGCAATGGAAGAACAGGCAGCGGCAGAACGGCAGCGCAGAGCCACGGTAACGAGGGCCGACGGTGAAAAGCAGGCGGCTGTCCTGGAAGCGGAAGGACGGCTCGAGGCATCAAGACGTGACGCTCAGGCAAAAATTGTCCTTGCCGATGCCAGTCAACAGGCAATTGAAAAGGTAACACAGGCTATTAAAGACCAGGAACTTCCGGTCATGTACCTGCTTGGAGAAAAATATATTGAAAGCATCAGAGAAATGGCAATCAGTGAAAATGGCAAAACCATCGTACTGCCGGCAGACATTCCGGCGGCCGTCAGGGGAATCATGGGCGGCCTGAACAGGTAAGTTCAGCCTTACGCCATCGTAAAAATACAAGCATTGTGCTGTATTGTAAAACGACGGTTCAGCGCTTGTTTTTTTATAGTTATTTTGAGGAGTAAAAGCTTTCTCTTACAAAAGGCCTCTGTCTTTTCATGCCGCTGCCACACGTTTCTGTTATACACGTTATCGGAAACAACTCTCTCCTCTGAAAGATAAGAACGAAACATATTTTTTCATTTTGTCTGAACAATGTGTTAATGAATAGAGTGGATCTATCGAACCGAGTACAAGACTACCACCATCAGTGCCGATCAGGTTTAAATTGACATAACTTATTATAGATATTTCTTCATTAATTATTAATACAAAGTCTATACATTTAATAATAATTGGAAACATAATAAGAGGAGATATGTTTTTTTTAACAAAAAACTATAAAAAATTTAGTCTTAATAATTTTCTTTTTTTAAATATGTTTGTTCTTTTTTGCATATTTCTTTGTTATACAAATACGCTTCCAAATAGATCAAATATAACAAGTTTATCGTTCTTTATTATTTCTGCGCTTGGTCATGCTTTTTCAATAGTATTTTTAACATTTCCATTATTTTATATTTTGAAGAAGATTATTAGAAAAGATACTTTTTTTATAGTATTTCCTGTTTTGTTTTTCTCATGTCTTCTTTTTTTTATGGTAATAAATTACGAAGTTTTTCTTCAATATCGATTACACATTAATGCTGAAATTATAAATTTCATTATTTTAGGTGGAAAAGAAATTTTTTCTTTTCAGATTTCAGATTATATATACATTTTATTAATTTTTATTTTTATTACTTTTTTAGAGATTCTCTTTGCCCTAAAACTTAATTTTTATTCAAAATTATCAAAACCAGCAAAGGTTTTATCCTTTTCATTACTCATCTTTTCAATGATATCTTCACATCTTATTCATGCTGTCGCGGACGCAAAAAATTTAAGATATATAACTACCACCTCACGCCAACTGCCTTATTTTTTCCCACTGACGGCGAAAAGCTTCCTGGAAAGACATAATATAATGAGGGTAGAGCAAAGGGCTGAAGCAGATATGAACAAAACGTTTCATTCCTGGTTACAATATCCCTCTGTTAACGATTTACATTTCGACGGCCGGACATCAGGACAAAATATCCTCATTATTCTGGTTGATTGCCTGAGATTCGACATGACAGAGGCAGACATCATGCCCTCGGTGAATGCATTTTCAAAAAAGCAAAATTCTCTTCGTTTTAACAATCATTTGAGTGGAGGAAATGGTACGAGAATAGGAACCTTCAGTCTTTTTTATGGACTGATGGGAACTTACTGGAATCCGGTAGAAGATGAATCTATCACTCCGCTTCTCATAGCTACCATCCTTTCAGAAAATTACGAAACCGGCATTTTTGCAAGTGCAACGCTAAAAAGCCCACCCCTCAACAGAACAGTATTTAACAAGATCAAAAATTTACGGGTGACATCGGATGGCGTCACTGCCTACGAAAGAGATATTGATATAACAAATGATTTTCTTTCATGGCTTGATCATTACAACGAAAAGAACCCTTTTTTTGGATTTTTATTTTATGATTCCGCCCATGCGTATAGCTTTCCTGATAATTTTAAAGTGAAAAAAGACTTTCAACCTTATTTAGAAAAGGTTGAATACCATAAATTAAACAACGCATATGACCCGGTGCCATTTAGAAACAGGTATAAGGTTTCATTGAATTTTATCGACTCATTGATAGGAAAAGTCCTTAAAAAGCTTGAACAAAAAAGACTTCTTGAGAACACGATTGTAATTATCACAGGTGATCACGGACAGGAATTTAATGAATCAGGGCATAACTTCTGGGGTCACGGCAGTGGTTTCACTGATTACCAGATAAAGGTTCCTTTTATTATTCACTGGCCTGGAAAAGAAAGAAGAGACTTTTTTCATCTTACAAGCCATGTTGATATGGCTCCTACCCTTTTACAGGAAGTCTTTGGGTGTACGAATAAAGCCTCTGAAATTTCCAATGGACAAAGTCTTTTTAATGATAAAGAAAGAAATTGGGTATTTTCAGGAGGTTTTTCCAAGAAAGCAATTATTCAAAAAGACAGGATCTATGTAACATTTCAATCTGGATATCATGAAATTTTCAATAGAAACTTTGATCTGATCGAAAATGAAAAACCAAATGCAGATATTTATAAAGAAGTATTTATAGAACAGTCAAAGTTTTATAAAAATAACAATGAATAATAGATAATCAATTGATTAATTATTCTTTATCTGTTTACATAACGAAAATCATTATTGTAAAATGGCATAATGTGCAAATAACAAGATCACATGAAAGGATTTGCACATAAGATAACGTATAATATTTTTAGCACATTTAAATGAAAAGGTGGCCTGAACATGGTTAATTGGCAGTCGCCAAACGAAACCATCAACCAGAGGAAAAGACC
>PDWJ01005220.1_pt1 | contig 10807 bp, 10 predicted proteins | sample 1430881 | NCBI WGS metagenome assembly PDWJ01 (sample SAMN01162460, study PRJNA174530) | Oral metagenome, whole genome shotgun sequencing project. | biome: Marine environment; feature: Marine mammal; material: Swab sample of the gingival sulcus; isolation source: swab sample of gingival sulcus... | reverse complement strand
CAGCAATTCTAAATGTGACCGTTCGATGGTTCCGGATGGTTGCCAAGATTATTGATTTTGTTCTCAGTATGACAAGAAATCAGGTGAAATGTTCTGAGTTCTGGGAGCCAGAAATCCCACATTTAGAATTGTTGATTTTTTTCGTTGTCAGATTCAACGGCTTTAATATTTTCAGATACCTCGGGAATTTTTTCAAGGGCGATTTGACTTTGGTCGGTTCCGGTATAGGTTTCCACAATATACTGGTAACGCTTCAGTGCAGCCTTGTATTTTTTTGTTTTATTATAAAAATTGGCGATATACAATTCATGACTGGCGATGTTGTCAATGCATGCATCAATATGTGCCAAGGCTTGCTGGCTGTACTCATTGTCCGGAAACAACTGGATCAGCCTTTCAAATTCAGCCATGGCCTTTTTTGAAGGTGTTGCGTCCCTGTCTATGGTATTTATCTGATTGAACCAGCACATGGCAGTCTGGTTGATGGTATATGGCACAGCCTCATTTTTGGGATGCATCTTTTCAAAGCTTTCGTAGGCAGCAATCGCCTCGGGATATTCCCCAAGATGAAAATGTGCATCGGCAATTTTTAATTCCGCCAGAATGGCATATTTACTGAACGGGTACCAGTCTTTCAGATCCGTATACGCCTTGATCGCATCTGCGTAGTCCTCGTTCATAAATGAAGCGGCCCCTTCAGCTGACAGTTGCTGGGCGTTTTTGTTCATCTGATGTTTTTCTTCAAACAGGGAACACCCTGACAACAGAACAATGACCAATCCTGCGATGAGCAATTTTTTCATTTTTATAAGTTCTCTATATAATGCTCTGCACTCACCGCTGCGATAGCCGCATCACCCACAGCCGTTGCGATCTGGCGTAAAGGCGTATCCCTGACATCGCCGATGGCAAATACACCGGGCACGTTGGTCTGCATTTTGCTGTCCACAAGGATAAAACCGGTTTCGTCCGTTTTCACATCCCCTTTTATGAATTCAGTGTTGGGCAGAATCCCGATCCAGATAAAGCAGCCGTCTGCCTTGATTTGAGATTCATTGCCGGTTTTCAAATTTTTCACATTAACTTTTTCAACGTTGAAAAATCCATCCATGCCCGTTACGACACTATCCCATATGAATTCAATCTTGTCGTTGGAAAACGCCCTTTCCCTGAGAATCTTAGTGGCCCGCAATTTATCCCTGCGATGAACTAAATACACTTTTTTAGCAAACCGGGTGAGAAAAACGGATTCCTGGACCGCAGTATCTCCGCCGCCCACGGCTGCTACCACTTTGTCCCGGAAAAACGGCGCGTCACAGGTGGCGCAAAAGGAGACCCCTTTGCCCGTGAACTTATCCTCGCCAACCCCAAGTTTTCTAGGTGATGCACCCGTGGCAATGATCAAAGATTTGGTTTTAATACGTTTTTCTTTGAGCATCACTTCCTTGATTTTCCCGGAAAGGTCAACGCCTTGAACCTCTGCGGTTTTAATGGTTAACCCAAAGGCCAACGCTTGATCTTTTATTTTTTCGGCCAGGTCAAACCCGGAAATCCCTTCGGGAAACCCGGGATAATTTTCAATCCAGTCCGTTATCAGAATCTGACCGCCGGGGGCGGCCTTTTCTATCAATAAGACATTCATCCGCGCCCGGGCCGCATAGAGCCCTGCGGTCAGACCGGCCGGCCCGGCACCGATGATCACCAGATCATATTCACTCATTGGAAAGCTCCTTAAATAAAGCTTTTAATGGCCTCTTCAAGTTTTTCCTTTGTCACCATGCCGGTAATCTGATTGCCAACCGCGCCATCCTTAAAAAAGATAAGGGTTGGAATGGCTTGTACATTGTGTTTACTGGGGCTTATGGGGTTATCATCCACGTTAACCTTTGCAATGGTTATCTGATCCCCATATTCACTTGCCAATGCGTCAAGAGTCGGTCCAATGGCTTTGCACGGACCACACCAAGGGGCCCAGAAATCTACCATAACCGGCTTGTCAGAAGTTTTTAACAGTTCGTCAAAATCTTCATCGCTGAGATGAATAATATTTTTAGCCATAGCTCATTCCTATTTTGAGGTTAAAATTATCGAAACTATAAATTCATAATCGGGTTTTGTCAATTTGGGAAGCGAAAAATCAGATCAGAAATTGTGGGGGAAAAGGGATACGCTTTGTTCAGCAGAAGAAAACAAAGCCTATCCCCATAGAAAAAAATCAGGAACGGGCAACTTTACAAACTACCAGTTTTCACCAAGAACCTCAAAATGGGCCTGGGGATGGGCGCAGGCCGGGCACATTTCAATGGCCTCAGTGCCTTCATGCACATAACCGCAGTTCCGGCACCGCCAGGTGACCGGAGCATCTTTTTTGAACACCGTGCCCGCCTCAATATTGGCTGCCATCTCATTGTATCTTTTTTCATGCTGTTTTTCGGCAACAGAGATCATGTCAAACACCATGGCAATGTCATCAAAGCCCTCTTCCCTGGCAGTGGCGGCAAATGCCGGATACATATGGGTCCACTCCTCATTTTCTCCGGCTGCAGATGCTTTCAAATTTTCCAGGGTGGAGCCAATGATACCGGCAGGAAAGGTGCCGTTAATCTCGATCTCGCCGCCCTCAAGAAATTTAAAAAACCGTTTTGCATGCTCTTTTTCCTGGTCTGCCGTTTCGGCAAAAGCAGCAGAAATCTGGACATATCCTTCCTTTTTAGCCTGGCTGGCAAAATAGGTATAGCGCATTCTTGCCTGAGATTCACCGGCAAATGCGGTGAGCAGATTTTTTTGTGTTCTGGTTCCTTTTAAACTTGCCATAATTTGAGCCTCCTTAAATTCCTTACATTCATCGTTCAGGTGTCAGTCTTACCGCAACTAAAATTAATGTTTATCTGCCGTTTTGTTGCGGCACTGATCACAATAGCCTTTAACACAGAGCCTTTTTCCCGTGATTAAAAATTTTTCTTCTATCTCCCGGGGCAAGGTTAAATTTTCCAAGGCATCTGCCTGGAAATCAAATATGTTGTGACAGGAAATACAGTAAAAATGGTGATGTGCTTTCCGGTTTGGCTCAAACCGTCTGGGATCACCATGACCTTCCACAACATCAATCAGATGGGCCCCGGCAAAGGTCACAAGGGTCCGGTTGACCGTATCTATGCTGATATTGGGGAATTGTTTTTTGACCTCTTTGTGGATCTGTTCTGCACTGGGATGGGAAACAGAGGCTTTTAACACCTTGTAAATTGTCACACGCTGGGGTGTAATTTTCAGCTTGTTCGCCTTGCATGTTTTGTAGAATAGATCCAATACGCTTTCCTTCCAATATCTACCTAAATAGGATTAAATCCTATTTAGGTAAATCAGTCAATAGTTTTTTTCCATCTTTTAAAAATAGCCGCGAATAAATCCATTTAGATCATTGTAACTGATCTTTTCCACGGTGGCCTGCCCAATCTGCCCAAGAAAAACAAAAAAGAGATGATCTCCTTGTTTTTTCTTATCCCTGGATGCCGCCTCAATGATCTGTTCCGGGGAAAAGTCAAAACCGGCAGGAAGGTCAAGCCCTGAAACTAAATCCTTAATTCGGTCCACATCCCCTTGCGTGAGGTATCCTTTCAGTTGGGAAAACTGTGCTGCCGCGACCATTCCTGCGGCAACGGCACGGCCATGACCGCAGGGATTGAGTTTTTCAAACGCATGTCCGATGGTGTGGCCGAAGTTAAGGATTCTGCGTTCCCCGGCCTCCCGTTCATCTGCCTGGACCACACGGGATTTAATGGCAACTGAATCCGAAACCATCCGGAAAACAGTGTTCCGGTCCAGGGCCAGGGCCTTATCCCGGTTATTTTCGACAAACGCCAGAAGAGATAGATCCTTGATCAGTCCATGTTTGACAATCTCGGCCAAACCGTTGGAGATCTCCTTGGCCGGCAGGGTAGACAGCATTTCGATGTCACACAGGACAAATTCGGGTTGGCGGAACACCCCCACCATATTTTTAAAGGCATCCAGATTCACTGCGTTTTTACCGCCGACGCTGGCGTCTACCTGGGAAAGAAGTGATGTGGAAACAAAGCCGAAACGGATACCCCTTAGAAAAACAGATGCTGCAAATCCGGCAATGTCACAGACAATACCACCGCCGATGGCCAGCAAAAAACTTGACCTGTCGCACCCTGCTTTAATCATTTCCCGCAGGATATACTCCAGCGTAGCAAGGGTTTTGATTTTTTCTCCGGTACCGATGGTGATCACATGGCCGGCAGGAAAGGATGCGCCGTAATGTTTCAGAATGTTTTCATCGGTAACGATGACCACAGATCCCTGGTCTGGCAAGTAATCTTCTGCACGTGACAAGGATTCTCCCACATGGATGGCGGATGTACCCTGCCCGCCCTTAACTGTAAACGTTTTAATCATTTTTTTGCCTTGGGGAATGATAGGGTTGATATGTATTGTTTTTCACTGGTAATTTTTTATCAACACCCATGGGTTTGGGCAAACAAAAAAAAGGGCAAATCAATAACACCCTTTTTTGCGAATCTTTGAAAACTCGGATTGACACTCTAAATTTTCAATGATACTTCACCCAGATGCAAGGCGCAGAAAAAATTGTAACCGGTTCAACCCCATGGTTGTGCGAGACTTAATCCTTTCAATCAATAAATCATTTAAGGGAGAACTCCTGTTGGCAAATCATGGCTTTATCCGCAGGTGCATAACGGAAACCTTAGAGGGGTTGAAGGAGGGGTTGACGCGTTTTTCCGGGCCCAGCCGGGCAGCAGTCATTTATGCCATCACACCCGATGATCCCATCCATATTTTTGATCCCCAGAACCTTCTGGCTGGACACGAACCCAAATTCAAAAAGTTGTATATTGATTCCGATGACTGGCGAACAAAGTGTTCCATCAAATATGACAAAAAAAAATTCAGCAATGTGATTCCCGAAGAAAATCTTGGGTTGGCCGGACTGATATCCTATGGCGGCAGATCCAGCGCCATTGTTTATCAGATGTGGTTTACTGATCACCATCCAGATATGTGCAGTATCGGTCCAACTGAGCGGTGGCTGGAGCATGCGGTTTACAGATTCTCCCATGACATGGCCAATGAAGAAGACCTGTACACAGGCATTTCCGGTTCTTTTCTCAAAGAATACGCCACCCATGCGGTCAGAGATTTTATTGTGGATGAAATGAATGTTCTGATCGGCTGGGATACCAGAATGCGGGTTTACCCGATTTTAGAGGCCGTGCTTAAAATTTCAAGAACGCCGGAAGAGGGAAAATGGCCCAGGGGCCGGCTGATTTTTGTGGAAAAAGAATCAATCCCCAAAATGAATTTTATTCTGGAACTTCCCAGGGCGGAGCAGCCGGTACTGGACAATGTCAAGCATGTCAGAAAGCTGCTTTTGTCGGTTGAAAACTCAGATTTAAGACTGGTTGCCACTGAAAATACGATTATCGGCATCACCCGGGAAGATCAACCGGATTTTTACCTCTCTGTGGATTTCAGGGGCGGATACGGTTTTCTGGGACTCAATGACACCCAGATATGCTCTTTCTCCGACGGCAGCTTTAAATCCACCACACATAAAGCAAAGATGGTACAGGTGGAAGAGGCGTTAATGGACTCTGATATGGATGCTGAAAACGCAACAGCTCTATTTCAGATCATCACCGGGATTGTTCACAATGCTGCCAGCCACCGGTATGGATGCACCATTGTGATTGACATGAATCCGTCCCCGGTTTTTATCATGGGACATTCCCTGCGCCATCCCCTGGATCTGAGACATCAGGACAATTATAATTTGACCCGGTCCCTGTCCAAGGTTGATGGAGCCCTGCACATCGGGGCTGATCTCAAACTACATGGATTTGCCTGCCTTTTGCAGGGCAGGAATGTGCCCGGGGAAAACAGGGCCAGGGGCGCCAGGTTCAATTCAGCACTACGGTTCACGGCAGAACATGAGAATGTGATTGTCATCGTGGTCTCATCCGACAGCCTGGTCTCGGTTATGATGAAAGGTGTGATCATGGAAACCATATGGAAACAGGAATCCTCTGCCATATGCAATATCCCTATTCCCTTGGAAAAATGGGTGGCTCAAACTTGATCATTGCGCGCAAGTCAATGATGTCCACACCATGAAAGATTAAACCCCATGACCCAGGACGCCATAGAACAGTTAATATCCCGTGTTTTTCCGTCACTTCCTCCCCCCCTTTATCAAACCTTGCAGCAACGGATCCAGGACTGTTTTTCTGCAGGGAATATACAGGATATCAGCAAGCTGCCTGTCCCTGATCTGGATTTTACCCGGGTGATGCTGCTCAGCCCCTTTACGGCTGAACATATAATTGCAACCCCCCTGATACTTGAACGGCTTGGTCAAAGCGGCGATCTTGATAGATCATATGCCCCGGAGGACATTAAAAAGAGGCTTGCCTCGTTTATTGGAGATCTCCAGGACAGCACAGGGCTTAAAGCCCGGTTGATTGAATTCAAGGTGTATGAAATCATTCGTATTGCCTGGCGGGATCTTACGGGGGCTGCACCGTTGTCCGAAACCATGGCGGATCTATCCGGTCTTGCCTGTGCCTGCATCTCCTGTGGTTTTGAACAATTGTATCCTATGCTGACCCAAAAATGGGGAACCCCGAAAGACGCTGACGGCAATGTTCAGAACATTGTGGTGCTGGGTATGGGTAAACTTGGGGCCGGCGAGTTGAATTTTTCTTCGGATATTGATCTGATTTTTGTGTTTCCAAAGTCAGGGCAGACCGATGGCGACAGATCCATATCCAATGATCAATTTTTCATAAAACTGTGCCGGGAATTCATCAAGTTGTTTTCAATGGACAGCGGCGCCCATCTTTACCGGGTGGACACCCGTCTGCGTCCGTTCGGAGACAGCGGGCCCCTGGTGATGGATGCGGATGCGTTTGAATATTATTACCAGTCCCAGGGTAGAGAATGGGAACGCTATGCCATGATCAAAGCAAGTCCGGTGGCAGGGGATATTGAAGCAGGCAACACAATTATTCAAGCCCTGAATCCTTTTATTTTCCGCAGATATCTGGATTATGGATCCTTTGATTCCTTCAGGGATATGAAACAGCGTATCACACTGCAGGTGAAGAGCGCCAGACTGAAACACAATATCAAAATCGGGGCAGGCGGTATCAGGGAAATTGAATTTTTCGGCCAGCTTTTTCAGCTCATCAGGGGCGGGGTGGAACCGGCACTCCAGGCTCGGCCCATATTGGCGGTGCTGGACACCTTGGCTGAAAAAAAACTGATCGCTAAAAACGTGTGTGATGAACTCAAAGACGCGTATCATTTTCTCAGGCTCGTTGAAAACAGGCTCCAGGAATACCAGGATCGGCAGGTCCACGATATCCCCGAAGATCCGGTCCAGCGCCAGATCCTTGCCCTGGCCATGGGATATGATGATGAACAGGCTTTTTATGCCAGGCTGTCCAGGGTTCAGGGTGTTGTGCACAAACATTTTTCCGGACTTCTGGTGCAGGCCGATGACGAAGACAATGACAGCAGCAGCCAGGAATTGAAACAGATATGGGACAGTATCACAGATCCCCAGTTTCAGGGTGAAGATCTCTCTGTTGCCGGTTACCGGGATACAGGGGCTGTGATGCGCCATCTTAAATCCCTGGCCGAACATCCCCATACCCGCAAGCTTTCTGAGACCGGGCGTAATAAACTGTCCCAGCTTTTGCCCCGGCTCATTAAAAAAGTGGGGGAGCACCAGGATGCAGACGCGGTGATGGGCAAACTCATTGACCTGGTGGCGACCATTGAGCGGCGGACCTGTTACCTCTCTTTGCTTATCGAAAACAGAGGCGCCCTTGATACCTTGATTGTGCTTGCCCGTAAAAGCCCATGGATTATTTCCTATTTAAGCCAACACCCGGTTCTGTTAGATGAACTTATGGATCCGGTGACCCTGTATTCACCGCCCAAACGGGATCTGCTTGGCCAGGAGATGGAAAGCCTGATGGCCCGGGTTCCGGAGGATGATCAGGAATACCTGCTGGAAGCACTCAATATTTTCCGCCAGATCAATACGCTCAGGGTCGCAGCCGCGGATGTATCAGGCAATTTTCCACTGATGAAGGTCAGCGATCATTTGACCTGGATTGCTGAAACCATTCTTAATCAAGTGTTGGCGTCTTCCTGGCAAATTGTAACCCACAAATACGGTTATCCCAGGGGCATGGAAGGCAAAGGCGCTGACGGGTGCGGATTTATGGTCATCGCCTATGGAAAAGTGGGCGGATTTGAAATGGGATATAAATCCGATCTGGATCTGGTTTTTATTTATGATGCGGAATCCGGATATACCAGCGGTACAGAACGGTCCATCGACATCGGCCGGTTTTATTCTAATCTTGGCCAGCGCATTATCCATGCTCTGACCATGCATACGCCGGCCGGCACCCTCTACGGTGCTGATATGCGGCTTCGTCCCGGCGGGGAGTCAGGCACCATCATCACCCATATCCAGGCATATGAGGATTACTTGAAAGACCAGGCCTGGACATTTGAGCACCAAGCCCTGATCCGGGCCCGTCCTGTGGCCGGTGATCGGGCATTGTTCAAGCGTTTTGACACCATACGTAAAAAAATTCTGACCTGTGAGCGTGATCATTCAATATTGAAAAATGAAGTGGGGCAGATGCGTGAAAAAATGCGGACCCAACGGTTAGTATGTGAACCGGGATTATTAGATCTCAAGCAGGGCAGGGGGGGGATTGTGGACATTGAATTTTTTGTTCAATACCTGGTGCTGCGCCATGCCTGTGATTATCCCGATATTGTGGAGTGGACGGATAATGTCCGCCTGCTTGAGGCCCTGAGTGTGGATGCCCTGATATCTGCTGAGGAGAGCGGTATTCTCCAGAATGCCTATGTAACCATGCGAAAGGCCATTCACCGGCTCACCCTCCAGGAGCGGTCTGCCACAGTTGATGAAAACCTGTTCATTGAGCAGACAGCCGAAGTCGCGCAAATCTATGATGCTGCGCTTCTGTCAAGCGAATAAGACCCATGGTCAAAATAAAATTACCCATCTGTGACAGATTGAATTCTGACCTTGGGCATAACACATTGGAAATATAACTATGACAACGTCTGAACATACCATGGCCAGCATGTCAAATCGTGAACTGCTTGGCAGCGGCACATTCACATTTGCCTGTCACGATGGTGTATCCTGCTTTACCCGTTGCTGTCATAATGCAGATATGTACCTTTATCCCTATGACATTGTGCGCATGAAGCAGAACCTTAACATGACCTCGGAAGCGTTTCTGACTGAACATACCACAACAGCCATCCGCGACATGCCCACCTTTCCCAACGTGATGCTGAAAATGAGCGATCGGCAAGGCGCTCCCTGCAACTTCTTGACAAAAAAGGGGTGTACGGTTTATCCGGATCGACCCTACTCCTGCAGGGCCTATCCCCTGGAGCCGGCCATTTATGGTGACGCCGGCGGCAGTATGCGCATGCAGTACTTTGTCATGCACCATGATTATTGTAAAGGGCATGGTGAAGATCAAACCTGGACTGCCAAAGCGTGGATGTCGGATCAAGAAATGGAGATGTATCACGAACCCAACAAATGCTGGGCCCGCATTGCCGCCCGCTTCCAGTCCAATGCCTTTAACTCCCGGCAGATTGATGTGAACAGTCCGCCCATGAAAATGGCTTTCATGGCCAGCTACAACATGGATACCTTCCGCCGTTTTGTTTTTGAAAGCAGTTTTTTATCGCGTTATGTGGTCCCGCAGCAGCAGCTTGACGCGGTGGAACAAGATGACCGGGAGCTGCTTATGCTGGGGCTTTCCTGGATAGAGCGGTTTTTGTTTGGGGAAGGGGGCTTAGAGGAGCGCACTTGAGGTGCTGTAAGAGCCTGTTCGGTCATTAGGGGATCGAAGCGAAATCTCATGAAAATGAGAACCAGTTTTTACAAATTTTGATCATGGGCCTTAATGGGCCTTAATCGCCGGACTATTGACATAAAATTTGGGAGAATTGGGGCCATTTTCATGAGATTGCATCCGATTCATCAATTGCTAAACATTCTTATACGTGCATCTGATCCATGGCTTTTTTCATCTGCCTGACAGCCTGGCGCAGACGTTCTTCATTTTCAACCAGGGCCAGACGAAGATACCCCTCTCCCTCTTCGGAGAAGCCGGCTCCCGGCGCCACGGCCACATTGCCTTTGTTCATCAGCTGGATGGCAAATTCCATGGAACCCATTTGATTAAAAGGTTCAGGGATTTTTGCCCATACAAACATACCGGCCTTTGGCTTTTTTATATCCCATCCGATTCGCTCAAGACCTGAACAAAGGACATCCCGACGGTTTTCATAGATTTTTGCAAGTTCCGGAATGGTATCATCACAGTCCCTGAGCGCAATAATCCCTGCCACCTGAATGGCGGAAAAGATACCATAATCAAAATAACCTTTGATTTTTCCAAGCGCCTCGACAATTTTTTCATTACCAACGCAATACCCAATGCGCCAGCCAGCCATATTGTATGATTTGGAAAAGGAGCCAAATTCAACACCAACATCTTTGGCGCCCTCAATTTCCAGGAAACTTGGGGCAACATATCCGTCATAGGTTATTTTGGCGTAGGCAAAGTCATTGATGACCATGAACTTGAACCGTTTTGCAAGCGTTACAATCTCTTGGAAAAAAGCCTTATCCGTCACAACGCCGGTGGGGTTGTGGGGATAATTGAGCATCAGAACCTTTGGACTG
>PDWJ01007099.1_pt1 | contig 10809 bp, 9 predicted proteins | sample 1430881 | NCBI WGS metagenome assembly PDWJ01 (sample SAMN01162460, study PRJNA174530) | Oral metagenome, whole genome shotgun sequencing project. | biome: Marine environment; feature: Marine mammal; material: Swab sample of the gingival sulcus; isolation source: swab sample of gingival sulcus... | reverse complement strand
GTCTTGGGCAGCGCGGTGGCTGGAAGTTTTTGCCGTAGATCTCCATGCCCGGAGCAGGGCAAGAAGAGTGCGGCCAACAATTTCAGGGGCACAACTTAAAGAAAACAGCCTCTCAGAAAAGGGGGCGGTATCCCAGCTATCCCGTTTCTCTGTTTTTCCCCGCCCCTAAGTTATTGTTTTAACAGGACGTGACAGAAGCATGACACCAAGGCTCTTGCATCTCTCTAAGGTCATGCCAGATTAAAGTTTAACTCAGATATCGCGGACAGGAGGACAACATGCCCAACGTTTTACGCATCGGAACCCGTGGCAGCGACCTTGCCCTTTGGCAAGCCCGCACCATCAGCGAACTGTTGCGTGAACTGGGCTACCGACCCAGCCTGACCATCATCAAAACACGTGGCGATAAGATCGACAACGTGCCCTTCAGTAAGCTGGAAGGAAAGAACTTCTTCACCAAGGAACTGGAAGAAGCCCAGCTGGACGGTCGCGTCGATCTGGCCGTGCACTCCCTGAAGGATTTGGCCACCACCATGCCCGACGGGCTGGTACTGGCCGCCATGGTGGGACGCGAGGACGCCCGCGAATGCCTCCTGGCTCGCCAGGAATCCCTGGCCCCGGCCCGTTGCGCCAGCGGACAGATCCTGCCCCTGAAGGACGGTGCCGTCATCGGCACCGGCGCCGCCCGCCGCCAGGTCCAGGTGCGGCGGCTGCGTCCGGACCTGAAGATCAAGGAATTGCGCGGCAACGTGCCCACCCGTGTGAACCGTCTGCGGGAGGGCGTTTACGACGCCATCCTGCTGGCCCAGGCCGGCCTGAAGCGTCTGGAACTGGACCTCAGCGACCTGCACGTGCAGCCGTTGGCCGTGGACGCTTTCGTGCCCGCCCCCGCCCAGGGCATGCTGGGTATCCAGTGCCGCGACGAGGACGATTTGGTCGCCGGCCTGGCCCGCCTGAACTGCGCTGATGCCGCCCGCGCCGTGACCGCCGAACGCGTCCTGCTGGAACGCCTGGACGGGGGCTGCCGGCTGCCTTTTGGCGTGAATGTGAGACGGTCCGATGACGGCTGGAAGCTGGAGGCCTTCCTGGCCGACAGCCCCACCGACACCGCGCCCCTGCGCCTGAGCCTCACGGGCGACAGCCCCGAGGACCTGGTCGAAGAAGCCTGGAAACCGCTCCGCCACAAGAGGCAGGCCTGATTTCATGACCCGTGTCGTGTTGACCCGACAGCAGGACCAGAATCGCCCTTGGGTGCAGCGGCTCCAGGATCTGGGGATCCCCGTGCTGGATATGCCCCTGCTCACCTTCGAGATGCTACCCGCCCCCGCGCCCGAAACCACCTGTGGCGTGGACTGGATCCTGTTTACCTCGCCGCGGGGTGTGCTGGCCTTTGTGCGGGCGGGTCTGAGGACCGGCGGCTGCCGGGTGGGTGGCCTGGGTCATGGCACCGTCGGCGCCCTGACCGAGCACGGCATCGCCGACGATCTGGGTTTTGCCGGCCGGGACGGTGCCGAACTGGCCACGCATTTCTGCCGTCGGGTGCCCCCACCGGCCACGGTGCTGCTGCCCGGCCCCGCAGAACGCGTGAGCGCGCCCCTGGAAATCCTGGCCGACGCCGGCTTCACGGTGCGTCCCCTGCCCCTGTACCGCACCCTGCCGGTGGCCCCCGCAACAGTGCCCCCCGATCTGGAAAGCATGCTCCGGGCCGCCGGTCTGGAGATCCCGAACCCCGCACCGGAAAGGCCATCATGAATCTGATCGACCGCCCCCGTCGCCTGCGCGGCACGCCCAGCCTGCGTGAGATGGTTGCCGAGACCGACGTCTCCGCGCGCCACCTCATCACCCCCCATTTCGTGGTCGAAGGCTCCGGTGTGAGGCACGAGATCGGCGCCATGCCCGGCATCTACCACACCTCCCCCGACACCATCGTCGAGGAAGTGCGCCAGGGCCTGGAGCTGGGGCTGAAGGCCCATCTCATTTTCGGCATCCCCGACCACAAGGACGCCACCGGCAGCGCCGCCATTGCCGACGACAGCGTCGTCAACCGGGCCCTGCGGAACATCAAGGAAACCTTCGGGGACGATGTGGTGACCATCACCGATGTCTGCCTGTGCGCCTACACGGACCACGGCCACTGCGGCTTCGTCCGGGACGGCCGTGTCCTGAACGATCCCAGCGTGGAGCAACTGGCCAAGATGGCCCTGAGCCATGCCCGGGCGGGCGCGGACATGGTCAGCCCCAGCGACATGATGGACGGCCGCGTGGCCGCCATCCGCGAAACCCTGGACACCGCCGGCCTCGAGAACACCGGCATCCTGGCCTACAGCGCCAAATACGCCAGCGCCTACTACGGTCCCTTCCGCGACGCCTGCGACAGCGCTCCCCAGGGCGACCGCAAGACCTACCAGATGGACCCGCGCAACGTGCGCGAAGGCGTCTTCGAAACCCTGCTGGACCTGCAGGAAGGCGCCGACATGGTCATGGTCAAGCCGGCCCTGGCCTACCTGGATGTCATCCGGCGCGTGCGGCAGGAAGTGCTGTGTCCCCTGGTCTGCTACAACGTCAGCGGCGAGTACTCCCTGGTGAAGCACGCGGCCCGGGCCGGTCTGGTGGACGAGGGGGCCATCGTGCGGGAGAACCTGCTGGCCTTCCGGCGCGCCGGCTGCGACCTGATCATCACCTACCACGGCCCCGAAGCCATCGAGAAGGGATGGATCTGAGATGAGCAACGCCCGGTGGTGGCAACGCGCGGAAAAAGTGATGCCCGGCGGGGTGAACTCGCCGGTCCGAGCCTTCAAATCGGTGCCCGGTGATCCCCTTTTCTTCAAGGAAGCGTCCGGTGCCGCATTCACCGACGAGGACGGCCGAAACTATATCGACTGGTGTCAGAGCTGGGGCCCCATGATCCTGGGCCACGCCGATCCGGAAATCGAGGCCGCCGCCCTGCAGGCCGTGCGCGAAGGCACCAGCTTCGGTGCCCCCAGCCGCCGCGAGGTGCTGCTGGGCGAGGCCTTCCTGGAGCGCGTGAAGGTCTTCGACCAGGTCCGTTTCGTCAGCAGCGGCACCGAGGCCGTCATGAGCGCCATCCGCCTGGCCCGAGGATTCACCGGCCGGGACAAGATCGTCAAATTCGCCGGCTGTTATCACGGCCATGTGGACCACCTGCTGGTGGAAGCGGGCAGCGGCCTGGCCACCTTCGGCACCCCCAGCAGCGGTGGCGTGCCCGCGGATTTCAGCCGGCACACCGCGGTGCTGCCCCTGGACGATGACGCCGCCCTGGAAGAGTACTTCGCCCGCAACGGCGACCAGACCGCCGCGCTGATCATCGAGCCCGTCCCCGCCAACAGCGGCTTGCTCGTCCAGCGGCCGGAATTCCTGCGCAAGTGCCGCTCTCTGACGGCCCGGCACGGCGCTCTGCTCATTTTCGACGAGGTCATCACCGGCTTCCGCGTGGCCCGCGGCGGCGCCATCGAGCGGACGGGCATCACACCGGATCTGGGCACCTACGGCAAGATCATCGGCGGGGGCTTCCCCGTGGGGGCCTACGCGGCACGGCGCCAGATCATGGACCACATCTCCCCCACCGGCCCCGTCTACCAGGCCGGCACCCTCAGCGGCAACCCCGTGGCCATGGCCGCCGGGCTGGCCACCCTCGAAAAAATCGGGCGCGAAGGCTTCTATGAAGAGCTGGAGCGCAAGGGCCGGCTCCTGCAGACCGGTCTGGAGCAGGCCGCCGCCCAGGCCGGCGTGGAGGCCACGGTGGTGCGTCAGGGCAGCCTGTGGTGGACCGTCTTCCAGGCCGCCGCCCCGCGCAGCTTCGCGGCCATCGATCCCGAGATGATGCAGACCTACGGGCGCCTGCACCGCGACCTCATTGACCGGGGCGTTTACCTGGCCCCTTCGGGCTGGGAGGTGGGCTTCCTGAGCGCCGCCCACACCGATGAAGACATTGGACGGACCGTAGCCGCCGTGGCCGACACCTTCCAGCACTGGAGCGCGGGCCGTGAGTGACGGGCACGACAGCATCTTCCTGAAGAACCTGCGCGGCGAGCCCACCACGCGCGTGCCCATCTGGGTCATGCGCCAGGCCGGCCGCTACCTGCCGGAATACCAGCAGGTGCGCCGCGGATACAGCTTCGACCAGCTGTGTCGCACCCCCGAGGCCGCCTGCGAGGTGACGCTGCAGCCCATCCGCCGCTTCGGTTTCGATGCGGCCATCATGTTCAGCGACATCCTGACGCCTCTGGCACCCATGGGCGCGCCCTTCCGCTTCGGCGACGGCGGTCCCAAGCTGGAGCGCCCCATCCGCCACGAGGACGACATCCGCGCCCTGCGCACCTACCCCGCGCAGGAGGGCACCGGCTTCGTGGCCCAGGCCATCGGACTGATGAAAAAAGAGCTGGGTGCCAAGACCCCGCTCATCGGTTTCGCGGGCTCGCCCTTCACCCTGGCCACCTATCTCATCGAGGGCGGCGGCTCCAGGAATTACGAGAACCTCAAGACCATGCTCTACAGTCGGCCCGCGCTGCTGGACGAGCTGATGACCAAGCTGACGGACCAGACCATCGCCTACCTGAATCTGCAGGTGGATGCCGGGGTGGACGCCGTCCAGGTTTTCGACACCTGGGGCGGCATCCTGCATCCACAAGATTACGCCCGGGTCATCCTGCCCTGCGTGCAGCGCATCATGGGCAGCCTGGCGGGCCGCGGCGTGCCGCGCATCTACTTCCTGAAAGGCAATGCCCCTTACCTGGACCTGATCCGGCAAATAGACTGCGAGGCCATGGGCGTGGACTGGACCCTGGATCTGGGCGATGCCGCGGCCGCCCTGCCGAACCACGCGCTGCAAGGCAACCTGGATCCGCTGGTGCTGTACGGGGATCACGCGCAGATCCGCCGCCGCGCCCTGGATATCTGCCGTCAGGGCGCCGCAACGCGCGGCCACGTGTTCAACCTAGGGCACGGCATCTTGCCGCAGACCCCCATCGACGCCGTCCACGCCTTGGTGGAAACCGTTCAGGGTTTCCGGCGCCGGACGGAAACGCCATAGCCTGGAAGAACTGGCCAAGGAAAAAGGTACGAGAAGAAAAGGATATTCATGGACCTGCCCATTTCCGCCGAATTCGTCGCGAAGTACAACAAGCCTGGTCCGCGTTACACCAGCTACCCCACGGTACCCGCCTGGAAGCAACCCTTCGGCGCCGCCGACTACCGGCAGGCCCTGGAGGAGCTGGCCGGCCGGCCCGATGACGAGCTGGCCCTTTATCTGCATCTGCCCTTCTGCGCCAAGCACTGCCACTACTGCGGGTGCAACGCCATGGTCACGCGCCGGAAAGATGCCGTGACCACCTACCTGGACCAGGTGGAGCGGGAGCTGAAGATGGTCACCCGCGTCATCGGCACCGGGCGCAAGGTCAAGCAGCTGCACTGGGGCGGCGGCACGCCCAACTATCTCAACGAGAAGGAAACGGAGCGGGCCCTGAACCTGCTGCGCGCCCACTTCGACCTGGAGGCGGACGCGGAGTTGAGCCTGGAGATCGATCCGCGCATCGCCTCGCCGCAGCAGGTCAAGTTCCTGCGCGAGATCGGATTCAACCGCATCAGCATGGGCGTGCAGGATTTCGAGGCGCGGGTGCAGAAGGCCATCGGCCGGCGCCAGAGCCGGGAACGCACCATCCGCGTCTACGAGGGCTGCCGGGCAGCGGGCTTTGCCGGCGTGAACGTGGATCTGGTCTACGGTCTGCCCGGCCAGACCCAAGCCAGTTTCACCGAGACCCTGGACCGGATCATCGAGCTGGCGCCGGATCGCCTGGCCGTCTTCAGCTACGCCCATGTGCCCTGGGCCCGCCCCCTGCAGAACAAGGTGGACATGACGGTCATGCTCACGGGGTACGAGAAGTTCCAGCTCTTCCAGCTGACGGTCGATATGCTGGGGCAGGCGGGCTACGACTGGATCGGCATCGACCACTTCGCCAAACGGGACGACGAGTTGGCCGTCGCCCTGCGCCGGCGCCGCCTGCACCGGAACTTCATGGGCTACGCCACCAAGCCCGCGCCCCACATGCTGGCCTTCGGCATGAGCGGCATCGGCGATGTTTGCGGCCGCTTCACGCAGAACTCTCCCGACCTGGAGACCTGGGGCCGTGCCGTGGACGCGGGTGAGTTGCCCGTCGTCAAGGGTCACAAGCTTTCCGCGCGGGACAAGCTGGGCCGCCTGGCCATCCTGAACGTGATGTGCAATCTGGAGCTGCCCTGGGATCTGACGGTGGCCGACTACGGGCAGCCCGCGAACGTGCTCTTTGCCGACAGCCTGAAGGCCCTGCCCCCCCTGGTGCGGGACGGCTTGGTGGAGGTCGACGACCGCGGCCTGCGCATCACCGCCAAAGGCCGCTACTTCGTGCGGAACGTGGCCATGATCCTGGACGCGTATTTGGGCCGGGAAGACGGCAAGCCCATCTTCAGCAAGACGGTTTAGGAGCGGCATGATCAAGGAACGCAGCATCTGCTACCCCAGCGGGCACCTGGATCCCCACAAGGTGACGGGCATCATCCTGTGCGGCATGGGCGGGCCCGATGGGCCCGATGCGGTGCGACCCTTCCTGCGTAATCTCTTTGCGGATCCGGCCATCCTGCCGGTGCCCTCCTGGCTCAGCCCTTTGCTGGGCCGCATCATCAGCGCGCGACGCGCGCCCGGCGTGCGGGAGCGCTATCTGCGGATCAGCCCCGACGGTGTCACGCCCCAGCTACCCACCACCCGGGCCCAGGCCGAACAGGTTTGCGAACTGCTGGCCACCATGCTGGGCGGCCCCTTCGTGCCGGGCATGGCCATGCGTTACTGGCATCCCTTCCCCAAGCAGACGGTGACCGAGATGCTGGCGCAGGGGGTGGAGCAGTTCGTCATCGTGCCCACGTATCCCCAGTACAGCAGCGCCACCAACGGCAGCACCTTGCTCTTCGTGCAGGACAGCCTGCGCCGGCATGCCCGGGACAAGACCTGCCACTTCCTGCCCCAGTGGCCGGAGCTGGCGGGCATGATCGATGTCTTTGCCGAGGCCGCCATCGAGGCCCTGCGCGGTTTCCATGCCGCCGGCCACAAGCCCGAGGAATGCGCCCTGCTCTTCGGGGCGCACAGCCTGCCCCAGAAGATGATCGACCAGGGCGATCCGTACCTGCAGCAGACCCGCCAGACGGTGCGCTCGGTGCACAGCCGGGTGCGCGGAGCCCTGCCCGTGGAATGGGTGGCCCGGGTCCGCGGCGGCAGGGAGAGCCTGCTGGCCTTCCAAAGCCGGGTGGGCCCCATCAGATGGCTGGGTCCGGAGCTGGTGCGCACGGTACAGGATCTGGCCGCCCAAGGGGTCCGGCATCTGCACTTGCAGCCGGTCAGCTTCACCTGCGAACACATCGAGACCGCGCTGGAACTGGATATCGAATTGAAAGAGGATGCCGACGCGGCGGGGATCCGAACCTTCTCCCGCGGCGCGGCCTTGAATCTGGATGAGCGTTGGCTGCGCTCCCTGGCGGACACCATCGCGCGGCAGGCGTTCAAGCGGGAAGTCGTCTCATGATCACACCCAGAATCTGTCAGGTGGCCGTTCTTGGGGGTGGGGTGGCGGGCCTGGCCACCGCCCTGAACATTCTGGATCAGACCGGAAAATCGGGCGGCAACCTGCGCGTCACCGTTTTCGAGGCCGACGCGACCCCCGGCGGCAATCTGCGCACCCTGCACCAGGATGGTTGGCAACTGGAATGGGGCGCCAACGGTTTCCTGGACAGCGAGCCCGCCACCCTGCGGCTGGTGCGGCGCCTGGGGCTGGCCGAGCGTCTGCTGCCCAGCAGCGACGCCACACGCCACCGTTTCCTGTTGGTGAACGGGCGTCTGGAAGAAATCCCCACCAGCCCCAAGGCCTTCCTGAAGTCGGGCATGCTACCCCCCGGGGCCAAGTTGCGCATGGCCGGTGAACTGTTCCTGCCGGCCCGCCGGAATCTGGGCCGGGCGGCGGAGGAGCCCGCCACCGACGAGACCATCTACGAATTCGGCCGCCGCCGCCTGGGCCGCGAATTCGCCGAAGTGATGCTGGATCCCATGGTCAAGGGCATCTTCGGGGGCGACGCGCGTCAGCTCAGTCTGGCTGCCGCCTTCCCGCGCATGGTGGAGCTGGAAAAGAACCACGGCGGCCTGTTCCGGGCCATGATCGCCCTGGCCCGCCGGCGCAAAAAAGGCCATAAGACCGACGCCGGCCCCAGCGGCACCCTGACCAGTTTCCAGGGCGGCATGGCCGACCTGGTGGCGGCCCTGGAGCGGACCATCGGCCAATCCGGTCGCGCGGAGATACGCTGCGACAGCCCCGTGGAAACCCTGACCCGCGAGCAGGATACCTGGCATGTCAGCGGCCCCGGCTTCAGCGTGGGACCCTTCGACGCCGTGGTGGACGCCACACCCGCCCACACCGCGGCCCGGCATCTGACGGACGTGGCTCCCGGAACGGCCGCGGAGCTGGCCCGGATTCCTTTCGCCCCCATAGCTGTCGTCGCCCTCGGTTTCGATCGGGAGGCGGTGGGGCACAATCTGAACAGCTTCGGCCTGCTGGTGCCCTCGCGCGAGAAGCGGGACATCCTGGGCTGCCTGTTGACCAGCAGCATCTTCCCCGGCCGCGCCCCCGACGGCAAGGTGCTGCTGCGCGCCATGGTGGGTGGCGCCACCAACCCCACCGTCATGGACCTGGACGACGAACACCTGGCCAACCTCACCCTGAGCGAGCTGCGGCCCATGCTGCACCTGAAGGGGGCCCCCATCATGGTCCGCATAATCCGGCACCCCCGCGGCATCGCCCAGTACTTGCCGGGCCATCTGGCCCTGTTGCGGCAGGTGGGGCAGGACCTGGAGCGCCTGCCCGGACTCTTCCTGACAGGCAGCTCCTATCGGGGAATCGCCGTCAACGCCTGCGTGAAGGAGGCCGAGGCCCTGGGCCGGAACGTGACCCGCTACATCGAAGGCCTGGAGGGCTGCCCATGATCCTCCTGCTGCCCATGCTGTACCTGCTACCCCTGCTGTACCTGGGGGTCTTCGGGCTGTACTTCTGGCTCTTCCGCTACGACCATCCCTGGCCCCGCAAGGTCGTCAGCCGGCTGGCCGCGGGCGTGGTGGTCATCCACACCGCGGTCCTGGTGGCGCGTGGACTGGCCCTGGACCGTTTTCCCATCGGATCCCCCCTGGAGTTCGCCTCCACCGCGGCGCTGGGACTTTTGGCCACCTACCTGGTCATAGAACGACGCATCCAGGTCAAATCCACGGGCGTGTTCGTCAGCGGCGCCGCCCTCATCCTGCAGGGCGTCGTCAGCGCCTTCATCCAGCCCGAGGCCCAGGCCAGCGACCTGCTCGCGGATCCCGGTTTCGCCGGGCATGCCGTCCTGGTTCTGGCCAGCTACACGGCCCTCCTGCTGAGCTTCCTCTTTGCCCTGCTCTATCTGATCCAGACACGCCAGCTGAATCGCAAGCAGTTCGGCATCCTGTATCGGCGCCTGCCCTCCCTGGCGGTGCTGGAGCGCATGAGCGTGGGCGCGGTAAAAATCGGCGTGGTGCTGATGTTCCTCTCCCTCTGCCTGGGCCATCTGTGGATGTATGATCTGGCCGACCGGCTGCCGCCGGAACTGGCCGGGCAACTTTCCCCCTGGGACCCCAAGATCATGGTCTCGTGGGTTATTTTCCTGGGCTATCTGCTGGGGTTGACCGGGCACCGTTTCCTGGGTTGGCGCGGCCGCCGCATGAACGTGATGGCGGTGACGGCTTTCCTGGTCATCATCCTTTCACTGGGTTTGATGCATCACTTCGTCCCCAGCTTCCATCGCTTCCGCGGGACCGAAGCACCCCGGACCACACCCGCGCGGCCTCTGCCCGGCGACGACCTTCTCCACGAGAGGAGGGCCCCTTGAAGCGCCACGACATCCTGCATGTCTTCACCGTGAACCACAAGCACGCCCCCACCGAGGTGCGGGAAAGCGCCCACCTGGGAGACGATCAGGCCGGCGATCTGATGGATTTGATGGCCGCGCAGCCGGGCATCGTGTCCTGCATCCCCGTCAGAGCACGCCCGCCGCGCCATCGGTTTGAACGCGGCCGGGCATCTTTTCCGTGTCTCCGCCGGCCTGGAGAGCATGATGCTGGGCGAGCCCCAGATCAGCGGCCAGTTGAAAGACGCCTACCGCCGCGCCCGCCGGGATCGCGAGCCCGGCCCCGGCCTGCTGCGCGCCTTTCAGGGCTGCTTCCGCGCCGGCAAGCGCGTGCGCACCGAGACCAAGATCAACGAAGGCGCCGTGAGCGTGGCCTTTGCCGCCGTCGAGCTGGCCAAAAAATTCTTCGAGAGCCTGCACCGGCAGAGGGCCCTGCTGCTGGGCGCCGGAGAGACGGGAGCCTTGGCGGCGCGCCATTTTCTGGCCCAGGAGATCGGGCACCTGACGGTGATCAACCGTAGCCCCCAGCGGGCCGTGGACCTGGCAGCCGCGCTGAACCGCGAGGAACGGAACCTGGAGAGTCGCGACCCGCGGGCCCGTGGTCTGGAGTCCGGCGACCGGGTGCTGGCCCGTCCCTGGGCGGAGTTGGGCGCTGCCCTCGACCAGGTGGACATCGTGCTGAGCACCACCGGCGCGCCGGAGCCCGTCATCACCCCGGACCTGGTGCGCCAGGCCGCCGACCGCCGCTGCGGCAAGCCTTTATTCATGCTGGACATCGCCGTGCCGCGGGACATCCACCCGGATGTGGGCCTTATCGAGGACACGTTCGTCTTCGGCCTGGATGATCTGGACGAGATCGTG
>PDWJ01005461.1_pt1 | contig 10809 bp, 6 predicted proteins | sample 1430881 | NCBI WGS metagenome assembly PDWJ01 (sample SAMN01162460, study PRJNA174530) | Oral metagenome, whole genome shotgun sequencing project. | biome: Marine environment; feature: Marine mammal; material: Swab sample of the gingival sulcus; isolation source: swab sample of gingival sulcus... | reverse complement strand
TTCCTTGCCGGTATTTACGAATTTCACCTTATCCCCTTTGCGAATTTCACCATTCATCACACGGATGTAGGCAATAATTCCACGAAAAGCATTAAATTCTGAGTCAAAAATCAAGGCTTGCAGCGGTTCGTCTTTTTCACCAACCGGCGCAGGAACTCGCTCTACAATTGCCTCCAGAATCTTATCGACACCTAAGCCGGTTTTGCCACTCGCTTCAATAATGTCTTCTTCATCACAACCTATCAAATCTACGATTTGCTCACGTACCTCCTCCGGCATGGCATTCGGCATATCCATTTTGTTCATTACTGGGATAATCTCCAAATCGTTTTCCATTGCCAAATACAAATTGGAAATCGTCTGTGCCTGAATACCTTGCGTAGCATCCACGATGAGCAATGCGCCTTCAGAAGCGGCAATAGAACGCGAAACTTCATAGGAAAAATCCACGTGTCCCGGTGTATCAATCAAATTGAGCGTATAAGTCTTCCCGTCTTGCGTATAATCCATCTGAATGGCGTGACTTTTTATGGTAATTCCACGCTCACGCTCCAAGTCCATATTGTCCAAGACTTGCTCCATTTTGTCACGCTCCGCAATCGTTCCGGTAGCATCTAACAACCTGTCTGCCAACGTACTTTTCCCGTGGTCAATATGTGCAATTATGCAAAAGTTTCGTATTTCGTTCATTATTTTTCAGCTATTAGTCGCTAGGTTATCGAAATTAGGCTTTTCTGAACCCAACCTACCACTTTTTTATTTTACTATCCCCTGCCAAGCTGAGCCTATCAAAGCCCTTTGTATTTCTATACTTCGACAGGCTCAGTATGATAAGCTCCTTATTTTAAGTTTGCAAAGATACAGAATTACCGCTTATCCTCAATGATATACGCTTCAGGGAAGTCTTTTCGAACTTTTTTTAGCATTTTTTGCAATTTTTTATAGTCAGAAGTATATCCTATCGTGTATAAATAATCACCCTTATCTTTTTGTATTTCAACAATATTTTTATGATTTTTAAAAATCGGATTGCTTAAATCCACTTTCCCCTTAGAATGATAGATTTGTATGCGATAGAAGCCTTGCTCAGCTGCAGGATTGGGGCTGTCGTAATAAACAGTTCGTCCCGTTTTTAGCAAAGAAAAGTTTACGTATTTCTTGGGATTTAGTCGGAAATCGGTCATCAAACGATTCATATTTGCCGTAGCCGCTTCCAGATTGTTGTACAATTGCTCATCATTCAACAAAGCACCTATTGTTCCCTCTCCTTTTTCGATTTTATTTACCATCGCCGAAAATTGCTGAATGGCTTGCTGCGCCTCAATTAAAGTTCCTGCAAAATCCGCACGAGTAAGCGTATCGGTAAACGAAGAAACATTGCCCAAAATCATACTGATTTTATCATTATTTTTCTCCAGATTTTCGGAAATACTGGCAAAATTCTGTAAAATACTTCCCATATTTTTCTTCTCTGTCAGCACAACATCATTCAAATGTCCCGTCGTAGTTTCCAGATTTTTGAATGTTTTGCTCATACTTTTGATACTTGTCACCAAATTCCTCTGCGACTCCTCTCCTAAAACGGCACGTGCCGCAATAAGTATGGAATCCATTGAAGCCATTAGCTGTTCGGCTTTTGCTTTTATAGGCAAAACTTGTGCACTTACCTCCTCTCTTAGCCCCTTCGTTTTCCCTCCTTGCAAAGTATCGCCTGAAACCAAATATCCCTTCGTAGTTTTGGAAGGAAAGTTCAATTTTAACGAACGTCCTCCCATAATGCTGGTGGTTACGATTTGAGCAATCGTGCCTCTTGGTATTTTATAATTCATTGAAACAGAGAAAGAAACAAGAAGCTGCTCCGCCCTTTCATCTGTAAAGTCAACACGCTGCACCTCTCCCACTTTCTTTCCTCTTATGATTACGGGATTAGCCGCCTGTAAACCGTCAACATTATCGTAAATAGCATGAAATTCGTAATCCTTCTCAAGAACATTTCTGCCTTTCAAAAAATTAAACCCGAAATACAACAAAACCAGGGTAACAATAACTACGACACCTGTAATTAAATTCTTTTTCATCTGCTTTTAGCACTAAAATTCCACTACAAAGATAGTGTAACTGGTGGATTTATCACTTTCCATTTAGAATATCACGCACTTCTGCCGCTTTTTTCATCTCTCCCTGATGAAATCCTATCAGGTAAGCATCACCTAAGGTTTCTTTTGCCTCCTGCTGTAATTTCAACGCCTCTTGATAGTTCTGTGTTTGCCCATAAGTATAGCGGTTTCCACCTTCTTCTTCGTGTTTTACAATCGGAGAAAGTCCTTTGAAATTCGGCGCATCTAAGGGAAGGTCTTTGGAAGAATACAACACCTGAACGGCAAAGTAGGTTTCTGTATTTTTTTCGGATTGTTTTTCTTCAGGTTTTTCGGGCAAATCCGCAGTATGCTCCTCCATAAAATCTTTATAGGATTTAAAAGCCTGAAAAATCGCCTGTGCCGTTTTCTGTTGTCCTGCTTCTGAGCACAAATAATTCGCATCGGAAGTATTGGTGATATACCCCGTCTCCACAAGAACAGAGGGCATTCCCACCTCTCGCAACACGTAAAAACCTGCTTGCTTAACACCTTTCGTACGGCGTTGGGTTTCACTTTTCAAATGCTGATTAGCAAAACTTGCCATCATCATACTGTTATTCAAATACTGATTTTGCATCAAACTGAAAATAATGTACGACTCTGCATCATTAGGATTAAAGCCCGCATATTTTGTTTGATAATCCTCCTCTTGTAGCATTACAGCATTTTCACGCATTGCGACCTTCAAGTTGTCCTCCGTACGATGCAAGCCCAGAACATAAACCGAAGCCCCCCTCACACTCTTGTTACCCACAGCATCTACATGAATCGAAATAAACAAATCTGCATCGGCTTTGTTAGCAATTTCTGCACGCTGATTCAGCGTTAAATAGACGTCTTTCTTCCGAGTATAAATCACTTCTACATCCGGACAGTTATCCTCAATATATTTCCCCAACTTCTTTGCAATAGCAAGTGTAATGTGCTTTTCGTGCTTATGACGCTTATTCCGAGCCTTAGTCCCTGTATCTTTTCCTCCGTGCCCTGCATCTATGACCACCTTTTGCACACCTTTCCCCGAAACAAACACACTACTCAGCAAAATAGCAAAAACGAATACTAGTGTTTTTATTTTTCCTATTCTTAGCATAATCTTCTTATTTTTCATCTTTTTAACACCAAAAATCCAGCAACACCGAAAATTTTATATTAATTTTGGCAAATATTTGCACGCAAATTTACAAATTGCCTTTGTTTTTAAAAAATATGTATAAGTTAGTATTTATTTTGTGTTGTTGTTCTCTCTTTCCTTTTATTGTGGTGGGGCAAAACGTGAAGACTGACACCGTTCTGACTAAAACGAATCTTACAGAACTTGCAGCAACAGTATCAAATACGGCAACGGCAACTTTGCAAACGGACAGCCTACAAACAGATTCTGCAAAGAATAAATATTTAAGCAGTCCTGTGGATTATCAAGCGGAAGATTCTATCGTCCTCCAATTGGATTCGGAAATTATGCGAATGTATAACCAATCACAAGTAAAATACGAGCAACAGCAGATAAATGCCTATTCCATCGAAGTAGATATCACAAAAAATTTGGTACACGCCACCTACGGACTGGATACAGCAAAGGTAGAAACCGGCTTTCCCGTTTTCAAAGATGCAAAATCTGAATACGAAGTAAAAGCAATGAACTACAATATCAACAGCAAAAAAGCTGTTGTAAAGGATATTATTACGCAAGAAGGAGACGGCTACATACGTAGTGGAGTTTCCAAGCGAGTAAGCGAAGATACTTTTTACCTAAAAGACGGACGCTACACTACTTGCGACAACCTTGACCACCCCCATTATTACATCAAAATGAAAAGGGCAAAGTACATTAAAGATGACAAAGCGGTTTCGGGGTGGGCGAATTTGGTTATCGAAGGAGTTCACACACCAATAGGTTTGCCTTTTGGCTTGTTCCCAATGAAAAAACATTATTCCTCAGGGATTATAATGCCTACTTTTGGTGAAGAGAAAAAACGTGGTTTTAACTTTAGAGATTTTGGGTATTATTGGGCGGCAAGTGAATTTTTTGACCTCCGTTTGAACGGAAGCCTTTACACGAATGGTTCCTGGGAAACGAGCATAAACACCAATTATAAAAAGCGTTATAAATACAATGGGCGATTTACCTTCTCCTATGCCATCAACAAGTATGGTGATAAAGGACTTGATGATTACAATCGAATAAAAGATTTTTCTATTCGTTGGACACATATGCAAGACAGCAAAGCGCATCCTTTCCGTACATTTAGCGCCTCAGTAAATGTTTCATCTTCCGAAAATGATTATAACAACGCTTATTCTGTAAATAGCATTGTGAATACCACAAAACAATCAAGTATTTCGTACAGTCGGCGCTGGCCTAACAGCCCTTTCAATTTGAGTATGGCTTTGCAGCACTCACAAAATAGACGCGACACCACAATAAGCCTTACATTACCGAATGTGAGTTTTTCGATGCAAACGCAATATCCATTTCGTAAAAAAAACAAGGCGGGAAGCTTGGCGTGGTACGACAAAATTAGCGTAAGTTATAGAGCCAACCTATCCAACTCAATCAGAACAAAGGAGAATCGGCTTTTTAAATCAACTTTGAACGATTGGCGAAACGGTTTTCAGCATAATATCCCGATTGGAGCATCATACAAATTGGCTCGTGATTTGACTTTCTCGGCAAATCTTAATTACAAAGGTGTTGCCTACTTGAACTCTATCCGAAAAAGTTATGACCCGCTTGAAGATAAAGTTATATCAGACACCATCAACGGATTTCAATACGCACAGAATTTCACCACGGGTGCATCGCTGGCTTTTTCTCCGAAATTCTACGGAATGTACAATTTCAAGAAAGACAGCAAGATACAAGCCATCAGGCACGTGATTAGCCCCTCGGTATCGTTCAGTTACACCCCTGATTTTGGCCTAAATGATGACAAATACTACCGCACATACAGTTCGAACTACACTGATGAGGAAGTGCGTTACAATATTCTCTCGAATGGAATTTATGGTTTCCCCTCCAAAGGAACCAAAGGAGGTTACGTTAATTTCAGTATTGACAATAATATTGAAATGAAGGTCAAAAAGAATCCCGATAAGAAAGACACTGAAAATGGAGAAAATGACAAAGAAGACAGTGACACAAAAAAAATAAAACTATTGGAAAGTTTCAGAATTAGCAGTAGTTACAATATTTTCGCCGATTCTATGAAGTTCAGTCCGATTACACTTTCAGGGCGGACAGCACTCTTCAATAAAAGGGTTAATCTGCAAATGAACGGAACGATTGACCCTTATGCCCTTACCGAAAGCGGTATACGTATCAACAGTTTTGCAGGGGGAATTGGACGCCTTACCGCTTTAGGCTTTTCGCTGGGCACTACATTTACCGGAAACGATGGCTCGAAAAAAAGTAAGAATAAAAATAATGACAATACTATTGATAGCGATGTTGCAGGTGGTGATGACGTATTTGGCGACCGCAAAGACATAGAATCTTTTAATGATATCAACGAATATGTAGATTTTAAAATTCCATGGTCAGTCAGAGTTGACTATAATTTTCGTTATACAAAACCGCTTTTCACCTCAAAAACATCGCAATTCCTGAGGCTTTCAGGAGATTTAAGTCTTACCGAAAAATGGAAGGTTTCCCTAAACACAGGATATGATTTCAGTGCGAAAGAGGTTACCACTACCAGTTTTTCCATTTTCAGAGATTTACACTGTTGGGAAATGAGTTTTACCGCTATTCCGTTTGGAAGCAGACAAAGTTACAGTTTCCGAATCGCCATAAAATCCTCGCTTCTGAAAGACTTAAAATATCAGAAAAAGGACTCTTGGTACGATAATTTTTAATATTTTTGACTAAAATTATTCAAGATAAACACAATGAAAAAGAATATTGCAACAGACAAAGCACCAAAAGCAGTAGGCGCTTACAGCCAAGCAGTGGAAGCAAATGGAACATTATATATTTCAGGACAACTTCCTGTAAATCCCACCACGGGAACGGTTGTTGAGGGAGGTATAAAAGCGCAGACAAAACAGGTTTTGGAAAACACAAAAGCAATTTTAGAAGAAGCTGGATATAGTTTAGAGAATGTGGTAAAATCAACTTGCTTGCTGAGCAATATTAAAAACTTCCAAGATTTTAACGAAGTTTACGCATCTTATTATACCCAAAATCCACCTGCTCGCGCGGCTTTCGCAGTGAAAGACCTTCCGTTGGGCGTAATGATTGAAATAGAAACCATAGCAGTAAAATAATCCTTTTCTTATGAACGGTTCTTTTGATTACTATATCATCATTGCTGCCTCAGCTATTGTTATTGTTTCATACTTTTTTACTAAGATAAGTAAACGCACAGGAATACCGAGTGTGTTGCTTTTGATTGCGTTCGGATTAGGATTACAGTACGGCGCAAAATTTCTGAACATCGCTGAATTTGATGTTACTCCTTTTTTAGGGCTTTTAGGAACAATCGGGCTTATTCTTATCGTTTTGGAAGCTGCTTTGGACTTAAAAATACAGAAAAGCAAGAAAAATTTGATACTCCAATCATTACTCATTGCTTTCCTTGGAATTGTGTGCAATTCGGTTTTCCTGGCACTTCTGATACAATTTGTAGTTGGAGGGATTGCATTTTCGGTAGGATTAGTTTATGCAATTCCATTAGCAATAATGAGTAGTGCTATTGTGATACCGAGTGTATCAACACTACCCGAAGAAAAAAAAGAATTTATGGTTTACGAGAGTACTTTTTCAGATATTCTCGGGATTATGATTTTCTATGCAGCTCTAGACAATCTTACTGCGGATACAGTGGGGGATGCCGCTTGGGCAATTGGGCAAAATCTTGTTTTAACTATCTTGGTTTCCATTATTGCTTCCTACTTTATTCTTTTACTTTTTCATCGGATAAAAGGAGAAATAAAACTATTCCTTTTGATTGCAGTTTTGATGCTGTTTACAGCAATCGGCAAACTGTTCCATTTGTCCACGCTACTGCTAATTTTGATTTTCGGGTTGATGCTTCGAAATCAATTTTTATTACCTAACTTCATTCGCAAACAGATTGAAAATGATGATTTTGTAGAAATTTTTGAAAATTTTAACTTAATAACCTTAGAAAGTTCGTTCGTATTACGTACATTTTTCTTTGTTGTTTTTGGTTTCAGCATTGCTCTTTCCTCTGTTTTAGAACCTCAGGTTTGGATGCTAAGTATCTCAGCACTGATATTACTTTACGGAAGTCGTTTTTTACTATTACGAGGTTTTGTAGGGAAAAACATTTTGCCTGAACTGTACATTTCACCAAGAGGTTTAATTTCAATCCTTCTGTTCTTCTCTATCCCCAAAGAATACATTTTGGTAGATTTTGAGCAGGGTACGCTCTTGTTTATGATTATTGCGACTAGCCTGATTATGGCATTTGCCTTAATAAAATATAGGAAGAGTAGTAAGGCAGAAACAAATCAAACAAAAAAAACTACTACCAAAGAAAATATAGAAGTTCCTATTGTAGAAAAAATACAAGTTCCTGATGGACATAACAAAAAAACAATAAAATGAGAAAGTTTTATTCACTTATATTATTCGCTGTTCTACTGCTAACGGCTCCGGCGTACAATTGTGCGCAGGGGATTTATAATTTGGAAAATGGGCAATCAAAATCGGTTGATGACTTATCACAAGCTCAAATAGAGAAGTTAGTAAAGCAAATGGAACAGCAGGGGATCTCCATAGAAGAAGCCATTGCAATTGCCAGAGCCAAGGGGGCAAACGAAACGCAAATTGCTGAATTGAGAGAGCGTATTGAAGACTATCAACGAGATAGGGCTTCCCAAAACAAGAAAAGAGATAAAAAAGATAACGAAAAACAAAAATCTGAGATTGACTCTTTAATTTTTTCTAAACGAAATTTTGACATCCCTCCCCAAAAGAGTAAGATCTTTGGTTTTGATTTTTTTAATACAAAAAATCTAAATTTTGCCTCTAATATAAACACTCCGCTGTCCGATGATTATTTAATCGGAGTAGGAGATAACATACAGATTAGTATTTACGGTGCATCACAAACGGACTATTCTCTACAAGTACAAAAAAACAGAGCAATAAACATTCCTAATGTAGGACCGGTACATATAGGCGGGCTTACCTTGGCAAAAGCAAAAACATTAATCAAAGCCCGTTTGTCTTCTATCTATAATGGAATGCGAGGTTCAACCCCCAACACATTTGCTACAATTAGTTTGGGAGATACACCTGGAATTAATGTAAATGTAATTGGCGAAGCAGCACAACCGGGCACTTACACTCTTCCTGCTACGGCTATGGTTTTCAATGCCCTGTACATGGCGGGTGGTCCTGGAGAAAACGGTTCTTTCCGTGAAATCAATATTGTTAGAGACGGAAAAATCATTGCAAATGTTGATGTTTACGATTATCTCGTAAATGGCGACACACGTGCAAACATACAGCTTCGGAATAATGATGTCGTTTTGGTTAAGCCCTATTTAAATCGTATATTTATGGAAGGTGCATTCAAAAGAGACGGTATTTTCGAAGCAAAAAAAGGAGAAACTGTGGCAGACCTCATTCGCTATGCAGGAGGCTTTACAACAGATGCTTACAACAAACAAGTAAGTCTTACACGAAACAATTCTCGCACATTAAGTTTCCTTACAGTAGATGCAGACAAATACGAAAATACTCCTACGCAAAATGGTGACAAAATTAAAGCAGGAGACATCGTACAACTTTACGAAAATAGAGTGCATCTTTCAGGAGCAGTGTATCGTCCCGGAAATTACGAACTTACTGACGGACTGACACTTCGGCAACTTATCCAAAAAGCAGAAGGTTTGAAAGACGATGCCTTTCTCGAAAGAGGAATTATCACAAGAAAGAGTGACGATATGCAATTGCAGACACTGTCTTTTTCCGTAAAAAACGTTCTCAATGGTAATGAAAACATTTTACTTAAAAGAGAAGATAAAATTTTAATTTCCTCTATTTTTGATATGCGAGAAAACCGAAATGTAGAAATCATTGGTGCAGTGCAAATACCGGGTAAATTTCCCTACTCCGAAGGAATGACAGTTGCCGATTTAATTTTTATGGCAGGAGGTTTTCAAGAAAAAGCCTCAGTTTCCAATATTGAAATTGCCCGAAGATTAAATTATGAAGAAGCTAAAAACACTTCCGAAAACCTCATTCACACATACACCCTATCAGTGGACAGAAACTTGAAACTAAGTGCTAAAGATAAGCAAATGCAACTAATGCCATTTGACCATGTTTACGTACGTACCGCACCGGGATTTAGCCAAGGTCAAGGTACTGCTTCAATCAGTGGTGAAGTAAAATATGCAGGAAGCTATGGTATTACTACAAAAAAAGAACGTCTGTCAGACTTAATTATTCGCGCAGGAGGAACTACGCCAGAGGCTTATCTAAAAGGAGCATCACTACGTAGAAAATATACTTTAAGTGAAGCAGAATATCAGGCTAAAATTGATATGGCAAGGCAAGACACCACTCTCAATAAAGAGAAAATTGAAATAAAAAAGGAGATTTACAAAGTTGTTGCAATCAATCTTAAAAAAATCATGAAACACCCCCAAAGTGATGAAGACTTAATTCTAACTGACGGTGACCAACTTTTTATTCCCAAACAACTGCAAACTGTGAAAATTTCAGGAGCGGTACTCAATCCCGTAGCAGTAACTTTCAGCAAAAAACTTTCAGCAAAAGACTATATCAACCTTAGTGGAGGATTTGCGCAAAATGCAAAAAAAGGCAGAGTATATGTTCTCTATCCTAATGGAGAAGCACACGCTACACGGAGCTTTTTGTTCAGAAGTTATCCCAAAGTGGTTCCGGGAGCTGAGATTATTGTGCCTGAAAAACCTGAACGTGATGGCTCAAAGACCCAACAGTGGTTGGGCTTTGGAAGTGGGATTGCAGGAATCGCTGCTTCTATTGCAGCAATCATAAGCGTAACGAAATAAAATTAGGCTAGCACGCCAAACAACTCAAAAGCATTAGCAGACGTAATTTTAATCTCGTAAAAATTACCGATGCTGATGCTTTCGTCTTTTTCGATATAAACCTCAGGATCATTTTAACACCTTTCCCACCTGCTTTTCGGCGATTTCCTCAGCGATTTCCTCTTGTAACTCCATCAATTCGTCGAGACGTTGCATTTTGGTCTGTGAGGGAATATCGTCTTCGTACCTTTCAAATGCATAAGTGCCGTCTTCATTAGAATAAGCAAAGGCTCCCATACGCTCAAAACGCATCTTTTTTACAAAACCCACCAAATCTTCAAAATCCTGCTCCATTTCCCCCGGGTGCCCCACCATCAATGTCGTACGGATTGCAATATTTGGAACTTCTTTACGGATTCTCGTAAGTAACTTTTCTGTTTTCTCTCTCGTAATTCCTCTACGCATTTTCTGCAAAACAGTATCACTCGAATGCTGCAAGGCAATATCCAGATACTTGCAAATTTTATCGTGCTTTGCCATTACGGGCAAAATATCATACGGAAAAGCCGTTGGATAGGCGTAATGCAATTTTATCCATTCAATCCCCTCAATTTTCACCAATTCTTCCAATAAGTCTGCCAGAGACTGTTTTCCGTAAATATCTAATCCATAAGAAGAT
>PDWJ01005217.1_pt1 | contig 10810 bp, 6 predicted proteins | sample 1430881 | NCBI WGS metagenome assembly PDWJ01 (sample SAMN01162460, study PRJNA174530) | Oral metagenome, whole genome shotgun sequencing project. | biome: Marine environment; feature: Marine mammal; material: Swab sample of the gingival sulcus; isolation source: swab sample of gingival sulcus... | reverse complement strand
ATAACAAAAAAGTTGTCTAAGTGTTTGCCAAATACTTGTCAAGCATTTTTTTGCCCAAAAAGAACTTGCATTTTTTTATCCTTTCATTTATATTTAATCTTTATTTTATTTAATCTTTATTTTATTTAATCTTTATTTTATTTAATCTTTATTTTATTTAATCTTTATTTTATTTAATCTTTATTTTATTTATGCACAAAAATTCATCTTTTTTCTTTTATAAAAGCCTGCTCACTACAATTTTATTTTGCATTTTTCTCTTTACTGCTTTTGCAAACACGCTCTTTTGTCAAAATATAAATAATACGGCTACGCTTTCAACTGACGAAACAACCGCTCCTGCGGCTTTTTCACAAGAACTTGCTCAAGTTGAAGACAAAATTCTTGCCGTCATTTTCTTTCACCCCGAAAAAGGCTGGCACTCTTATGCCAATCAATCCGGCTCAGCAAGTGCCCTGCCGACAACAATTACGACTTCGCCCCTAAACGGCAAGAACTTAACTGTTTTTTATCCGACAGGCACGCCGAGCATTGACAATATCACGCAAACAACAATCAATATTTACGAAACGCCGACACCTTTTTTTATCGTTATTCCCCGAAAATCCATAACCGACAAATGCGAAATCACGGCAACAATCGATATGCTCCTTTGCTCAAACGCCCGTTGCCTGCCGTTTCGAAGCGATTTTTCTTTTTTGCTTGCACCAAATATGCAGCCCCCAAAAGCCCAAGACCGCCCGTGGTGGAATACCTGGGTTTCCGTTAGCCCCAAAAAAACGCCGGGGCTTCTGCACACGGTACGCCCTGCTTTGCCGATGACTTTTATTCCCAAATCTTTTACGCCGACCCTGGAAATACAAAGTCTTTGGAAAGCGGCACTTTTTGCCTTTTTGGCAGGATTTATTCTTAATTTTATGCCCTGCGTTTTACCTGTAATCACGCTCAAACTGCACTCGCTTTTGCCGGCAGGAGAACGCTCGTATCTCAAAAACATACACAACTTTCGGCTGCACAATTTCTTTTTTGCTCTTGGAATGCTCATTTATTTTTCTGTTTTTGCCGTTTTGGTCGCACTGACCGGAATGATTTGGGGACAAATTTTTCAAAATCCGTTCGTTCTCATTTCACTGACAATCATCGTTTTTGCACTGGGACTCAGTCTTTTTGGCATATACAATCTGCCAATTCTCGACCTCAAACACTCGGCAAGTAAATATCCTGCACTCGATTCATTTTTAACCGGAATTTTAGCCACGCTTCTGGCAACGCCTTGTTCCGGTCCGTTTTTGGGCGGCGTGCTGGCTTGGGGACTTTTGCAACCGCCGATAGAAATTTTTCTCGTTTTTTTCTGTATCGGAATCGGTATGGCAACACCCTATCTCTTTTTGGCAGCTCGCCCGAGCCTGATGCGTTTTTTACCGGCTCCCGGCAACTGGACAGTCGTTTTGGAACAGATTTTAGGATTTTTCCTACTGGCAACCTGTATCTATCTGCTGACGCTTCTGCCTGACGACAAACTGCCGCAAACCCTTATTTTACTGTGGTGTACCGGTTTTGCTCTTTGGATTTGGGGCAAATTTACTTCGCTTTCCCAGTCCTTTATAAAACGCTTTACCATTCGGGGGCTGGCTCTTGCTTTTGTCGTCGGTGCGGGATTTTTTATTTTTCAGCCCGATACCGCCAAAAATTTTTGGCAACCTTTTGAAAGCAAAAAATTTCAAGAACTTCTGGGCAAAAAAAACATCATCATTGATTTTACGGCTGATTGGTGTCCAAATTGTAAAGCTCTGGAAAAAACGGTCTTCACGCCCAAGATTTTGGCAGAAACAGAAAAAAAATACGATGCTGCCTTTTTCCAAGTTGACCTTACCCGCAACGAAAAAAGCAAACTCGATTTTTTAAAAAAAATGGGCAGCAGAAGCATTCCCGTCGTGGCACTGTTTTCTGCCGATGACCCGCTGCACCCGCTTATTTTACGAGATTTATTCAGCAAAAAACAATTACAAAAAGCTCTCAAACAAAAATTTGCAGGGCAAAAACCAAAAATATAAACAACCTTTTAACCTCTAACTCAAAAGGAAGGAATTTATGGCATTTTTTAAAAAGAACAAAAAAACAGTCATTAATCTGCACACGCATCTGGAAGAGCTTGTGCAAAACTACGAAAATAATTGCACATTAAGCACTTTAAATACAGAAATATTTACAGAAGAACAAAAACCGATTGCCGAACTTGTCAACACGCTTATCAACAAATTCAAGCAAACAACAGAAGAAAACAACAAAAAAACTTCTCACTTAGAAAACGAGATGCAAAATATTCTCGACAAATACGAAGAAAACGGCAACTTTCCTGCCGACTTTGCAACGCCCCCCGAAGACCGTTCAAATCAACTTCTTCAGACACTCATGAAAAAATTCAACAAGGAAATTGATTACCAAAAACTGCGGATAACCGTACTGAACAACTCTGTTTCTTCAGGACTTTGGTACATGAAAATCGACGAAGAAATGAATGTTACCAAAGCAATCTGGTCTGATGATTTTCGCAAAATGATAGGATTTAAAGATGCAAATGATTTCCCCGATGAATTAAATTCATGGGCAGACAGACTCCACCCCGAAGATGCCCCAAACACACTCAACTCTTTTGGTGCCTGTATTTCCGATTTTTCCGGTCAAACAGGCTACGATGTTAATTATCGGCTCAAACTCAAAGACGAAAGCTACAAATGGTTTCGGGCAGCAGGACATACCATACGAGACGAAGAAGGAAAACCCACCGAAATCATAGGCGTTTTTATCAATATTGATGACAAAGTTCACCAAGAAAGAGAACTCGACTACACCATCAGCCGCTACGAACTGATTGACTCCATTCTTGCAGAAGGCTCTTGGAATATGAGAATTGTCGGCGATGATCCCGTCAATCCCGATAACGAATTTTGGTGGTCAAACCAGTTCAGAAGACTGCTCGGCTTTACGGACACAAATGATTTTCCGAATGTATTAAGCTCATGGGCAGACAGACTCCACCCCGAAGACAAAGACAGGGCACTTGAAGCATTCAACGAACATCTTATGGACTACTCCGGCAATACTCCTTTTAACCTTGAATACAGGCTTGCCAAAAAAGACGGTACTTACAGATGGTTTAAAGCAGTCGGAGAAACCTTACGCAAAGAAGACGGCAGTCCGATTTTGGTTGCAGGTGCGATTGAAGACATCACAAGCCAAAAAGAAAAAATAGAATTTGACAACAACTTAAACGCCATGCTTTCCAATCTTGCCAGTGCGATTGAACAAATAAGCGTTGCCATAAACGACACAACGGCAAAAACTTTGGAAATCTCAAAAGAACAGGAAGATATGATTGAAGCTGCTCAAGAAGCACGGCAAAAAACCGATGAAACGATGAAAATCACAGACGCAATCATCAATATCTCCGACCAAACCAATCTTTTGTCCTTGAACGCATCTATCGAAGCGGCTCGAGCAGGAGAAGCAGGAAGAGGATTTGCCGTTGTTGCCGACGAGGTAAGAAAACTGGCGTCCAACTCGACAGAAGCGGCAGCCCAAATAACGGACGGCTTATCGGGTATGGACAAATCCATAGGCAATATCACAAGCAAAATTGATGCAATAAACAACCTTGTTCATATTCAATCTTCAAATATGGAAGAAATCAATGCTTCCGTTCAAGAAATAAACGGGACGGCAACAGATATTGCCAAACTTGCAAAAAGAGAAGAAGATTAAATATTCTTTTAAAGCAACACAAATAAAGAAATAAAAAAATGCCTAAGTAAATCTTAGGCATTTTTTTTGCTTTTACGCATTGATACAAATTGTATACTCTTCGTTATAGCATTAAAATCAAAAAACCTTTTGCGAAGAACACACTTTGTTCTTACCGCTTGTTTTAGCCGAATACAAAGCAACATCGGCTCTGTCTATAAAATGTTCCATTGATTCTCTTGGTGTATAAACACTGCAACCGATACTTACGGTAATTCCCTCAATTTCAGGAAATTCGGTATCGGCAATTTTTTTCTTCAAATCATTTGCAATCACAAAAGCCTGTTCTTCGTTTACTTGAGTAATTAAAGCCGTAAATTCTTCTCCTCCGAAACGAGCAACAATACCTTTGGTTTTAAGAAAATCAGCCAACACTTTTCCCAATATTTCAAGCACTTTATCTCCAACCAAATGTCCGTAATTATCATTTATATTTTTAAAATCATCAATATCAATCAAGAACAGTGCCAAAGGATAATCGAGCATAACACTTCTTTTTATTTCATCTCTTAACAAATCTATAAAAGTTACTTTGTTGAAAATCTTTGTCAGTCCGTCAATGCGTGATTTTTCTTTATATATCTCCAAATTTATAGCCATATCACGCTTTTCAAGCAGCTGATTACGAGCCTTACGCAACATTCCGACATATTCCTGATAATCTTTTTCAAGCAACCGCAAAAGCAAAACAGGCTCTCCGTCATACACGGCAGCCACACAGATAAAAGCCGTACCCTCAGTCGTTTTGCCGTCTTCCTGCCAAATCGAAGACGTCAGCGAACCGCTTTGTTGCTTTGTTGCAAAAAATTCTTCCGCATCGTCCAGAAAAAAATCCAACATAGGAGAAATAGTCCACGGCTCGCAGCTCGGCTTCCCGTTTTCATCGCTAAAATATTCGTTATAAAATAACGGCACTTCTCCAAGCAGCGTATATTTTCTGGGGGCGAGTCGCTTTAGCATCGCAATATCCATTGATTGCAAGACCTTACAAGCGAGGAATTCGGAATCATTCATTTTCCCTCCCCACACATTTCGCGTCCCAATGCAAAAAAAGCATCCTCAACTCCCAAACCGAGTTTGGCACTGGTAAAAAAGACTTTTACCCCTTTTTCTTTTAATTTTTCAACCATTTCCTGCGTTATTTCCCAAGCATCTTGCAAATCCGCCTTGTTTATCAAAAAATAACACGGAATGCTTTTTCCGGCTATTTTCTGAGCAGATGCATAAATGTCCAGTCCGATTTGATAGGTTTCTGCACGCAAACCGTCCATCACGACAAAATATCCCATTACACCACGCAAAAAAGACATATTAATACTGGAATATAAATCTTGCCCTTCCATATCCCAAAGAACAAAAGTCAAATCCTTATCGTCCAGTTGCACAATCTTTTTACTGATTTTTACTCCCACTGTAGATAAATATCTATCACTAAAAATAGAATGTACAAATTTTTCCACTAAGGAAGTTTTTCCTACGGAAAAAGAACCGAGCATACAGACTTTTTTACTTATCATTACTTTCCCTTAAAACTAAAATATTATTTTCCAAACAAATTGTCTCCCAAAATTGCCTGCGAAAGAGAAACTCGCAGCTCAATTCTTCTGCTTGTTTGAGCTGATTTATGTGATTTTTCATCACTTTTTTGAAATTTTGCACCCATTCCATATAAAGTAACAGGAATTTTCGACCCCTTTGCATATAAAAATGCAGCCACTGTTTTCGACCGAGCTTGACTGAGTTCGTAATTTCTTCTCTTTGACCCCGAAGAATCGGTATGCCCGTATACAGTCAAGGCAACAGCCAAATTACTTTTTTGAGCAATTTTATCGAGCTTGACAATATCGGCAATCACTTTTTCAAACTGCACACGATTTTTTCCGACCGGCGTATCTTTTCCAAGCGGAAATTCAATACTGGTCGAATTTATCTTTTCAACCAAAGCCAAAACATCTTTTAAAAGCGGGTCATGCAACCCCGAAACATCGACACTTTTTACTCCGGGGATGGATACCGCCATATTACGGGAACGAACAATCCAAGGCAAAGAGGCATTTCCCGTCAAAATAAGCGTACCGTCTTCTTGCAATTCCATTTGCACATCCTCAGGCGGAGCAAGTGCTTCTTTTACTCGCCGTAAAATAATGGAACGGTCATGCGAAACAAAAGGAACTGTTTTAAAATTTAACAAATCGGGCAAAAATCCGTTTTCTTTTAAGATTTCTTCCGGCGAACGGGCAAGTTTATCCTTAAAAGCCAAAATATCCCAAGGAGCGTCGGAATGTTTAATAACATTTGTCAAAATAATGCCGGGCTGGTCATGCAAGCTGGCGACTGCCCTTTCCAAAAGAGCATTTCGGGTAATTTTTGAATATCCAACCCAAATTCCCCAAAGCAGTAAAAAAGACAAAATTCCAACAGGAACGGCTTTGGTCCAAAAAGGCAATTTTGTCTCTTCTTCGATATGGCGGGAAATCAAAAGAGCCTCCAAATATCGAACAGACGACAAAAACGGTTCGGTATCTCCCGAAAAATCATCGAACAAATCTGCAAATTCAACCATCATGAGTTCAAGCGTTTCTGCAAGTGTGATACGAAATTCACTCGGCACAATACCCCGAACCACGCAAACCAAACAGGCAACATCATTTTTTTCGATTACAAGAGTCAATTCACCCAAATTAAGAGAGTTTAAATTGCTGTTTTCAGAAAAACCGTCTTTAACAAAATCCTGAATTGCGGTCAGCATACCCGAAACCATATCCGCATCTTGTCCCGCGACTTCATCATTTTGAACATGAGCGAGAGAAAGTCCTGTTTCACTGTGAATAAAAAAGACCTGCTCCACCCGATACAAAACCGTATGCGAAAGCACAATTTCGTTAAATGATTTCCCCGAACGCCACGACTCAAAACGCCACCGCAAACCTTTCCACGAAAAAGCGACATCTAAACTTTGGGAAATATTCCCGAGCATCGAAAGAAAGGTTTCGGAAATCGACTTGCGAATAACAGGACCGATAAGCGGAAAAAGCATATTAACAAAATCGTTTTTTCTCCGCTTCAAAGAAATTTTGAAAATATCGTCAACAATGGATTCAAGGACAATATTTAAAGAACTGTCTTTTCCCGAACGCAAAGCAATGGATTCAGATAAAACCTCACTGACTTTTTCGATATAATATCCTTTTTCCTCCTGATTGTGTTCGAGCTTTTTTAAAAGTTCAAGTTCACGAGAAAAAAGAAGCCGTCGCAAGTTTTCTAATTCTTTATCCTGCAAGCCGGAAACTTCTTCGGACGAATTTTCCTGTGGCATAATGTCAGACATTATTACAATTCACCTGTTTACTCTTTAACTTCAAAATCCCCGTCTTCATTTTCATTCATAAGCTGTACCTCTTCGGAAAATCGCACTGCAACTTCCGCAAACATGGAAGAAAGAGCGGCTCTTGAAACAACATCTTGACGAATATGCAAAGCAGTACTTTCCAAAGTTTCCATCCCTTTGCGGTGTCTTTCTTCAAGAGATTGTAAAAGCCTTGAATTTTCATCAGAAATAAGATTGCGAAGCCCCGTAACTTCACTATCCAATAAAGAAGAAAGAGAATCTATTTTTCTTTCAAGTTCTGTTTTTTTGTTTATTAATTCCTGATTTAAACGCTCCAGTTCTTCTTCTCGCTTTTGTTTTTCTCCTTCAATGGTACGGCTGCGTTCTTCCTGTTCGGCTCGAATGGCTTCCAAGCGTTCTTTATTTTCGTTTTGTATAAGAATTGTCCGCTCGGATTTTTCTTCTTCCAAGCGACGGGAAAGTGAAGCGAACTCGTTTTTCATAAAATTTTCAAGTGAATTGACACTGTTTTGCATACTTTCACGCAGAGTTGCAATTTCTCTCAAAAACAATTTTTCCTGCCGTTGAAAACGATTTTCAACTTCTTTTACATGCGTCCCCATCAACAAATCCCGAACCTGTTCCATTGATGATGCAGATGCTTCCAATTCACTCATATTTTCCTCCTATAAAATCCTAACAAAATATCTTTTATACACTAAAAGATGAACAAAATACAAATTATCTTTTGACTTGCAACTCGCTAAAACTTGTAGCAGCTCGTAATTCAGGCTGATACATACTTTCGCAAGATACGGGCGGCAACATACAATTTCCTGCAAAAATCGTCCGAAACGACACATAATACACTTGTTTTTCACCCTGTTTTAAATCGGCAAAAACAAGCAAACGTTCATTTTGCCTGTCTTCGTATGTCGGAACTAAACGATTGTCCGTTTGCAACCGGTCAAATTCTTCAACATTTCGCAAATTGCTGTTTTCGATTTCCAAACAAGACGGCAAAGGTATTTGCAATACGCAATTGCTAATGTCCTGCTTGGCACTGCATTCTATTTTCAAAACCACTGCACTTCCCTGCGACAAAGGATTTTGAACAGGAATACCGTTTTTATCAAGTAAGGTAGCACTCAAAGTAATGCCGTTTGATTTTACTTGCCAATTTGCCTTTTGCGGAACGCCTAAAATCTCTAATTGATAAAACGGTGAAACGCAAGGTTTTTGCTGAACAACTTTCACTTCGCCTTTTGGCGGCAAAGAAAAAACAAACGGCTTTGTTCCTTCCGCTTTGCCAACTTCTTTTTCATCAACAAAAACAGTCGCTTTAAGAGTTTTATATTCCTGTTGCTTATAAAATCGTCCCAAAGCCAAAAATCCGAACGCTTTTTCCTGCGTACTGCATTGTTTTTGACTTAAAGCAACGGAAATTTCCCGTGCAAATACCGCAAGACGCAAATCTCTTGGAGAAAAATCCTGCAAACACAAAAGCTGAATGGCTTTGGAACGAAGCGGCGAATACATTCCTTTGGACTGCATTCGCTCTTTTACATCAAAAGCATTGATAATTTTGGACAAATCTTCGCTTTGTCCCATATGAAAATAAGCATTTGCCAGGAAATAACGACCGTCAAGCGGCAAATCTTTAAGGCAATTTGCACGCAAATAATCCATGCTGCCCAAATCTCCCTGATGAGCCAAAGCCAAGACATACAAAGCATACGCACGAGTTCGCAAACCATCTTCGCTTTCGTTTTTTTCTTTTGCGATGTGAGCCAAGTACTTAAGAGCCTGCTTCAAGAAAAAAGAATCAATGCCATATCCGACTCGCCGGGCTTCCAACAAGAAATGTGTCGTATAAACGCTCACCCACGGCTCGGCATTTCTCTCACCGTCCCAAAAGGAAAATCCGCCACTAGCCGTTTGACGGGAACGAACGGTTTCCAAAGCATGCTCTACCATAAACGAAACCGATTTATTTTTAAAAAGTTTGGGACTCAGTTCCCGAGCAAGATTGTCAAAGTACAAAAGCGGAAAAGCTCCGGAAACCGTCTGTTCCGTACAACCGTACGGATACGTCAACAAATCCTGCAAACTTGTTCCCAAAAGCACCCACGGAGTTGCACCAATTCGAAGCGTTCGGGAAACAGATTGCGGCAACAAAGCGGCTTCAGCTTCCTGCGAAATTTGCTGCGTACATTCTTCAAGCGTTCCGTGTTTTTCCAGCTTCACAACAGGCAAACGAGACAAAACGGGAAAACTGAAATGCGTCCGCACCTTTTCGCTACTGCCTGAAAAAATCAGCTCAAATTTTTCCTGCCCCTCAATTTCTTTGCTGGCAATGGGCAGAAAAATCGTTTTTTCCCCGTTTTTTGCAAGCTCGCATTCAACTTTTTGTTCGTAATCAAATGCTCCGCTTCCTTTGACCGCAAGCGTATATTTTCCCGCCTTGCCGCTTCTGTTCATCACCGTTACAGGCAAATCAAGTTTTTCATTCAATCCCATAAAACGCGGGACAACCGGCATAACCACAAGCGGCGACGAAACCTGCACAACTTGCGAACGAGCGGAAAATTTTTCGTCTTTGCAGCTCACGACATGCACACGCACCGCTCCTTGAAAATCCTCAACTTGCCAGTCGAATTTTACACTGCCTTTTTCGTCGGCTTTAAGCGGTCCCGACCAAAACGCCACCGGCTTTGCCAAACGCACGCCTTCCATACGCAACAAAGCCGATTTTGCCCGTGCTTCACTCGCAAAGGACATACTCTCAGCACCGCCGCCTGCGGGCGATTTTTCAAATAATTTGGCAGTATTGGGAAACAAAAACGAAAAAGTATCAAAACTCGTTACGCCAAGCCGCCGTTTTCCGTAAAAAGTCAAAAACGGATTTGGGTCTTTTCCGCCGAGAATTTGACAAATCCCCTCATCTACAATCGAAACCGTAACCAGAGAATTCGGTTCGGTTTGGATATGAACGGGCAAAACCTTCTGTGGACGAATTTTTTCAGGTACCAAAAGCGTTATTTTTTGCTGTTTTTTACTCCGTCCAACAAAAATCGGCACACTCCCAAAAGCCCGTGCCACTGCTCCGGGTTCCAATGATTTTGCACTCCGCACCAGCGTTGCCGTTACATACACATTGGGAGAATAGGTCGCTTCTATGGGCAGTTCTATCTCGGCTGTATTGCCCTTGAGCGTATAAATCGTCATTTTTTGTACATTTTCGCCCTCAACCGTAACCAACATTTTCCCCGAAAACGGCGAACGGACTTGAATTTTGGCGACCTGACCGACCTGATAATCTTTTTTGTCGGGAACAAGCTCCAACTTGGCGGGGTGAGTAATTGCCCACGGCGAAAAGCCCCAGCCCGACACAAAAAAACTCTGCTCACTTTTCGCCCCGCTTTTTTCGTCTTTTGCGACAAAACGGTAGCTGCCGATTTTTTGCGAAGAAAAACGAAAAACGCCTTTACCGTTTGCAATCTTCACTTTTTGCGAACGCAAAAACTGCGGATTACAAACAGATTCGTAGCGATAGCCGCCGCTTGGCGTCCGCCGCAAAACGGTTTCCCAACTGTCATGAAAAAACTGTACTTCCACGCTGCCGCTTTGCTGCTTTTTCCCGTCAGGCGTTACCAAAACCACTTCGCCCAAAACTTCTTC
>PDWJ01005216.1_pt1 | contig 10812 bp, 9 predicted proteins | sample 1430881 | NCBI WGS metagenome assembly PDWJ01 (sample SAMN01162460, study PRJNA174530) | Oral metagenome, whole genome shotgun sequencing project. | biome: Marine environment; feature: Marine mammal; material: Swab sample of the gingival sulcus; isolation source: swab sample of gingival sulcus... | reverse complement strand
TTGAAGAACATGAGGGCGAGCCAGTAAACGCGGACGATAGTCGATTTCAAATCGACCCTTCTTGAACCCCTCGTCTTCTAGACGAGGGTTGTTTAGTTTCTATATTTTTTGCCTTAATGTTAAAAAGTCTGCGTAAAACTCTCCAAAACGAAAAACAGATGCGAATAAATCTTGAAGAAAGTGAAAAGCGTCTGCTCGCTGTTTTTGATTCCGTCGAGAGTGTTTCTATTCAAGGCTATAACAAAAAAAGACAGGTTGTTTGCTGGAATAAGGCGAGTGAGAAGCTTTATGGCTATCGTGCCGAAGAGGCGATGGGGAGAAGGCTTGAAGATCTCATCTTTCCTAAGGCGATGCGTGAGGATACTGTTGCTGATATTCAAGCCTGGTATGAGGATGATGTTGTAATTCCGGCCGCCGAACTGAAACTCAGGGATAAATTCGGTGATACAGTACATGTTTTTTCATCCCATGTGATGAGTATAGATAGCAAAGGGGAGAAAACAATGTTCTGCATTGATATTGACCTTTCGCCGCTCAAGGAAATTGAGAAGGAAAAAGCACAATATGAAGATCAGTACCGACAGGCTCAAAAGATGGAATCAATAGGTAGATTAGCCGGGGGTATTGCCCATGATTTGAATAATTTACTGGTGCCTGTAATTGGATATAGTGAAATATTGGCAAATAATTCTTGTGAGATCGATTCGCGGGCTGAGTTTCTCAACAATATTTATGAAGCCGGCTTGAAGGCACGTAACCTTGTTCACCAGTTATTGGTTTTCAGCCGTAAGCAGCCGATTCAGATGAAGACAGTTGATCTGGCAGTTGTTGTTACCGGTTTCGAAAAATTTTTACGTCGCATTATTCAGGAGAACATAGATCTGCAGATGATCGCAGAAGATAAAGCAATACCAATCAATGCCGACCCCAATCAGATAGAGCAGGTGCTTATGAATTTGTCGGTTAACGCATCTGATGCCATGCCATCTGGTGGCAGGTTGATTGTTCGAGTAAAAAAAGAGAGCATAAATATGTCGAGGAAGATGATTCAGGGTGATCTGGCCGTTGGAGGGTACGCTGTGTTGTCGATTGAGGATAATGGCGTGGGTATGGATGAGGAAACCTGCGTAAATATTTTTGAACCATTTTTTTCCACAAAAGGTAGAGAGGGGACAGGTTTAGGCCTTGCCACAGTATATGGCATTGTTAAACAGCATGGTGGAAATATTGAAGTGAACTCAGTTCTGAAAGAGGGGACTGTCTTCACGGTTTACTTTCCCCTTCTTGACAATGAAGAAAAAGATGTCCGGAAAGTGGCGGGAGAGACCGATGGATCATATGGACAGGGAACCATTCTGCTCGTGGAGGATAACGCACAGGTTAGAGAGCTGACAAACGAGATTTTACAGAACAAGGGATACTCAGTCTTGTCGGCAAGTAGTGGAGATGATGCACTTACTCTGATTCAGCAAAAAGGGGCTTTGGTTGATTTGCTGCTCACTGATGTGATAATGCCAGAGATGAACGGTTTTGAGCTGTACCAGAAGGCTTTACAGATATGTCCTGAATTAAAGGTGGTCTATATGTCCGGTTACACCAATAATGTCATTTCTCAACAGGGTATACTCAATCCAGATCTCAACTTTATCACGAAACCATTCACTGAAAAAGAGCTGATAACTAAGATCAGCAGTGTTTTGAGTGAACAGAGAGGACAACGTATATCTGGCTGAAAAACACTTGCCTTTTTCAGGTTAAACATGAGCATTTGAAAAAAGAGTTTTACATTTTTTTACAAGCGCCCTGGCATCTTCTTCTCCTCCTTTCTATTTTTATCGTTTAAATCCGCAATCCGGGCGTAGTTTGCAACGATTCTACGAGTGCTTACCGGGAAGTTTGATGGTGAAACAGACGCCCTCAGGCTCTTCATGAATATTTTTTGCCTTTACAGAGCCGCCGTGATGCTCAACGATGGTTCGGACAATAAAGAGTCCAAGGCCTAAATGGGGCCTTTGATCCTGTTTTGTCCTCTCTGATACCATGGAGTTGAAAATCTCTTCGAGCAGGTGGTCAGGGATGTGATTTCCCTGGTTGAATACTGTGATAACCACCTGATTCCTGCTGGTTGACATCGTTAGCTCGATGGGCGTTCCCGGTGTGTGAAAGGCCACACCGTTTTCAATGAGCTTATCGAGGGCCTGGAGGATTCTGTCGGGGTCGCCTTCGACAAAGATTTCCTCTTTGGGAAAATCGGCAAGAAAGGTGACATCCCCAAAGGTTTGTTTCCAGCCCTGCTCAAGCCACATCCTCAGCGCCTGAGAGAGGTCGAACCTGTCATGAAATCCATGGTCAAGTGCACTGGTGAGACTTGTGGCGTCGCGGATGGCGGTAAGCAGATCTTCCATTCTCTTGATATCACGAATTGCCCATTTGACATAATCTGTCATATGGGCAGGTCCTTCCTGCACTTCACTGGCCAGGTTTTTTAACGAGGCCGAAGCACTGGCCAGCGGTGTGCGCATTTCGTGTTCCAGGTTATCTGCCATCTTTTCCCTGTACTGTTCCTGCGCCTTGAGCCTGGTAAGGATAGTGTTAAGTGCCCGGGAAAGATCGCCAATTTCATCTTGCGTAGTTGCAGCTGCGGGAATCGAGAGGATCTGGCCGGTATCTGCCACTGAACGAGCGGCGGCATCGCGCAGTTTTGTAATCCTTGACGAGATACGGTAGGCAAACAGCAAGAGCCCCAGTCCGCCAAAGAGTAAAACAGTTAAGGCAAAGGCGAATGACTCTTCAATAACCTTATTTTTCAGAGCGAGGATTGAGTTGGTGGTCTGTTCGACCACAACAGCACCAATGATATCACCCTTTTCATACAGGGGTGTTATGGCTGTCATAATCTCCACATTAGTGTTTTCAAGCCGGTAGGTGGATATTGAATTTTTCCCTGCGAGCGCATCATTTATACCGGGTAACTCGAGTGTTGCAGGCTGTGGCGTGATGTCTGGAAAATCATTGAAGAGCGGCTCAGTAAAGAGATTGAAGAGCGGGCTTAACAATCTGTATAGCGAAAAAGCCGTTTCAGCTGGAGTTTCCGTATCGCTTGCTTTAAAAGAACCATAGCTTGCCCGGATATGTTTGGAGCTGTCAACGATCTGGATGCGCGATTGCGGTCTGTTCAATGAAATGAGGATCTCTTCAATGACTGAGGATTGGGAAAGCAGCCAGCCGATGTTTTCCGGTTGTTCCGTGTTTGCAGTGCCGATGAGGCAATGTATGTCCCTGGACACCGGATCATCAACGTCTCCTATGGCAAAGGCCAGTTTATTGCCCAGCAGCTCCAGGGGGATACGTAATTCAATTACGTATCCCTGCTTGCTGGGCTTCCATATGCCCTGAATACGGGTCTCGCTTTTTTCAGGAATGAGCCTGTCCCTGGATTTGCTCATTAAAAAGCCGTTGACCCAGCCAGGTTTTTTGGGCGTGATAATATAGGTCTCTCTCAGGTCTTTCTGCCTTTCAATTGTTATGATAAGGTGGTCTGACCTGGTAAGTGAGAGGGAGTTTTTTTCGCGAAAGACCAGGGTGTCATCGTTGACGAGAAACAAACTGTAGAGATATTTTCCCCGTTGGCCCAGGAGATGGGTGAAACCCGATCCTTCTGTTGAAAAAGCCCCCTTTTTTGCAAGCAGATGATCCTTGCCGAAAAAGGCAGCGTTTTCCATGTGTTTTTCCCAGTCGTCAATCTTGCCGTTGAGCCGCATGGGGTTGGTAAGCCGGTAGAGATAGAGATCCCTGTTCTGGTTAAGCGAGAGAAATCTCTCGGAATCAAAGAGTCCTTCCCTGCTGCTGATGGCCGATGCCACGGCCCGGGCGGAGAACATCAGCGCCTCTTTTCTGCTGCTGATCAGGTTTGTCTTAACAATACTCGCAAGCCGCATTCCCGTATAAGGAATGGCCACCAGTAAAAGTGAGATGAGGGCCAGTTTGACACGAAGGGAGATACGCATAAAAGACCAGTCTGAGTATTAATGGCTATTCCAGCCAGCGGTAGCCCATACCGTATTCAGCATGAATGGCATCAAATTCAGGATCTATTTCTCTGAATTTTCCCCGAATCCTGCGTATATGTGCCGCAATGGCGTTGTTGGTTACGACAACATTGGCTGCTTTCATCAGCTGTCCGTGAGATTTAATATTGCCGGGGTTACGTACCAGCGACACCAGAATCCAGAACTCTGTCAAGGTCAGGTTGAGCGCGGTATTCTTCCAGGTTACCTGTTTTTTATCCTCCTGAATAACAAGATCTCCTGAATGAAGGACTTTTTCGCTGAGACCTGTCCCATCTTTCAGCGCTTCGAGCATTTTAAAAAGAGCAGAGATGCGCACTGGTAGAAAATCAAGGGTTGTGGTATTTTTGGTAAGATAGTCCCAGGCACCAAGGCGCAGGCCTGATACCTTATCCAGGTCGGAGTCGCGTGCTGTCAGAAAAATAATGGGAATAGTCGGCGATACCTTGCGCAGCTCTCTGCATATCTCAAAGCCGCCTTCCATCTCATTGTGGAGCATAACGTCAAGGATGGCAAGATCTGGGAGTCTTACAGAAAAGGCATCAAGTGCCTCCTGCCTGCCGCCGTAACTTGAGACAGAATAGCCTTCCCGTTTTAAGGCCTGTGTATAATTGGCCCGTAACCGTTCATCATCTTCAACTATTGCAATCGTATATGTCATATTGAAAGAACCCTGACGTAGAGTTGCGTTTTTTGCAAGTAGCGCAGTTTACTGACTCTTCTTACCATGATTTATAGCGGCTCTGCCAGTATTTCAATATGCCCCTGTTTCTGGCTATGGAAAAATGTGAGGGCCTTGGCTGTAGACGTACCACACCTTTTTATATCTCCATTACCATGTATTGCCGAGAGAGTATAGTTCAAATCAACAATGTGCTGGAGAAATCTTTCTCCTGAAATGCCCGATATATTCTCTAAACCACCAGGGGTGAACTCTGCAACGATGATAGGTCTATGGAGTTGTATAAGGGCCGTTGCACCAAGCAGCGCAAGGTGTTCGGCGCCTTCAATGTCAATTTTGATAATATCGATAACGTTTTCTTGGTGAAGAATATCATCCAATTTTACCGCGTGCACTACAGTACGGGAGGTAAGTGTTTGTAATGCATCACCAGGATCAGATATGCTCCCGTTTCCGTCAAGATTATCGTAAACGACGATCTTTTTTGATTCGGCAACGGCAAAGGGATAGATTTCGATGTTTTGAAATCCATTCTTTTGGGCATTGAGATAGAGCAGAGAAGCGTTAAACTGATCGGGTTCAAAGGCAATAACTTTTCCTGATGAGCCAACCATGCTTGCGGCAAGCATGCTGAAGTAGCCAATGTTGGCACCAATATCTACAAAAACCATTCCGGGTTTGACACACTGACGAATCGTCTTGGTGACATGCGGTTCCCAACTGCGGTTATCGATAATATATTTCCCTATGGCTCCATCAGGGGGGGCAACGTACATGCTGAATCCGTCCAGCTCCACTTCGACCGGCGTTTTTTTATGTATTTCCTGGTCGCGCTGATTGTTTTTAAACTCTGGTGAGGAAAGGAAATACCGAACCAGTCGCTGCACTGTAATTCCGCCATGGGAGATATCGGCCATGAAGGTGTTCCACCCTTCAGCGTCCGGTTTTCTACCCAGAAGCAGACGATAACAGTAATAGAGATCCTTTTTGTTTGCGGTCTGCCAATTTCTTGCCCTGAGTCTTGCTCGTATACTTTCAAACATGATTCTTCCTGCTAAAAAATCAGAGAGTGCGGTGGTGAAAAAATATCAGTTTTTTTATAGCCCAGATTTTTAAATCGAGCCAGTTTTGTTTTGGTGCAGATATGGAAATCGGTACTTGGAGATTCGAGGCACCCCTGTTTGTCATAATTCGTCATAATTGAAAGATGTTTTGTCATCATTTGGATGTTGCCTTGTCATCATTATCGTTTACAAGGGAGATGTGAAAAATTGAAGAAAGAGTGTACGGTCAACAGGGAATTGTAAGGACATTATTATATGAAGAAAACAGACTGGGCAAAAGGATTGCAAAAGATTCTTCCCAAAGATCCCGGTAACACCCTTATAATCGTGTACAGCCTTATTATTATGCTGTTGATGGTTGCCGGACTTTTTTTACAATCTCTGTAGCTCTTCAGCCTCTTTCATACCTCTTTTTTTCCAGTTATCTGAAATCTGGTCAACCTCTATACTCTTGGCATACCGGAGTAAGTCTTTTTATTACAGGTGAAGAAAAGAAAGTAACCTGCAATAATTTATGTTTATTTTGTCCAGAGTGGGCAACGTGATCAAGCTATACCGGGTTTCTGGGGGAGTATAAGACAACCTTGTTTTTCCCTTCACTCTTTGCTTGATAGAGTGCTGCGTCGGCTTTTGCAATTATTGTTTCTTTCTGTTCTTTTTGGGTGGGGATCATGGTTGCAACACCAGCACTTATTGTGAGATGACAAGCAGTTTTACCGTAGAGCGAGGGGAGCATTTCAATACTGGTTCGGATGGCCTCTGCCAGGCGTACACCGCCTTTGCTACCTGTACCCGGGAGAATAACGGCAAACTCTTCTCCACCAAATCTGGCAACAATATCCATTTCCCTCTTGATGCAGGTTTTGATGGTTTTTGCAACGTTACGTAAACATTCATCGCCGATCAGATGGCCGTGTTTGTCGTTGACCCTTTTAAAATTATCTATATCAAGCAGGATAACTGTGAGTTTGGATTTAAGTCGTTGAGCCTGTTTAAACTCTCTGGTAAGTGATTGATCGAAAAAACTCCTGTTATTCAATCCTGTCAGACCATCAATTTTATTAAGTTGTTCCAACATTTCAGCATGTTTTATATTGGACAAGTAGGTGTGGTACGGAGTTCGGGTGACTGTCATCATCCCGATCATATAGAGCAGCAAGAAAATCTGGAGAAACGGATCAGACTGAACACCGGAAAAGAGCACAAGAATACTCGGCACGAGTAAGCATCCCACCAGGCCAATGGTAAGGACTCGACTGGGAAGAATTACAATAACTCCACCTCCTGCATAACCGCTGGCAATAATTATTGCCAAATGAGCCATATCCTTGTATCCAGGATTTAAAATTGAAACTGCACATATGATCCCCCAGGTTATGGCTGGCAGCCATACCGCAGATGCAAACAGCCGGCTCCATAACTTCGGGTTGTAGCTGTAGATCTTTTCAAAATGTACTACCAAAGGAACTCTGGTAACAGAGAAAATGACGAAAAGAAGAGTGAGATACAGGCTAATTTTGGGATATGAGAGAAAAAAATCACTGAAAACAGCCAGGACTATCCAGCCAAGTAAATAAATGTATGTTCCCAGAATTGAGCCTTGAGCAAGTTCCCTACTCGCCTGATATTTGAGCTTTTCACTTAATGTAGAGTCCAGCAGATGGAACATGTTTGTTGTTTTGTATATGCAAGATTCAGGGGGAAAATACTTTTTATTATAGGATATGATATTTACGTTAAAAATACAAAAAATAATCAGAGGATGTTTACATTTAGTGAATGATCTATGGTTTTTATTGAGGTTGCAGTTTGAAAAAAACAACCAGGCCAGATATTGTTTATCATAAGATGGTTGTGTCCATATGGATCGAAAAAAATACATTTAATCATTAAAAAAGCTGCAATCATTATGGAAAAGAAACTGAAAATTGGCCTGGCAGAGGCAATATCCTTGCTGGCAGAGGTGGTACAGCCATTGAAGGCTGAAGAGCTTCCGCTGGCCGAATCGGTGGGCAGAGTTCTCGCTGAAGATCCCTATGCGAACGTCGACTCTCCATCAGTTGATGGTTCGCTGAAAGATGGATACGGGATTGTTTCTCAAGATATTGCCGGAGCGACAACAAAGAACCCTGTTCGGCTTAATCTGGCGACAACAGTCCATGCCGGTGAGGAGGTTAAAGAACGCGTTGATTCCGGTTATGCGGCAAGGCTCTTTACCGGTGCTGAAATTCCTCCAGGTGTCGAAGCGGTTGTTGCTGAAGAGTTTACCTGGTTAGATGGAGAGAATCTCTATGTGATGAACAACGCCGAACCGGGGAGAAATATACTCTACAGGGGGAGTGATATTGGTGTTGGTGAGTTGATTGCAAGGGGCTCAACCCTCATTTCCCCTGGTCTGCTGGGACTTCTTGCCGCTGCCGGACATAGCATTTTACCTGTTGTTAGAACACCCTCCATTGCCATCATTGCCAGTGGTGATGAGGTAGTGGCTCCTGGAAGGAAACTTCCCAAGGGTAAGTTATATGCCAGCAACATAACAACCCTTGCCGGCTGGTGTCATCGCTATGGTTTTGCTGTTTCCGTTGAAGTTGTCGCTGATAAGGCTGATAGAATTGAGAAAATGATCAGCCGTTTTCACCTTACACACGATGCTATTATTACCAGTGGCGGAGCGTGGACGGGCGATCACGATCTCGTTGCCAAGGTGCTCGAGAGTATGGGCGGGAAACGGATCTTTCATCGTCTCCGTATCGGTCCGGGTAAAGCCAGCGGGCTGGTCATGCTTGCTAATAAGCCTGTATTCATTCTTCCCGGCGGCCCGCCTTCCAACCTGATGGGCTTTTTGCAAATAGCATTGCCAGGGCTCATGCGGCTCGCCGGGCGCACAGACGCGCTGCCAACATGTGTGGTTCGCTTGAGCCAGCGGCTGCATACACAATTCAGGGATTGGACCCAATTTTATTACGGTGGGCTCGAACCAGGAAAAAAAGATGCCATTCCAATCTTTTCCCCAATCAGGAATGAGAGCAGGCTTCGTTCCATGGCTGAAGCTGATGCTGTTGTTGCCCTGCCTGAAGGTGAAACGGAATTATCCGCAGATCAATTGGTTATGGCACAGTCGCTATTGAAGTGTTGAATAAGGTAGAAAACAGATGGAAAACTTTATCTGGAAAGGTAATCGGACGTTTATATTTCGCAGAGGGGCCAGGAGAGAACTCGCTCGGTTGATGTACGGCTCCAGAGTGCTGGTTGTAACCGGAGCTCACTGGCTGGTAAAAACAGGTCAGTGGAATGTTATACAAGGATCTCTGGAGAGTGAAGGTTACAGGGTTGAACATGCTGCTGTCGCAGGCGAGCCATCTCCAGAAGATGTTGACAATGTTGTTGCAGCATTCAGGAATTTTGAGCCGCAGACCATCCTGGCCGTTGGTGGTGGAAGTGTTCTTGATGCCGGAAAGGCTATTGCAGCAATGTTCTGTCATCCCAAAAAGGTAGAGTACTATCTGGAAGGTGTAGGAACGGAAGTCCCAACTGGTGCAACGCTTCCTCTGATTGCTCTGCCAACCACCTCGGGTACTGGCTCTGAGGCCACAAAAAATGCTGTTATCTCGAGACCCGGTGCTGAAGGGTTTAAGAAATCATTGCGGCATGATCGTTTTATCCCGGAAACAGCGGTTATTGACCCAGAGCTGCTCTGTTTTTGCCCGCCTGAAATCACAATCTGTTCAGCTATGGATGCCCTGACCCAGCTGATGGAGAGTTATCTTTCCACGGGAGGGAATTCTTTGAGTGATATGGCTGTCCGTCATGGGCTGGAACTTTTTGCCGAGCATTTTCCCGGCGTGTTGACACAACCGGACAATATAACGGCCCGCGGTGGTGTCGGTCTTGCCGCCTATCTATCGGGTATGGCTCTGGCCCATGCAGGGCTTGGAACGGTACACGGACTGGCTGGTGTGCTTGGCGGATTGACACGTCTGCCTCATGGCATGATCGTAAGCAGGCTGATTCCACCTGTGTTTCGACATATCACCGGGAAATCGGCAGGTCGTACGCTTTCCCGGATACACTGGATAGGTGATTGTTTTCATAGACGCTGGCCAGAGGTAACCGATCCTGGAGCTGCCGGCTTTCTTCTTTTACTGGATCATCTGGAAAAACTGCTGCCAGGGGAAAGATGTTCTGTCGATGAAAAGATTCTTACCCTGACTGCCCATACATCCAATGACAAAAACAGTCCGGTGTCGACCACCCCGGAAGAGAGAAAAAGCTTTCTGGTCAAAGCCTTCTGCTCGCCCGTCAGCTCAGGCTTCTTATGAACGCATTATCCCTGACGGGCGTTATAGTAAAAAGCAGAGCAGCCCTTTTGGTAAAGGGCTACATAATCAGACGTACACTCTCCGGGCTCAATCTTCGCTCAAGTCTTCTGGCATAAAGACTCATCAGGTAGCAACAGATAAAATAGAACACCGCAATGGTGGTGTAGATCTCAAAGGGATAGAGCATCAGCCGGTTGTTGATGGAATACGCTGCCGTGGTCAACTCCATAACACCGATGATGTAGGCAAGAGATGTGTCCTTGAATGCGGCAATGAAGAGACCCACAATAGCAGGGAGCATCTGTTTCAACGCCTGGGGCAGAATGATGCGGCGCATGGTCTGGAAGGTGCTGAGACCGGTCGATTTTGCTGCTTCCACCTGTCCGGAGGGGATATTTTCGATACCTCCACGGACGATTTCAGCAATATATGCGCCAAAAAAGATGGTCATTGCAAGTGTTGCCGACCAGAATACATCAAGCTGGATTTTCAATATAGGCGGCAGGAAAAAATAGACCCAGAAGATAACCATGATAAGCGGATTACCGCGGATCAGTTCGATATAGAACAGGCAGGGGATACGCATTGCCCTGTTTTTTGCAGTTCGGCCAATCCCCACCGCTAACCCGATAACAAAGCTCAATGAAATACAGATCACCGCCATGATCAACGACATTGCC